>ERZ824473.5049-NODE-5049-length-11012-cov-12.989048_pt1 | contig 11012 bp, 7 predicted proteins | sample MGYA00519874_ERZ824473 | MGnify/ENA primary metagenome ERZ824473 (study PRJEB31778, sample SAMEA3449151) | human gut metagenome | biome: human gut; feature: human-associated habitat; material: faeces | place: United Kingdom | collected 2010/2012 ... | reverse complement strand
GGGAAAAATGTGAAATAATAAAAAAGAGAAATGGAGGAAGATCAGCATGCGTCGATTTGCAATGGATAAACTATTAGACTGGAAGAAAAAAAGTAACAGAAAACCACTGATTTTAATGGGAGCCCGGCAGGTTGGTAAAACGTGGTTAATGAAAGAATTTGGTAAGACATATTATGAAAAAACCGCCTACATTTCTTTTTACAATAATCAGAGAATGCAGGCGGTTTTCGATACGGATTTCGATATAAAACGTATTATTATGAACCTCAATATTGAATCAGGCGTAACGATCACCCCAGAGAATACATTGATTGTTCTGGATGAAATTCAAAATGCACCGAAAGCGTTGGAATCTTTGAAATATTTTTGCGAAGAAGCACCGGAATATCATGTAATAGCAGCAGGTTCACTTCTTGGCGTGGCGCTTCATGAGGGAATATCCTATCCGGTGGGAAAAGTAGATTTACTGGACTTATATCCATTCAATTTCAGAGAATTCCTGTGCGCTATGGACGAAGAAGGACTGGAAAACGCGTTGGAAACAAAAGATTATAACTTGATTGACAATTTTGCGGATAAATATTTGTTCTGGCTGAAAAATTATTATTATACAGGCGGCATGCCAGCAGTTGTAGATGCATTTCGCTTGAATAAAGATTATGCAGAGGTACGACAGATACAGAGTGATATTGTACGGCAGTATGAGGGTGATTTTGGAAAACATATCAAAGCAAAAGTTCTCCCAAGAATACGAATGGTATGGGATTCTATTCCGATGCAGCTGGCGAAGGAGAATAAAAAATTTTTCTTTGGACAGATAAAGAAAGGAGCCAGAAGCAGCGAATTTGAAATAGCAATTCAGTGGCTTCTGGATTGTGGATTAGTATATAAAGTCAACCGGGTAAATGAGCCTCATATGCCGCTGAAGGCGTATAAAAATATGAATGCATATAAATTATTCGTACTGGATGTAGGACTGCTCGGAGCAATGAGTGAACTGCCAGCAGAATCCATATTGGAGGGTAACGATATTTTTGTTGAATTTAAAGGCGCGCTTACAGAACAGTACGTTCTGCAGCAGTTGATTTCAGATACCCCTTATACGCCATATTATTATGGAAATGAAAAAGCAACTTTCGAGCAGGATTTTCTGGTTCAGAAGGCAAAGAGTATTGTGCCGATTGAAGTAAAGGCGGAACAGAACATTCGATCCCATAGTCTTAAAACATATTGCGAAAAGTTCCAGCCGGAAGAAGCAGTTCGATTTTCAACATTGAAGTATAAAGAGCAGGAGTGGATGGTAAATATACCATTATACGCTGTTTGCAACTTATAAATTAAAACAGCTATAAATCCCACGAAAGAAGGTGATCCCCATGCCATTTAAAATCATCCGAAACGACATCACAAAAGTTCATGCCGATGCGATCGTCAACACAGCCAACCCTTAGCCAATTTACGTGAAAACGTATCAGAGGGGCAGTTACTTTAATCAAAGCCAGACGTTCCACCCGTTTTACCAGCCGGAGCAGATCAAAAAGGAAGAACTGGACAAAATTCTCGAAGCCGACAGCATCGCTGATGACAGCACAATCCAGAATGCTTTTTACGATGCCCCGACAGTTGTCTATCTGTTTGCACCGTATACCTACCCAAACGACGCACAGGACTGCTGCGTTGCAAAATCATTTACGATCAGGCAGAATAAACCGAAAAATCCCGGGGAAATATGTGAACTTCCGGGGTTCATTTTGGATGGAAATATTCTTGCAATTTTACAGCGCAGTTATTATAATAAAGACAAGTTCTGCGGTAAACTCATTTTTCGCAGAAAACGCCAGAAGCGGAGGTTGACGTTCAAAAAACAAAAAAGGAGCGTAAGAGAAATGGCAAAAATTTTAATTAGCCCTTCTAAATATTTACAGGGCGCAGGGGAAATGAAAAACATCGGAACATATGCGGCAAAATGCGGAAAGAAAGCACTGGTTCTGATCAGCCAGGGAGGCTACAGACGGATCGGAGCAATGATCGAAGAAAGCTTTGCGGGAAGCGACTGCGACGTTGTTTTTGATTATTTCAACGGCGAGTGCTGTGAGAGTGAGATCAACCGTCTGGTTGCTATCGTGAAAGAAAAAGGCTGTGATCTGGTTATCGGTGTCGGCGGAGGCAAAATTTTTGATACCGCAAAAGCAGTTGCCTACTACGCAGAAACACCAGTATTCATCTGCCCGACCATTGCATCGACCGATGCACCGTGCAGCGCACTGTCTGTTGTATACACAGAAGAGGGTGTATTCGAGAGATACCTCTTCCTTCCGGCAAACCCGAACCTGGTTCTGATGGACACTGACATCATCGTAAAATCTCCAGTCCGCCTGACCGTAGCCGGAATGGGTGATGCACTTGCCACCTATTTTGAAGCAAGAGCCTGCCAGAGAAGCGGAGCTACTTCCTGCGCCGGTGGAAAAACAACCGAGGCAGCGATGGCACTCGCGAAACTCTGCTTTGACACTCTGATGGAAGAAGGTGTAAAAGCCAAAATCGCTCTTGAAGCCGGCGTATGCACCCCGGCAGTCGAGAAAGTCATCGAGGCCAACACCCTCCTTTCCGGAATCGGTTTTGAAAGCGCAGGCCTCGCAGGAGCCCACGCCATCCACAACGGCTTCACCGTACTCGAAGAGTGCCATCACATGTACCACGGTGAAAAAGTAGCCTTCGGAACCCTGACTCAGCTCGTCCTGGAAAACGTACCGCTCGATGAACTTGAAGACATCATCTTATGGTGTATCGAAGTCGGTCTCCCAGTCACCTTGGCTGAACTCGGTGCCGGAAACGTAACCGACGACCAGCTCATGGAAGTAGCCAAAACCGCATGCGCAGAGACCGACACCCTCCACAACATGCCCTTCGAAGTAACCCCGGAGACCGTCTTCGCCGCCATTAAAGCAGCCGACGCCTACGGTAGATACTATCTCGACGAAGAAGAATAACCCGTATGAAAAAAGATCTCCTGCCAACCCCAGGAGATCTTTTTTCATACCCAAATTTAATCAATACAAAAAATAGAAGTTTCCAACTCCCTTCCTATATGTTAAAATAAACTCACCCCATTTCACAGAAAAAACATAAACCCATGCTAAAGTAAAATGGTAAAAATATCAAACATAAAAACACAACGAGATCAGGAAAAAGCACGAGCGGGCGGGCAGCCGTTTTTTTTCCGTCCGTCAAATAAAGGAGACTTTCAATCATGGACAAATTAAAAATCCTAGTAGTAGACGACGAAAGCCGTATGCGCAAACTTGTCAAAGATTTTTTAGTAAAAGCCGGATACGACGTCATCGAAGCCGGAGACGGCGAGCAGGCCGTCGACACCTTCTATGCCCAGAAAGACATCGCCCTCATCATCCTCGATGTTATGATGCCCAAAATGGACGGCTGGCAGGTCTGCCGCGAAATCCGCCAGAACTCCAAAGTCCCGATCATCATGCTCACCGCCAAAAGCGAAGAACGCGATGAACTCCTCGGCTTTGACCTCGGCGTAGACGAATACATCTCCAAACCATTTTCCCCGAAAATCCTCGTCGCCCGCGTCGAAGCCATCCTGCGCCGCAGCGGCAAAACCGGCGAAGACGACGTATTAGAAGCCGGCGGCATCCGCATCGACAAAGCCGCCCACATGGCATCCATTGACGGAAAACCAATGGAGTTAAGCTATAAAGAATTCGAACTCCTCACCTACTTCCTCGAAAACCAGGGAATCGCCCTCTCCAGAGAAAAAATCCTGAACAACGTCTGGAACTACGACTACTACGGCGACGCCCGCACCATCGACACCCACGTCAAAAAACTTCGCAGCAAAATGGGCGACAAAGGCGATTTAATCAAGACCATCTGGGGCATGGGCTATAAATTCGAGGCGGACGAATCATGAACGGAACAGAAAAACAAAATGAGACTTCCATGGAGATACCTGCAGAAGATTCCCGTGTGACAATGGGAAACCAGACGGAGAAAAAGCACCGGTTTCACTTGAAAATGCCACAAAAGGGAAGAAAACACTCCGTCAAAAAACGAATTGCCTACACTTTTATTGCGACCATGGCAGCTACCCTGCTTATCATCGGCCTGATCAATTACTTCTTTCTCGGGTCCTTTTATATCCGGGATAAAGAACACATTCTGGCAGAGAGCTTTCAGAAACTGAATGCGACAGGCGGAGACAGCGACGATATCCCTGATACCTTCGAGCAGTTCTGCGTTACCAACAACCTGAAAGTCATTATCACCGGACCGGAGCTCAGCAGCTTCGTCTATTCCAACGCAACCGACCGCCAGAGCCTCCAGACCCTGATCTTCGGCCTGATCAGCGGAAACGAGCAGGCAAATACCAAAGTCGTTGACAGCAAAGACAACTATCAGATCCAGAAATTCTACGACAGCCACGCCGATGCCGAGTATCTGCAGATCATCGGCTGGTTTGACAATGGAAACTGCTACTTTGCAAGATGCCCGCTGGAGAGCATCACGGATGCGGTCGGCCTTTCCAACCAGTTTTACCTCTTTATCGGCATTCCGATCATCATCATCGGTGCCATTGTGATCTGGATCATCACCCGCCAGATCGTCCGTCCGGTGCAGGAGCTGACCGAAATTTCGAAAAAAATGGCAGCCCTTGACTTCGATGCCCGCTACGTGAGCGGCGGAAAAGACGAGATCGGCGAGCTTGGAAACAACTTCAATGTCATGTCCGAACAGCTTGAGCAGGCGATTTCCGAGCTGAAAAGTGCGAACGTTGAGCTGCAGAAAGATATTGACAAAAAAACGCAGATTGATGAAATGCGCCGCGAGTTCCTCTCAAATGTCACACATGAGCTGAAAACCCCGATCGCTCTGATTCAGGGTTATGCGGAAGGCCTGAAAGACAACATCAACGACGATGAGGAAAGCCGCGAGTTCTACTGCGATGTCATCATCGACGAGGCGGCAAAGATGAACGAGATGGTCAAAAAACTCCTGAACCTGAATCAACTCGAGTTCGGTGAGGATCAGATCAATATGGAACGGTTCGATCTGAACGCCGTGATCAAAGGCGTGCTGCAGTCCTCCGACATCCTGATCCGCCAGAAAGAGGCAAAAGTGCTCTTTACCGGCGGCGACCCGCTCTATGTCTGGGGCGATGAATTCAAAGTCGAGGAGGTTATCACCAACTATCTGACGAATGCCCTCAACCATCTGGACTACGACCACACGATTGAGATCAGCTGCAAAAAAGAAGGGAATGTCGTAAAGACAACCGTTTTCAATACCGGGGACCCGATCCCGGAGGAGGATCTCGACAAGGTATGGGTGAAATTCTTCAAGGTGGACAAAGCGAGAACAAGGGAATACGGCGGAAGCGGCATCGGCCTTTCCATCGTAAAAGCCATTATGGATTCCTTCCAGCAGCAGTGCGGCTGCCAGAATTACGACAACGGTGTGGCATTCTGGTTCACACTGGAGGCAGATGGAAAAACGGAAGAAGTATGATTGCAAAAAGCGTGCCAGAAAAAGGAAATACAGCCTTTTCCTGGTGCGCTTTTCTTGCATAAAGGAAAAAGATGGTGTAGAATAATAGCACAAACGGTCGAAAAGAGAGGGAGAGAAGAGATGGCGGATTCCAACAGTACAAAGAGTGCGCTTGCAGATGCAATGAAAAAATTGATGGTATGCAAGTCTTTTGCGAAAATCAGTATTTCAGATCTCTGCGAGGAATGCGGTCTGAACCGGAAAAGCTTTTATTATCATTTTAAAGATAAATACGATCTGGTAAACTGGATCTTTTATGTGGACTTTCTGACAAACATGGGCGGAAAGAACTTTGAGAATGAATGGGATGTGCTGGTGGCGGTCTGCAATATTTTCTATCAGAATAAAGCATTTTACCAGAGTGCCCTGAGGATCGAAGGGCAGAACAGTTTTAAGGATTACTTTTACGAGATGCTCGAGCCGGTCATGGCGTTTTTTGTACAGGATCTCTTTCAGGTACAGAATCAGAAACTGTTTGTAACGTTCTTCTGTGATGTCTTCCTGACCGCGGTTCTGCGCTGGTTTTCCATGGAAAGCGAGCTGGAACCGGAAACGTTTGTCGAAGAACTGAAAGAAGTGATATATAGATCATCAGAAAAAATAGCAGCCAAAGCGGAACCAAAGAAATAAAATTCCGCTTTGGCTGTACTTTTATGCATCTGCGAGCAGTTCACGGTAAAATATATTCCGAAGAGACAACTCTTCAAAGGAAACGGTGGGCGTATCGAGTGTGCGGGCCATGTGATCCGGCAGAAGCAGCAGATACGCCGGATTGGCGGTGATAATCTGCTCAATTTTGCGGGAGTCTTCCTGCACTTCGATCGGGAAGAATGGCTGTATGGGGGTGAAGCGGTACTGTTGAACAACATCGGAAACAGCCCGGATACTTTCTTTTGAGCACGAATCATCTGCGACCAGAAAGAAAAAGACACTCTGTTCCATCTGGGAATACAGGTGGTCAAAAGAGAGCAGATAAGCGGCAGCATCTGCATCCTGATAGACTTTGTGCATACCGAACAGTGTTTTCTGACGGCGCAGGGCTTTTGCCATGGAAGCCGTTGAGGGGGCATCAATTGGAAGAGAAACCATCAGGTTCGGGCAGGATAGAAGCAGTTTCTGCTGTTTTTCGGTAAGCGGCGTATCGGAAAGAAACCAGAGAAACGCGCATTCCGGATGCGACTGGATAACGGCAAGGTAGGATTCCATATCCTCATGATGATCCATGGAGCGGAGCTGATAAGAGTAGATGCCGTATGTCAGACCGGTTCTGACCACGGATGCAAAAAACGAGGAATCGTAAGTGTCCGGGATGCGGCTGTCGAGACGGAGCTTGACAACCCAGGGAACAGCAAAGGAAAGTTCTTTCTGCTTCTGGCGCAGAATCTGCGCACCGTAGGTAAAACTGTTGTAGCCGATGTTGATGCCGAACTGACGAAGCGCTTCCGAATCGTTGCTGCGCAGCAGAAAGTCGATCGCCTGATAATACGGGCTTTCATCGTTGCGCAGAAGATCCTGAAAAATGGCAAAAATCTGATTCTGAAAGCGGCCGCGGGAAAATTGGCGACCAAGATCGCAGAGCTTGCGGACGCTGCGTTTCGGATCTGCGTCCATCTCCACCATTGCGCGTGCAACTGTTGTGTCGATCAGTGCGCGGGTGATGTCCTGTGAATTCATAATGTGTTCCTCCGATCAAGTAAAATAAGCTGTTTTTATCATAGCAAAAAGAACACGGTAAAAACAGGGACAAAGAACAGGAATTGTCTAAAAACTCCATTCTTTAAGGAAAATTTACCAGATCTTCAGAAGAAATTTCTTTTTCTTTTGTGGAAAAAGTGGTAAAATAAAGTTATATGGTACAAATTATCGATTCTGCCGCGCCAAAAACGCGGCGGAACCATCCGAAACGATTCCAGAAAAATAGGAAAAACGAAATGGTTTTCGAACATGGAAGATAAAAGGAGGCGTTTTGCATGAAATTTGATATGCACTGCCACACAAAAGAGGGTTCGATGGATGGAAAAGTCATGATTGAGGAGTACATCCGAACACTGAAACGAAAAGGATTTGGAGGAATGTTGGTATCCGACCACGATTCCTATGACGGATACCGCGAGTGGAAGAATGCCATCAAGGGAAGAGCACACCAGGATTTTGTGGTATTAAAAGGTGTTGAGTACGATACGTGCGACTGCGGCCACATTCTTGTGATTATGCCGTTCGGCGTAAAATTAAAAATTCTGGAGCTGCGCGGCCTGCCGGGATCGATCCTTGTCAAGATCGTCCATGCGTACGGCGGAATTTTAGGACCGGCGCATCCGTACGGCGAAAAATTTATGAGCATGATCAGCACGAATGAACGGAAGAAAAAGTATCAGCAGCGGATTGCCCAGCTTCTCCCGCAGTTCGATTTTGTTGAAATTTTCAATGCGTGTGAGAGCGCGGAGACGAACGCAAAAGCGAAACGGCTGGCGGAGAAATTCAATAAGCCCGGCTTTGGCGGAAGCGATGCGCACCGGCTGGACTGCATCGGAAAAGCGTACACCGAGCTGCCGGATACCATCAGAAGTGAGGATGATCTGATCGCCTACGTAAAAACGTGCCCGCAGATTGATTGCGGCGGCGAGCATTACAACGGAACGACGAAAGACCGGATCGGCCGCCTGAACATGGTGCTTGTGGATTCGTTCTATTTCTATAACAAACTTGCGAATGGCTGGCGCTGGCGGAAGCGGAGGCGTGAGCTGTTTGATATCATAGAAAAAAAACTCTGATGAATGCCTGGCAAAAAAGCGTGCCGGAAACGTTTCGTTCGGCACGCTTTTTCCTGCCCTGCATTTGAATCGAAAAAGAGAGGAAACATACGTATGCTTGCAATATTTCTTGCGCCGGTCTACATACTGGCAAATGTATTTACCGCCTACTGGCTGCTGCGGTGGATGAAGGAGGTGCATCCTTTGTTCCGCCATCCGGCCGTGCTGGGTGTCATTTTGGTGCTGTATGCATTTTTTGCACTTTCCCTGCTGACGAGCTTTCTGATCAAAAGAGATCCCGTTCACCGGATTTTAAAGGTCATCAGCAACTGCTGGCTTGGCATGTATCTGTATTTTCTTGGCTTCACCGCGATTCTGGTGCTGCTGCGCTTCATTTTTGCGCATACGGCACTGACGAAAACTTGGCTGTATTCTCCGATGGGATTGAAAGCGGTCGGCCTTGGCGCGATCCTTTTTGTGACGGGAATGTGCATCTACGGAATGGTGCATGCAGTCCATATTTACACGACACGATATGAGGTTCCATCGAAAAAGGATGCACATCTGAAAATTGCGCTCGTCGCAGATCTTCATCTGGGGTACAGCATCGGCAGTCATCAGATGGAAGAGATGGTGGAAAAAATCAATGCTGAGGAGCCGGATGTCGTTGTGATTGCCGGGGATATTTTTGATAATGAGTACGATGCCATCTATGAGCCGGACCGCGTGGCGGATCTTCTGGCGGGCTTAAAGAGCCGGTACGGCACGTACGCCTGCTACGGCAACCACGATCTCGATGAGAAGATTCTCGCGGGCTTTACGTTTGAGACGAAGGAGGAGCGCATCGCCGACCGCCGGTTCGGTGAGTTTCTGGACCGCGCGAAGATTCATCTGCTGGAGGATGATGTGGTCTGTATCGATGATGCCTTTTATCTGGCGGGCCGAAAAGATCCCGACCGGATCCGCAAAACGCAGGAGACACGCGACACGCCGTCCGAACTGCTTACCGGACTGGACCAGTCGCTTCCAGTTTTTGTGATTGACCACCAGCCGTCGGAGCTGACCGAGCTGGCAGAGGCAGGCGCAGACCTTGATCTTGGCGGCCATACGCACGACGGACAGCTCTTCCCAGGCAATATCCTTACCGGCCTGATGTGGGAGAATGCCTGCGGGATGAAGAAAGTCGGAGACATGTACAGCATCGTCACTTCCGGCGTGGGTCTCTGGGGACCGCCGATGCGGATTGGAACGAAAGCGGAAGTGGTGATCATCGATTATGGAAAATAAGGGTTGACAAAACCGGAACGCAGAACTATAATACAACAAAATTACGAAACAGAGGTTATCAATGATGAACGAGATGCACAGCGTACAAATGCACAGGGACGACGATTGATAGCGCTTGTATCAAAGTGAAGACTACTATACTTCACAGGTACAGGCGCTGATTGTGTTGTACCTGTGTGGAAGATAAGGCAAAGGGAAACCACACCGGGAGAAAAAGAAATACCCCGTGTGGTTTTTCTTTGCCATTTTTTATCCATGCGGGAATGACTTGAAATTTACATCAGAGAAGGGTTGTGATCGTATGGGACATACAGATTATGTCCATATGGATTTTCTGCTGATTTTGCGGCGATAAAGAAAAATCAGAACAGAAAGGCAGAAAAGACTATGAAGACAGAAATGAATACCGTAAAAGTAAGAAAAACAGAGGAACTCGAAGCAGAGCAGTTAGGAGCACACATCGGCGAAATCGTGCGGCTGCATGGAAGCATTTACAAAATCCGAAAAATGAGCTCATTTGCATTTGTGCTGCTTCGGACGAAACGGCAGATGGTACAGTGCGTGTACGAGCCGGCGTATGCCCGGTTTGCATTGGAGAAATTAAAAGAAGAGGCGTGTGTCCGGTTTACCGCGGAGGTGATCCATGAAGAGCGTTCCAGAAGCGGGTATGACCTGCATCTGTTAGAAGTGGAAATCCTCTCCGAGCCGGAAGAAGCACCTCCGGTTGTCATCAACCAGAAGCGGGTCAACACTTCCATCGAGAACCTGCTGGACTACCGGCCCATCACGCTGCGAAATGAAAAAGAGCGCGCGGTTTTCCAGATTCAGGCCAGGATCTGTCAGGCGTTCCGCGAATTTCTGGATGGACAGCACTTCACCGAAATCCACACACCGAAGCTCGTAGCGGCAGGAGCCGAGGGCGGAGCTAATATCTTCTCCCTGTCATATTTCGGCGAACAGGCATATCTGGCGCAGAGCCCGCAGTTTTACAAGCAGATGATGGTCGGCGTCTTCGAGCGTGTCTACGAGATCGCACCGGTCTTCCGGGCGGAGAAGCACGACACGGCGCGTCATCTGAACGAATATACAAGCGTGGACTTTGAGATGGGCTATATCGAGAATTTTGAGGACATCATGGCGATGGAACAGGAGATGCTGCGGTACACGTTTGCACGGCTGCAGGAGACATGCGGAGCGGAGCTTTCGCTTTTAAAAGCAGAGGTGCCGGTGATCACGGAGATTCCGAGAATCCGTTTTTCGGAGGCGAAAGAGCTGGTGAGCCGTGTATACAAAAGAGCCTTTTCGGAGAAACTGGACTTTGAGCCAGAGGAGGAAAAACTGCTGTGCGAATACGTGAAGAAAACGACAGGCAGTGACTTCGTATTTGTGACACATTATCCAAGCGCC
>ERZ824473.5048-NODE-5048-length-11013-cov-3.336467_pt1 | contig 11013 bp, 6 predicted proteins | sample MGYA00519874_ERZ824473 | MGnify/ENA primary metagenome ERZ824473 (study PRJEB31778, sample SAMEA3449151) | human gut metagenome | biome: human gut; feature: human-associated habitat; material: faeces | place: United Kingdom | collected 2010/2012 ... | reverse complement strand
CGTAAAATGTGGGAGAAAAACCTGCCGGACGTATACGACATCCTGAAAAAAGGCAGCGCCGCCGCCAGAGAAACCGCCGCCAAAACATTGGACGATGTTCGTCACTCCATGCGTATCGACTACTTCACAGATGACAATCTGCTGAAATAAAGGGAAGCAGATCAGCACTTTTGCTGACCGCAATATATAAAAAAGATACGATATCATATCGTATCTTTTTTGTTATTTTTATTCTCCGGTAGCTTCCCGGTAGGCTTCGCTTCCCACCTCACTCCAGGATGTTTTTTCCCCTGAGATCACTTCCCCGGTTGTCTTATTCACTGCATAGAATCCGAGCAGCTGGGTATCTTTTCCTGTTTCCACCCTCTCATAGACAAACAACTCGCATTCTCCATTCTTTGATGTCCGGTCATAGACCAGGCGATTGTCCCAGCCGTTGCCATTCTCTTCACCGCTTTCAAATATGGCATAAAAGTTTCCTTTTGCATTACAACTTGCAGTCACCTGGGAGACATCTCCGTCATCTGCTATCTCACCATGTTCTTTCATGTATGTATAGACTGCCCGTGCCTGAGACATCAGCTGATCTTCTTCGTTTCCGCTATCGTTCTGTGTTTCCCCATCGGATGCATGCGCTGTCGAATCGTCTTCCAGTGTTTCCTCGGAGATTCCATATTCGATAATCTCATCCAGTGTCAGCGTTCGGCGGAAAAACAGTCCGGTAGCTTTGTTATAATAATACTCCGGCGGATCCAGCCAGTTTTCATGCTTCATCTCGATCACACCATTCGGCTGTACCTCTACCTCCGCATCACTTCCAAAAATCTGAGCTACCTGCATCAGGCTATTCCCCAAAAAGAGACAGATCCAGAGAATCACCAAAAAGATCTTCTGCACAGTCTTTGCACCCTTTCCTTTTTCCGTCTGTTTTCCGATCAGCCGGAACAGTTTGACCAGCCAGTACAACGTGAGCACTGTCCACCCAAAGAAAAGAATGAAAAAGGAGACATACACAACCCAGTCTCTGTAATGATACCGCCATGACAGTAACCCATTGACACTGTAATAGACTCCGGTATACAAAATCAGAATCGCAGCCAGAATCGTAACCACCGGCCAGGAAGCTTTCTGCTCCTCCCAGTCACTCACAGCAAGCACCAGTTTGTCCGGATTGCTCTCCGGTAAAAACAGGCTTTCGATTTCCTCTTGTGATAACTGCTGCGGTTTTTGTGGGATTGCATAACAACTGGTCAGCGCTTCCTGCCAGCTCTCCTGTGCATCCAGATATAGCGCTGCTGCCTGATAAAAATAAAAACTGCGAAGCTGCGCCACATTCAATTTTTCCCTTTTCACCAGTTCCAGTGCCTGCAGTGCCATCTGCGGACGGTGCAGTTCGATCTGCTGCCTTGCCATCTGAAGCAGGGTAATGGAGCGAAGTTTTTCCTTCTTTTTATATAAGGGACGGTACATGGCATAATTGTAATCATGCCGCTCCTGCACTTCCCGTTTTCTCATCCGTACGACATCGATCCGATTGCGTGCAACCAGTAACAGTGCCAGAAACACTGCCACAGAACAAAACAGCAGAACGATGGCTTTTAACATATCATTCGTATAATCGTCTCTTTTCAGTGTCAGATACATCAGAATATAGGTAAGAATCGCTGCCAGAGCGATCAGGATACGATAGATCCGCTGTCTCCGAAGCCGCCACAACCCCAGCCGGTATCCACGGGTTGGCGGTATGGACGGGTTGGAAAGGTCATAATAATTCATTGCGTATTCACCTCACACTATGATAATAGCTTTTATTTTTTTCTCATCTCGTTTATCTTATCTTTATTCAGGTGTTTCCAGGTCAAGATACGCGATTTCTTCATCGGAAAGTTGCAACAGCAGTGCTTCCCGGTTCGCTTTCATCCTGTCTGCTTTTGACATACTCGCGATAGCAAAAATATTCAACGGATGGGAAAATATCCAGTTCATGGCAATCTGTGCTACCGTCACCCCATGTCTTTCTGCGATGATCTCACAGCGGTGGAGACGTTCAAAATTATCCGAACACGCATAGCCTGTCATTGCAAAAGAATCCAGATAGTCTTCCAGAATGGTCAGGGTCGGAATATCCAGATCATTGCTCGGCTCATCCAGAAGCAGTACATTCGGTGCTTCCATCAGTACTTTCAGCAGATAAAGTCTTCGCTTCTCCCCTCCTGACAGTTTGGCGATCGGTGCATACTGCATGGAAGAATCAAAAAGAAAACGTTCCAGCATCATGGATGCCGTGATCTTTCCATCTCTGGTCGAGATGTATTCTGCCACGTCACGGATATAATCGATCACACGCTGATTTGTATCCATATCCGGAACTTCCTGTGCAAAATATCCGATGCGGATCGTCTCTCCGATCTCCACTTCTCCTGCATCCGGCTGGATCATGCCGTCAATGATCTTGATCAGTGTGGATTTGCCACAGCCATTCGGTCCGATGATTCCCAGACGCTGATTGCGAAGTACAATATAACTGAAATCATCCAAAATCTTCTTTTCTCCGAAATTCTTGCTGATGTGGTGAAGCTCAATGGTTTTCTTACCCATTCTGGTCTCCACAGAGTCCAGTTCCACACTGGCATCACGTACCGGTGCTTTTCCATTTTTGAGCGCCTCCAGTCGTTCCAGTCGCGCTCTCTGCTTCGTACTTCTTGCCCTGCATCCACGTTTCGCCCATTCCAGTTCCATTCGCAGAACGCTCTGGCGTTTTCTCTCGCTGGCAAGTTCCATCTCTTCTCTCTCAGCTTTTAATTCCAGGAACTTCGAATAATTAGCTTCATAGGCATAAAGATTTCCATGAGAAATCTCCAGGATCTTATTGGTGACTCTGTCGAGGAAGTATCGGTCATGGGTAACCATGATCACTACGCCCCTGAATTTCCGCAGAAAATCTTCCAGCCAGGTCACCATCTCATTGTCCAGATGGTTGGTCGGCTCGTCCATCAGAAGCACATCACAGGGATTTACCAGTGTTCTTGCCAGTGCCACTCTTTTCTTCTGACCACCGGAGAGATGGTCGATTTTCTCTTCATGATCCGTGATTCCCAGCTTATTCAGCACGTTTCTGGCTTCACTCTCTGTACTCCAGTCCTTCTGCCATTTTCCCTCTGCCACATAATCAAGGATCGTAGAGCCCTGAGGAAACTCCGGCATCTGCGGCAGGTATGTGATGCGCAGTCCGTTCTGTGTGATGACCTGTCCCTCATCCGGTTCTTCCAGACCTGCAATGATCTTCAGAATGGTGGATTTACCGGTACCGTTAATACCGATGATACCGATTTTATCTCCCTGATGGATTCCATAGGAAACATCATTCAGAACTACTTTTTCACCAAATACTTTGGAAATATGTTCTATGTTTAAAATGTTCATGTATACAAAACCTTTCCTGTATTTTCTTCTGTCCTGACAGAATATGACGGCCTGTGCCGTTTTTACAGCAGAATCCAAAAATAATGTATGATTTTCACGGATTATGATCGTCCTCTGCCTTCAGGACAAACTTATGTTTATTATAGCATACCTCTGAGGCTGTGGCAAACCTTCCGGATACCCCGGTAAAAAAATATCATTGACATTTACTGTTTACTCCGTTCTCAGTGACACATCATTTCCAGAACTGACAGATGTCAAAACAGGCTGACGCCAAAACAAAATCCCCTGAAAAATTCCAGAGGCTGCTGTCTGTTATCTCAGCAGCCTTCTGTCATCCTTCAGGGGATTATCATTCGGCTTTTTTATTCATTTTCTGCCTGATATCCGATATTTTTTACTTTTTTCCATTACATTGTCGATCAGTTAGTTCATCGGAGTTCCGTTTTCTACTGCATATTTCAGTCCCTGAACTGCAACTGCGATTGTAGATTCTTCTACGGTTGCATTTCCAAGATCTCCCATATCCAGAGTCAGGTTTCCGTCATCATTTGCCTCTACGCCAAATCCAAGAGACATTTCAGAAACTTCATCAGTGATAGTTACGATTGCATTCTCTTCGTCCAGAGTTCCTTCGCCAACGAAACTTACATAATTGTCATCCTGATCGATCACAAGTACGGAGCAGAAACTTCCGTCATCATTGCTTGCATAGATAAAAGTTTCTCCTGCATCTGTCTCACCGGAATAGCATTCTGTCAGAAGTTCTCCCATGTCCTGATAAGTCTTGTTATAGTCTTCCTCATCACCTGTTGCCTCATAAGGTTCCAGAGTTGCTGTCAGCTCCTGGCTGTCCGGATCATAAAGTTCCAGAACATTTTCATCCACATTTGCCTGTACCAGATAGCTTACTTCATTTTCTTCATCATACGTGCCGTCATCATTTGCGAGCTGCATTACCAGTGCTGTGTAATCTCCGTCTGAAGCAAGAGCATAAGCACCCAATACATCCTGTTCTTCATCTACCCACTGACCAAAGAAAGAATAGTCATTATAGAATCCGTAGATATCTCCCGCACTGTCCTTCCAAAGTCCTACCAGTGCTTCTGTCACGTCTGCAACATCGCCGTCTGCTTCTTCCTCTGCTGCATCATCAGAAGCCCATACCGGAACTACCATAGAACCAACCATCGCTGCTGCACAAAGACCTGCCATTAATTTTCTCCAGTTTTTCATATTACTTACCATCCCTTTCTGTTGCATTTTGAAAATGTTTTTTCATTTTCGTCCTGCTTATTTTCTATGGTCTTACTATAAAAAATTTCGACTGCATTTTCAAGATACATGGGATGAAATGACATTTTCAGTGAAATATGGATTACTGAGAATCCCTCTGTCCCCTCAGGTGTTCTTACACGAATAAATCAGAATCCCGGGACATATGGCACAAATTTATTCCGGATTACCTGCATCAACAGGATTTTTATCTTGTACAAACCTGTCAAATAAGCTAAAATAACTGTTATGTACCAGATAATTTATATCCTGATACAAGCAAGTATTTTACTGAAATCCGGAGGTACTTCCTTTTGAACATTGCAATCCTTGACGATTCAAAAGAAGATCTGCAGCAGATCAGAAATGTGGTGTCTTCTTATTATGAATCCAGAAATACACAGGCAAACATCCGACTGTTTTCCAGCGCAGAATCTTTCTTTAAAAAATATTCCCCGGGAGTTTACGATCTGGTCATTATGGATATCTATATGGATACCATGACCGGCATGGACGCTGCCAGAAAACTGCGGGAAGCCGATGATCCGGCTGCTCTGATCTTTATTACCAGCAGTGATTCCTATGCAGTGGAGAGTTATGATGTCCGGGCATCTTATTATCTTCTCAAACCTTTTGATCCGGAAAAATTACAGAAAATCCTTTCTTCCCTCCAGATCAGGCAGTCGCAGAATTCCCGCTACATTGAACTGGTTTCTGACCGCACTCCTGTCAGAGTTCCGATCCGCAGTATTCTTTATGTGGACACTTACCGGAATGCGATCCAGGTACATACGGACGCAGGGATCATCCGCTCCTACATAACTTTTCAGAAATTTGAAGAACTGCTGGAAGGAATGAAATGCTTTCTCTCCTGTTACAGAGGATGCATTGTAAATATGGATCACATTGCCGAATCCACAGACGAAGGATTTCTCATGGACAACCAGGAACTTGTGACCATCCGCAAGCGTGGCTCCAATGCCATCAAAAAAGCATATCTGGAATATCTGTTTTCTTCGGAATTCGAATAATTTTTTCGGATTCCAGGTAAACAGATCCTTCCTGATATGCTTTCTGTGTATTCTATCTGTATTTGGTTTATACTGTATTTGATTTATACTATATTTTATTTGTACTGTATTTTTATATCTTACTTTATACTTTCTCCGCTGCTTTCACAGGCAGAAAAATATTCACTTTAAAAATCCCCTCTTCTGCACTAAAAACCGCATAACCTCCATTCTTCTGCGCAACTTCCATCACAGAAGCAGTTCCGATTCCCAGCCCTCCATGTTTTGTGGAATAAAAACGGTTTTCTTTTCTCTGGATTTCATTGGAATAAGTATTGGAAATCTCAATCAGAAGTTTTTTATTTTTTATTCTGGTCAGCACTTTTACATATGGCCTCTGCTGTGTCTCAGACTCAGGTTCTGATACGGGCTCTGAGACAGGTTCCGATTTTTGTTCAGATCTGTATTGCAGGTTATATTGCGAACTATATTGCTGGTTGTATTGTGATCCGCCTTCTGTTTTCTGCTCTTTCACTGCATCCACTGCATTTTCCAGAAGATTTCCGTAAATCTTACACAGATCCGTATCTGAAATCCCGATATCCTGCGGCAGCATCATATCATACTCAAAGGAGATTCCTCTCTGCTTCAATTCCCCTGCATAGAAATGGATCACAGCATCCACCGCCATATTCCTGCAATAGCAGATTACTTTTTCCTCCTGTGTCATGACAGAGGCATATTCCTGCAGATAATCCATCAGTTCTTCATATCTTCCCTGCTGTGCATAGGACATGATCGCGCGAAGATGATGTCTCATATCATGACGCATTTTGCTGATCTCATCCATCTTTGCAGTCAGTTCTTCATAATGCTGTTTCTGCATCTGAAGCTTCTGCTCCATCTGGCGGCTGTATTCTCCATAGGAAAGCTGGAAACGATACGCATTTGCAAGTTCCATCCACAAAGTCAGCCCAACGCTGAACACAAGAACCATAGCACCAAATTCCGGGAACCATCCGCCCAGTATCGGTTCATAAAGTTTCCAGATCCGGTCCGCTGCCAGGGACGTTCCGTAAACCACGATTCCCACCAGCAGAATATTGCTGTATTTCTGTCGAATATACCGGATACTCCGGAAAAAAAGATAACACGCGGTCAGCCATTTCATCACTTCGGTAAGCGTTGAGATCAGATACATCCCCCCGGCTGCCTGCATCCGGCTGCACAGAAGCTCCGCCACGAAGATCAGCACTCCTGCCACAGCAATTGTCAGTGCAAATATTTCCGGCTGCCTGCTTTCATCACCAAATATCCTTTGCTGCACCAGTATCACACACGCAAACATCAGATAATAAAACAAAGCTTCCAGTCCATAGCACGGCTGCACTCTCACTGCCGCAAATGCATGCAGGACCGGGTAGGAACTATATCCCAGAACACAGATACACAGCAGGCAGAAAAATCCCAGTTCCCCTTTTCCGGTTCGCCAGAACATATAGACAGCAAACAGCAGCACAAACATGGTAAGTGCCAGATAAACCGCATCGATCATCACAGAAAGTCCTCTGATCAGATTCACACGGAAAGGTGATCCCAGAACCGGCACATACTGAATCCCCGAAGACACAGAGTGCTTATCTGTCACAGTGATCATAAGCTCCACTGTCCCTTTTCCCTCAAAGGTAAAAACTCTGTTCTGAATCTGCTCTTCATAGTTTTCCTGGTCAGGATTTCCTACCTGTCCCACCAGATTTCCATTAATATAAAGACGATATGCGGAAAAAATTTCAATCAGGCCGATCGCATATCTCTTTTCCTCTTCCGGAAGTACCAGCATCAGACGATAGGTTCCGCTTCCAAACGGCGATCTGTCTTTTTCTCCCAGATCCATGCCTCCATACTCTCCGATGGAAATGTAACGACTGTAATATTCACCTTTGTGTTCTTTCAATTTCTGAGGTGTCAGCAGAACATCCGGATAATATTCCCACTCTCTGGACAGATAATACAGCGAGTCATTTCCCTGCACATATAAAATGCCCTGGATCGCCTTGTCGCCTTTTGCTGTATATTTATTGTCAAAACGATACAGCAGAAAAAAGAATCCCATAGCTGCCGCGATCGCTGCAAGGATTATGACCAGAGAATATTTTCCGTTTTTTTTCATTACTGCCACCTCCCTTGTTTTATTGCCGCTCAGAGCAAAACTGTCTGTCAGTGTCTGCGTTTCTTTCGCCGGATGTTTCTCACAGAAATCAGCACTCCTGCCAGTATGACAAGCCCTGCTGCTCCTGCCGCCCATCTCCACCGGATTTCGGATGTCTTTCCTTCTTCCTCTCCACGGTCTTCTCCTGATCGTGAAGCTGCTGTGTTCTCTTCCTTTTCTGATCTTGTTTTATCCGTTTCCATTTCATTTTCGTTCTGTAGTGCAATTTCAGACACATCTGTCAGATTTTCCCCATCTGCGAGGAAAAAATCTCCGGTTTTTTCTATCTCTACATGAAGGATCTTCTGTTCCTCCATATAACTGACCGTACAGGTATTTCCCTCTGCATCTTCTGCCACGACAGTTTCCGGCGACTGTACCCCATCAAAGATGGAAAACGGAAATTCCACAACCGTACCCGGAATCTCTATCGCTTCCTCTCCTCTGACAAATATCCTCAGGGAAAATGCTGCGTCACTGACTTTCTCGATCCAGACCTGAATCTCATCATTTTCCCCAATCTGCCAGGTATTGATCGTTTCTTCCGGAACGGACACAGAAATTCCCTGTTTCTCAAATTTCGCACAGCCATTCTCCTGGATCATAAAAAGCAGTCTTTGTCCGCTGATTACTGTGATCGTATCGGTGCTTCTCTCTGTAACGGTTGATTCCTCTGTAGCGGAAGCAGCGGCCGCTTTTGCGTTAGTGTTTTCTCTGTCTTTAACAGTATTTCCTCCTACGCTCAAACCTCCAGTGCCATAGGTGCTTCCTGTGTACGTTCCACTGCCGCTATATAAGTCATCCCCGGCATTTTTTTCTGTATACAGACCGTCTCCCGTATATTGATCTCCATTCATATCGTTTTCTCCATCCCGGGATTCCGGACCGTTTTCCTCTTCCGCAGGTTTTTTCGAAGGAACCGGCGTCTGTGTCGGCTCTGGCTGTTCCGGATTTTCTACTCCCGGTGCCTTCTGGATGATATCCGGAAGATTTTTTTCATCCCTGTCGGAGAAATTCCGCTCATGCCAGTATTCATTTACGATAAAAGAATCATCATACACAAAAGAATAAATTCCGGTACTACCCTTTTCATAAACAGCACAGATATCGTAACTCTTTCCCTTTTTCAACAGTTCCCGATAATAAAGCTGAATCCCGCCTGAAGTAATCTCAAACAGTTCTTTTTCAACTTTCTGATAAGCACCTTTATTTTCGCGGATATAAACCTGCATATTCTGAAGTTCTTCTGCCGAAAATCCCGTCAGAAGCATCGGAAAATCCAAAACGTCTACATACGGCATACTATAAGTATTGATCTGTGGATCGCCTTTTTTCTGTACGGAAACATACGCATACGCATTCGGCAGAGTCAGTGTATCTGCCACCTGATATCCTTCCGGTATCACAAAGGTGCCCGTCACCTGATACACGCCTTTTCGTCCGATATCTACTTCGCTCATATCCCAGGAGGATTCCAGAATCATATCCGGATTCTCAGCACTGTTTTCAAACTGTTCGGCTGTACTCACCGCCAGCCGGACAGTTTCTTTCAATGTTTTCTCAATCTCTGTCAGACTGCCTCCCACAGGAATCGCATATGCTCCGCATCTGCTCAGAAATTTCTCATCTTCCGTATCATAAGAGCGGATATCCGTTTCCGGTTTTCCTATGATTCCCAGTTGGCCCTGCTGATAACTGTAAATCTTCAGTACTCCATCCTTCTGACACAGAAAACGCAGGGTTCCGGTCTGTTTCTTTCCATATTTCACCAGAAGAGAATAGGTATTTCCCACCACCATACTCTGGTTGGAAAGATACAGTCCGTCTTCATCGCAGAAGGCAAATCCTTCCTCCGTCAGATTCATCCACTGTCCCGAATCCTTTTTCAGATAAACTTCCATGGAATCTGCATCTGTGCTCTCCAGCCATGGAAAAATATAAATCCCCGCTGCCGTCAGCCTGTAATAAGTATTGATATCCGGACTGCCCGGACGCTGCACGGATACGGTAGTCTGCACCTGTGGAATCTCCATTTCCCCGACTTCATATCCTTCCGGTAATTTCAGACTTCCCCTGATTGTATAAACCCCACACTGTCTCATATTTACGGATTCTGTCTCCCAGTTTACCGGAACACGCAGAATGTCATCTTCCGTATATACTGTATAAAACACCTCTGACAGCTTTTCTGATATCCCCTGGCTATCCGTATTAACTTCCACTGCCACTGCCGGAATATCTCCCGGCACCCTGACATTTTTTACTTCTTCAGTTCCTGCTTTGGCAGTTTCTGTTCTTTCTTCTCCTGAGACCGAATCATTTCCCGGAAATCCCGGCCATGCAGAAAAAAAACTGATCAGACAGAAAACTGCCAGTATTTTTACCCATACATTTTTTCTCATGCTTTTTTACTGCGGCGTCAGTCATAAGCGCAGCCGCTCTTCCTTTCCCCTTCAGAGTAACCCATCCGGTGTCATTCATCAACAGACATAGGATAAACTGCATTTTTTCATGAAAAGTTACATTCCATCAGCTCCTTACTGCTGCTCATCTTTCTGCGTTTCTGTTTTCTGCCGGAAATTTCATAAAATAATATACAACAAACAGCACTGCTGTAATACTCCAGGACACCGGATAGCTCAGCATGATCGTATTGATTCCCGGATACATCCTGCCGGCACTGAACAGCCATATAATGCGCAGAGAACAGACACCTCCACAGGTAAGGATCATTGGTACCAGAACTTTTCCGGTTCCGCGCAATGCCCCGGAAAGAATGCCGATGATCACATAAATAAAATAAGACGGCAGCATAAAGCGGCTCATATGTACACCGACAGCCACCACTGCACTGTCTGTCGTAAATAATCGGTAAATCCATGGTGTCCACACATACATCATGGAAATCATCACTGCAGAACTCACCATACTCATGGTCATACATACCCGGACACTTTTTCTCATTCTGTGATACTTTCCGGCTCCGAAATTCTGTCCAACGAAGGTAGTAATGGAAATCGCAAACGCATTGATCACCATCCAGAACAGAGCATCAATCTTTCCCAGCGTACCCCAGGCAGCCACGGTATCTGTTCC
>ERZ824473.5047-NODE-5047-length-11014-cov-3.027649_pt1 | contig 11014 bp, 10 predicted proteins | sample MGYA00519874_ERZ824473 | MGnify/ENA primary metagenome ERZ824473 (study PRJEB31778, sample SAMEA3449151) | human gut metagenome | biome: human gut; feature: human-associated habitat; material: faeces | place: United Kingdom | collected 2010/2012 ... | reverse complement strand
GCTGGCAAAGACTAATGTTAGCCAGATCATTTGGGACGATACTGAATCAGCACCAGACGCTCCTGACGATCGATGGCATCTGCGGGCGGAATGGCGAGACTGTTGATATCTTCATCGCGGTCAACCGAAAGCACGAGAGTAATAATCCCCTCCTGACGATGTTGATTAAGCCAGTTTGCGAACTCATCACCGCTGACAAATCTCCCTTTCGCATCCGGATAATTAAGGCCGTATTTCAACTCACCTGTCTGGCGATACATGATGATGTCATCGCGTTGCAGGCTCCATGCCAGACCTGCGGCAACACCGACGCTATCAGTAAGAATATAGCGGCTTGGCTGAAGTGATTCTTGTGTCATCTCGACAAAAAATTGCGGATGTTTTCCTTCCATAACTCTGTCAGGAATTGAAAATCCTACCAGCAACGCCAGCCCCAGCGGGCAAAGCGCGGCAAAAGGCCAGGTCTTTTCGACGTTTGTTAAGGTGTACCAGCCGAAAAATGCCCATAGCGAAAAAATCGACCAGGCACAAAAGACTTTATAGCTCTCGAAGGTTTGCCACACCGGCGTGTTCATTGGTCCCCACGGGGAGACCACAAATGTGGCAATAATGCCAGTGACGCCAAAAGCGATGTTAATCCAGCCATTAATCCGCAGCGCCAGAGGATTATTTTTTGCTGCCAGCAAAGCGTAATGCGCCATCAGCATTGCCAGAGATGCAAAGCAGGAAAGAATATAGGTGGGCAATTTACCTTTAGCGACGGAGAAAAACAGCAGCGGCATTATCGTCCAGCTCAACAAATAGACGGTTGCGGAATGCTTGCGGTTTTTCCAGCCTGTGTACAGTGCACCGGGGAGTAATCCCAGCCACGGCAGGCTACCGGCAATGATGACCGGCACGTAGTACCAGAACGGAGCTCTATGTTGGGCATCATCCAGTGCAAAGCGTTGAATATGCTCAACCCAGAAAAAATAGTGCCAGAAGTTAGGCTCCCGCTGCGCTATCGCCAGTCCCCAAGGGAGAACCGTCAGTACGCAACTGATAACCGCCAGCCAGCCGTAAATAAAGAGATCTTTCCAGCGTTTTTGCGTCGCTACCCATGGCAGCACGCTTAATACCGGCACGGCAAGGGCGAGAAAACCTTTGGTCATCACCCCCATGCCGCAGGTGATTCCCAGCAGTAAAAATCCTGCGCTTTTGCCTTTCCACGTCTGTGCCTGCATTGCCAGCCAGAAGCTGCACATTCCCGCCACCAGCCAGAATGCAATAAACGGATCGAGCACGGCATAAGTGCCGATGGCATAGACAATAAACAATGAGAGATAAATTACTGTGGCGAGTAGAGCCAGACGTTTATCGCGCCATAAGCGCAGAGTAAACCAGGTCACCAGCGCGGCAGTTAACAGGGTCGCAAAGATAACGCCTGCCCGCACACCAAAGTTATTCGCGCCAAATAGCCATTGCCCAATGCTGTTAATCCAGTATCCGGCAATGGGTTTTTCGAAATAACGTAGCCCTAACAGATGGGGCACAATCCAGTCGCCGGATGCCAGCATTTCTCGACTGATTTCCGCATAACGCGTTTCATCGGGTTGCCAGAGCAGACGCGTGCTGATCGGTAACAGGTAATAGCAGGCAATAAACGCGAAGAGGCCGATAAGGTAACGTACCGATTTCATCAGCGACTACCCGCAATTTGTTGGCAACCCAGCCAGCCTTCACGTCCGGCAATATTTCCGCGAACAACTTGTCCGAGCGGCAACGTCTCTGATAACAGTTCGCTTAAAGGGCAAAATGTCACGCCTTCCTGAGCTGCGCGTTTGAGGAGATCCACAAAATTATGCTGATAAGCGCAGCCTTCAACTTCTGCATGAATGGTATAAACCGGCGTGCCTTTATCTCGCAGGATGCGGTTGAGTAACCAACCGTTAAAATCTTCTGCTTTCACATCCCGACCAATCACTTCATCCCAGGTGGGTAAGGTCACCGGAATTTGCGCAGTGCCAGGGTTTCCTGATTCGAGCAATGGACGGAACGGCATGGCCCCACGACAATCGCTGTTGTAGCGCAAATGGAACGCTTCTTTTGCTTCGATCACCTTCTGGTCGGCACGCCAGCCCGCAGCGGCAGAACAGGTTACCGGTTGACCGATAATCTCTTCCAGAGTGCGAAGACCGCGTGCAATATCGTCGATCATTGTTTGCCGATCCCAGTTACCGCTACGGGCTTGCCAGGCATGGTGATCCCAGGCGTGCAGGCCGACTTCGTGATGTTTAGCCGCTTCACGAATGATATCGGCATTGGCATGACCAATCTCTTTACCTGGCCAGGCCGTACCTGCCAGTAAAATATCCCAGCCATAAAGCGATGCCGCGTTTGAGCGCAGCATCTTCCACAAAAACTGTGGCTTCACCAGTCGCCAGAGATGGCGGCCCATATTGTCCGGGCCGACGCTGAAAAAAATGCTGGCCTGAATATTATGCTTACTCAAGATTTCCAGCAGACGCGGCACGCCTTCACGGGTGCCACGAAAGGTATCGACATCAATGCGTAAGCCTACTTTGGTCATGATGGTTTATCCGTAAGATCAACGGTGCGCAGGAAGAAATCCAGCGTTTCGTCGATGGTTTCCTGCATATCAATTTTCGGCTCCCAGTCCAGGCAGCGGTGGGCATTGCGGATGCTCGGTTTACGATGCTCTACGTCCTGATATCCTTTGCCGTAGTAGCTGCTACTTTCGACAACGCGAAAGCCCGCAAACGGTGGGAAATGATGGCGCAGCGGATGTTTTTCGAAGCTCGCCAGCAGCATCTCGCCCAGTTCCTCAATGCTCGCTTCGTTCTCAGGATTGCCAATGTTGATAATTTCACCGTCGCAGCGATTTCCCGCATTTTCGATAATGCGGTATAACGCCTCGATACCATCGCGAATATCAGTAAAGCAGCGTTTTTGTTTTCCGCCATCAATCAGCTTAATCGGTGAACCTTCTACCAGATTGAGAATGAGTTGCGTAATAGCGCGGGAGCTGCCAATTCGCGCTGCATTAAGGTTATCCAGTCGTGGTCCCATCCAGTTAAACGGGCGGAAGAGGGTGAACTGTAAACCCTCTTTTTCGCCATAGGCCCAGATCACCCGATCAAGTAATTGTTTTGATACCGAATAAATCCAGCGTGGTTTATTCACCGGGCCGACGATTAAATTAGAATGGTCCTCATCGAAGTATTTATCGCTACACATCCCATAAACTTCTGAAGTTGACGGGAAGATGATTCGCTTACGGTACTTCACGCAGTAGCGGATAATGCGCAGATTCTCTTCAAAATCGAGTTCAAATACGCGCAGCGGGTTGCGGGTATATTCAATCGGCGTGGCTATCGCCACCAGCGGCAAGACGACATCACATTTTTTGACATGATACTCAATCCATTCGGAATGAATACTGATATCGCCTTCAACAAAGTGAAAATGCGGATGATTCAGAAAACGGCTTATCGCATCGCTGCCAATATCCAGACCGTAAACTTCATAATGATCTTCGCGCAGCAGGCGTTCTGTCAGATGGTTGCCAATAAAGCCATTCACCCCGAGGATGAGTACCCGGGTACGGCGTCGGGCGGTGCAGGCAGGCTGGCTATTCAAGCGTGAACCTTGCACCAGGCCCAGCGTCTGCGCTAATTGCGAGCCCTGCATAGTAATGCCGTCGCCCGCCTGTCCGGTGACGATTTCCAGCGCGCCATCGCCACAGGCAATCAGCAGTGGCGCAACAGAAATCACGCTCCCCGGCTGTGCTTTGCTGGCATGAGGATGAACACGCGACGACCAGACGGTGAATTTCTGATTGCCAACATAGCTGAAGGCACCCGGCCACGGATCGGCAACGGCACGTACCATGTTGTGCAGTACGGATGCCGGTTTATGCCATTCAAGGAAACTGTCATCCGGCGTTCTGCGACCAAAACAGGTGGCTTCGTTTTCGCGCTGGGCGATTTCCAGAATATTACCGTGTTTAATGGCGGGTAATGTCTGTTCCAGTAGCTGGCGCGCGGCATGGCACAATTTATGATGCAGCGTAATAGCGATATCGTCTGGCGCAATGGCAATGCGCAGTTGCGCCACAATGGCCCCGGCATCGGCACGTTTCACCATTCGGTGCAATGTAACGCCAGTTTCCGTTTCACCGTTGACCAGCACCCAGTTCAGCGGCGCGCGACCACGATATTTTGGTAACAGCGAACCATGCAGATTAAATGCACCTGCGGGAGCGAGCTGCAAAATTTCGTCGTAAATAAGATGGCGATAATAAAAAGAGAAAATCACATCTGGCGACAGTTGGGCAATGCGTTCCACCCACAGCGGATGATTAACGTTATCCGGCGCATAAACCGGAATGCCTCTTTCCGCCGCCAGACGAGCCACCGAACCATAAAAGGCTTTTTCACCGGGATTATCAGTATGGGTAAAAATGGCGCTAATTTCGTAACCGGCAGCCAGCAGGGCTTCAATACCGAGGCATCCCATATCGTGGTAGGCAAAAACGACGGTTTTCATTATTCATTTTCCTTGCTGGATGGACGGATAACTTGCTGAACAAAATAGCGGGGGCGGGCGCGGACATCGGTGTAGATCCTGCCGATATATTCACCGAGTAATCCCATGCCGATAAACTGAGCGCCAATAAAAGTAAACAGCACGGCAAATAGCATAAAGACGCCTTCTGCCGCCCATTGTGGTCCGAAGGTCAGGCGTAAAATCACCAGCAGCACCGCAATGCTAAAACCTCCAATCGCAATAATGCTGCCGAGCAGACTCAGCATACGTAGCGGCGTTGTGGTAAGGCAGGTCACCAGGTCGTACATCAAATTAATCAGGCGCATAAAACTGTATTTGGATTCACCAAACTCACGCTCGGCATGATGTACTGGAATTTCAATGGCACGGCGGGCGAAGATATTCGCCAGAATCGGGATAAAGGTGCTGCGTTCATGGCAGTGCAACATCGCATCGACAATATGACGGCGATAGGCGCGCAGCATACAACCGTAATCACCCATCGCTTTGCCAGTGGTGCGCTGAATAAGCCGGTTAATCATCTTCGAAGCGGTTTTACGAAACCAGCTGTCCTGGCGGTTCTGGCGTACAGTCCCTACCACGTCGTAACCTTCATCGGCTTTTGCCACCAGGCGGGGGATTTCTTCTGGCGGATTCTGGAGATCGGCATCAAGGGTAATAATTAAGTCGCCAGTAACGTGACTGAATCCCGCCATAATCGCTGAATGTTGCCCGTAATTGCGGTTAAGCAAAATAGACACAATATGGCTGTTCTCCGCTTGTGAGGCTTCGACCAGCATATGCGCGGAATTATCGCTACTGCCGTCATCAATCAGCAGGATCTCATACTCTTTCCCCAACGATTCACAGGCTGTGGTGGTGCGCCTGATTAATTCCGGTAAGCTTTCCTGCTCGTTATAAACGGGAATAACCACCGAGACTTTCTTAACAGGGTGGATTTCAAACATGGCTTATTGTCCTGCGAGTTGCTGAAGGGCTGTGATGACATGGTCGGCATCGGCGGTAGTCATATCCGGGAACAGCGGCAAAGAACAGATGCGTTCGCTATTCCATTCGGTATTCGGTAACGACAGCGTGGGAAAACGCTCGCGATAATATTTTTGTGTGTGAGCGGCGCGGAAATGTAACCCGGTACCAATGCCTCTTTCTTTTAACGCTTCCATCAACGCATCGCGACTGATACCACAACGTTGTTCATCGACACGAATAATAAACAGATGCCAGGCGTGAACGTGCGGCCAGGCGGGAAGGCTTAATGGCTGAAAGGGGAGAGCTGCCAGTGCTTGCTGATATTGCTGGGCAATTTCGCGCCGACGGGTGTTGAGGTGCTCTAATTTGACTAACTGTGTCAGGGCAATCGCGGCGTTAATATCGGTCAGATTGTACTTATAGCCCGGTGTTAAGACTTCAGCCTGCGGTGCACGGCCCCAGGTTTGTCTGTCATAGGCATCGACACCCAGACCGTGAAATTTCAGCATCCGTAGCTGGCGGGCAAGGTTTTCATTATCAGTTACAATCAGGCCACCTTCAGCACAGGTAATATTTTTAATGGCATGAAATGAAAAAATAGCGGTACCTTTTGCGCCAATATGTCGCCCTTTGTAATACGTACCGACGGCATGGGCAGCATCTTCGATAACTGCGATGCCGTAACGTTCGCCAATGGCGCGAATGGCGTCAATATCTGCTGGCGCACCGGCATAATGCACCGGAATGATGGCTTTAGTGCGTGGCGTAATGGCTGACTCGATAGCTTCAGGCGTGACCATCAGCGTATCGCGGTCGACATCCACCATTACCGGCGTTGCACCCAACAAGGAAATCATATTGAGGGTTGAAACCCAGGTCAGGGAAGGCGTAATCACTTCATCGCCCTTGCCAATTTTCAACGCCATTAGCGTGATATGCATTCCGGCGGTGGCTGAACTGACCGCGATGGCATGCTGATTTCCCGTCAACTGGCAAAAAGCTTGCTCAAGCGCCTGATTCTTCGGACCGGTTGTGATCCAACCGGATTCGAGAACCTCTTTAACTGCAGCGAGTTCCTCCACGCCCATTGCTGGTCGCGAAAAAGGCAAAAATTCTGACATTGCTTTTCCTTCCGCCATTGAATACCTGTCCACTTATATTTGCTATAAAGAGTGTTGTGTATATTTTGCCATTTGGAGCGAAATTTTAAGGATAGAATATTAACTTAACCTTAAGAAACTAATATTAGACGTAAATATTGAAATTTTTATATTTTTTCTTATTTAGGCTTTGCATTTGGCAAAATTTTGAGGCATTTTGCCGACATCGTAGGATTTTTAATATTACACCAACTGCGAATTATCGCCAGAAATGTAGCTCAATTTCACGGTAATTGTCTGGTTGCGCTTGTCTATAGGTGGAGTTTACGTGTTAGCTTTTTGCCGCTCTTCGTTGAAGTCAAAAAAATATATCATCATTTTACTGGCGCTCGCTGCAATTGCCGGACTGGGTACTCATGCCGCCTGGAGTAGCAATGGTTTGCCACGTATCGACAATAAAACACTGGCCAGACTGGCACAGCAGCACCCGGTTGTCGTTTTGTTTCGTCATGCTGAACGTTGCGACCGTTCAACCAATCAATGCTTGTCAGATAAAACAGGTATTACGGTTAAAGGTACCCAGGATGCCCGTGAACTGGGCAACGCTTTTAGTGCTGATATCCCTGATTTCGATCTTTATTCCAGTAATACCGTCCGGACCATTCAGTCGGCTACCTGGTTTTCAGCGGGTAAAAAATTGACGGTAGATAAACGACTTCTTCAGTGCGGTAATGAGATTTATAGTGCAATTAAGGACTTACAAAGCAAAGCGCCTGATAAAAATATCGTTATTTTCACCCATAATCATTGCCTGACATATATTGCTAAAGATAAGCGTGACGCGACATTTAAACCTGATTATCTGGATGGTTTAGTCATGCATGTGGAAAAAGGCAAAGTTTATCTGGATGGGGAATTCGTTAACCACTAAATTTTCAATCTGACAGCCAGTAATGGCTGTCATCATTGTTACAGAAGACCTTTCAAACGTAACGTTTTTCGGGTGGCGACATTCAAATCATAATGCACCAGATCTTCAGGTTTTACCCACGCGTAGTCCTGAAACTCTTCGTTTATTTTCACTTCTCGGTTGGCAGAAACGCAGTCAAAAATCAGGTAAATCATATAAATCTCTTCCTTGCGACCATCTGCATACGTCTTGGTGCGAATATCATCGCTGAAGGTCCACGGCGTGATTTCTGTCAAAAGCAGCTGTTCTCCCAGTTCTTCGCGAATTTCGCGGCGTAGTGCCTCTTCAATTCGTTCGCCAGGCTCCACGCCGCCACCCGAAATCGCCCATTGACCGGGGAAAACGCCGCGATCGTCGGCCATTTTACACAGCAAATAAGCACCATCATTTTGAATCAAAGGGCATACAATAGTCCGTTGTCGCACAGGGATATTCCTTATAAATAAAAAGAAACCATGAGAATACGGTAACTCACAAATATGTGAAAGTGACAGTAATCTCTTTTGCGATGATAACTGTACTTATTATTATTTTTGTGTGTATCGATAAAGTGTGTTTATTTTTTCGGCATTTAATTATTTAAGAAGTATTTAGTTACAATAAGTGACTAGATCCTTTTTTTCGCTCATTGAATCCTCTGTGCCAGGCAGTACAATCCCGCAGCTTTGGGAATTTTGATTAATTGCTTGTGGGAAAGGGGATAATGAAAAAAATTGCGCTAGCAGGTCTGGCCGGAATGCTGTTGGTTTCTGCATCGGTCAATGCAATGAGCATCAGCGGTCAGGCGGGTAAAGAATACACCAATATTGGTGTCGGTTTGGGACTGAAACGACGGGCCTGGCGTTAAGCGGTAACTGGACACATAACGACGACGACGGTGATGTCGCTGGCGTGGGGCTGGGGTTGAATCTGCCTCTCGGGCCGTTAATGGCGACCGTTGGCGGAAAAGGCGTTTACACCAACCCGAATTACGGCGATGAAGGTTATGCCGCAGCGGTAGGAGGTGGTTTGCAGTGGAAAATTGGCAACAGCTTCCGTTTGTTTGGCGAGTATTACTACTCTCCGGATTCGCTCTCCAGCGGTATTCAAAGTTATGAAGAAGCGAATGCTGGCGCGCGTTACACCATTATGCGTCCAGTCAGTATTGAGGCGGGTTATCGCTACCTGAATCTGTCGGGTAAAGACGGTAACCGCGACAACGCCGTGGCTGACGGCCCGTATGTTGGGGTTAACGCCAGTTTCTGATCCCTTCCGGCGCGGCATTCTGTCGCGCCATTCAGTTTCTTACTACGCCTTATCTCCCTTTGCGTTATAGTGATTCGATAACAAAAGCAGGAGATAACCATGTTAAAAGTGGAAATGTTATCCACCGGGGATGAAGTGTTACACGGGCAAATCGTTGACACTAACGCTGCCTGGCTGGCCGATTTTTTCTTTCATCAGGGGTTGCCATTATCTCGCCGCAATACGGTGGGGGATAACCTTGATGACTTAGTCACCATTCTTCGCGAACGTAGTCAGCACGCCGATGTGCTGATCGTTAACGGCGGGCTGGGACCGACCAGCGATGATTTAAGCGCACTCGCCGCTGCGACAGCAAAAGGTGAAGGCCTGGTGCTGCATGAAGCCTGGCTCAAAGAGATGGAACGCTATTTCCACGAACGTGGACGAGTAATGGCACCGAGCAACCGTAAACAAGCGGAGCTGCCTGCCAGTGCTGAATTTATCAATAACCCGGTAGGCACCGCCTGTGGTTTTGCCGTGCAGCTTAATCGTTGCCTGATGTTCTTTACTCCCGGCGTACCGTCAGAATTTAAGGTGATGGTCGAGCACGAAATCCTGCCGCGCCTGCGCGAGCGTTTTTCTTTACCGCAGCCGCCGGTTTGTCTGCGTTTGACTACTTTTGGTCGTTCGGAAAGCGATCTGGCACAAAGCCTGGACACTCTACAACTGCCGCCGGGCGTAACAATGGGCTATCGCTCCTCAATGCCTATCATCGAACTGAAACTCACCGGACCGGCAAGCGAGCAACAGGCGATGGAAAAACTGTGGCTGGATGTTAAACGTGTTGCCGGACAGAGCGTGATTTTCGAAGGCACTGAAGGACTGCCCGCGCAGATCAGTCGCGAATTGCAAAACCGCCAGTTCAGCCTGACGTTGAGCGAGCAATTCACCGGTGGTTTATTGGCTTTGCAACTTTCTCGCGCAGGTGCTCCATTGCTGGCGTGTGAAGTGGTTCCTTCACAGGAGGAAACCCTGGCGCAAACTGCGCACTGGATTACAGAACGGCGGGCCAACCATTTTGCCGGGCTGGCACTGGCTGTTTCGGGTTTCGAGAACGAGCATCTCAACTTTGCGCTAGCCACGCCAGACGGCACTTTCGCTCTGCGTGTGCGTTTCAGCACTACGCGCTACAGCCTGGCTATCCGTCAGGAAGTGTGCGCAATGATGGCACTGAATATGCTGCGCCGTTGGTTAAACGGCCAGGATATCGCCAGTGAGCATGGCTGGATTGAGGTTGTTGAGTCCATGACCTTATCTGTCTGATTCCGCCACTCTGTGCCGGTTTACTGCACCGGCACATTCCCCCTCCGGCAAAATTTGTCCAACCTGTTGTACTCAATAAGAAAAAATCCGTGCGCTGATTCACAAATTTGTGCGTAATTTCTCCAGTCTGCTGGACGAGGAGCGGGATTTGATGCGCTTCACAATTTTACTCCCCCTGAGCAACGAGACTGATTCCAGTATCTAAGACTGGAGTCCAGTATGTTGGAATCAAGCAAAGTTCCCGCCCTGACACGGGCTATTGATATTCTCAATTTGATTGCATTGGCCCCTGTAGTGCTGCGACGATCATTGACACATTGGGAATCCCTAAAAGCACGGCCTATTTGCTGCTTAATGAACTCAGGCGTCAGCGTTTTCTTAGCCTTGATCACCAGGAAAATTTTTGTTTGTGGACCAGGCTGGTGGAGCTTTCCGGTCATGCGTTAAGCAAGATGGATCTCCGGGAACTGGCTCGACCGCGTTTGACGCAACTGATGGATACCACCGGGCTGTTATGTCACCTGGGGATTATTGATAACGGCAGCGCTTATTACATTTTGAAAGTGGAGTCATCAGCCACTATCAGCGTGCGTTCCCATGAAGGAAAAAGCCTTTCGCTTTATCGCTCCGGAATAGGTAAATGCCTGCTTGCCTGGCAACCTGCAGCGGTACAGCAAAGTATTATCGAAGGGCTGGTCTGGGAGCAGGCGACACCCACAACGATTACTCATCCACAGCAACTTCACGAAGAACTGGCGCGTATTCGCCGTCAGGGCTGGAGCTATGACAACGGCGAAGATTACGCCGATGTCCGTTGTGTCGCTGCGCCGGTGTTTAACGCCAATAACGAGCTTACCGC
>ERZ824473.5029-NODE-5029-length-11057-cov-4.891202_pt1 | contig 11057 bp, 5 predicted proteins | sample MGYA00519874_ERZ824473 | MGnify/ENA primary metagenome ERZ824473 (study PRJEB31778, sample SAMEA3449151) | human gut metagenome | biome: human gut; feature: human-associated habitat; material: faeces | place: United Kingdom | collected 2010/2012 ... | reverse complement strand
GCCAGTAAAGAAACAGTTTGATGCATTTGATAAAGTTGCTAATGAAAAAAAGGAAGTTACAAATACTAAATATAATCGTGGAGATGATTTATCCGAACTGTTGAATCAGTATCAGGATTATACAGATCAACGTCTTGCAATTGAGAGAAAGTTCAATGAAGATATTGCTACCCTGCAGGAACAACGAAAACAAGCAGTAAAGAATGGAGATACAGATCAAGTAGAACAGATTGATCGTTCCATAGCCCAGGCGACAAAAAACAAGGGAATGGAATTGATGGGCCTGGATTACGATAAGTTGAAAGAGTCTCCGGAGTATGTTCGTGCATTTGAAAATCTGAAAGAAACGTCTTCTGAAACTCTTAATTCTCTGCTGACTCAATTAGAGAATGCAAAGAGTACGGCTGCCAAAGTTCTTTCTCCGGACCAGCTTCGCGAATATACTAGTACTATTCAATCAATTATGGATGAATTGGATTCACGTAACCCGTTTCAATCATTATCTGACAAGAAGAAAGAACTAGCAGAAGCAGAGGAAGAGTTAGCTAATGCGCAAATTGAATTAGAAAATGCTAAACAGACTCAAGAAGCTGTAAAAGGTGGTGCTAAGATTGAAAATGGTGTCAAGTCCTCTAAATTCAACGAAAAGACTGGTAAAATTGATTCCACAAAAGCTTATCTGACCGAGGCACAGGCTTTGGATAAAGTAAAAGAAAAGACTTCGAGATACAATGAGGCAAAAGATAAGGTTGTAAAAAAAGATAATCAGGTTAAGAAGGCAGAAAAAGAAGTTAGAACACAGATTTCGGAGTTAGCGGATACCATAGACGAACTGGGTAAATCGATCGGTGGTCCGGCTGGTGAGATTATTTCCCTTATTGGCAGTATCGGCTCATTTACAATGACTGCAATGGCAGGGGTTGAAGCAGCTGCCGATACCTCTGCTAATGCAATAAGTACAGTTGAAAAGGCATCTGTTATTCTAGCTATCATTGGTGCAGCCGTTCAGATAGCTATGAAAATCTTCGATATGTTCGGCAAAGACGATACGACCGAGAAATACGAGAAAGCGAAAGAAGCGTATGAATCCTATATTAATATCCTCGATCGGGTAATTGAAAAGCAGTTAGAACTAGCGGAAACTTTAACAGGAGATACTGCAAACGCTGTTTATGAAGCTGCTATTGCTAATATAAAATTGCAAAGTGAGAATGCAAAAGTATTAGGCCGGCAGTATCTCAATTCTGGTGCTTCTGGAAAGTCACATTCAAAGGGGTATGATGAAGTAGATGATATGTCCGGGGAAGGATGGAAGCAGGCTGCAAAAGCATTAGGCATGTCGGTAAATGAATTTAAAAATAAAATGGGCGGTCGTATGACCGGTCTGTTTGATTTGACTGATGAACAACTTTTAAAGTTGCAATCGGATGCTGGCATATTTTGGTCTCAACTTGATTCTGATACACAGAAATTCGCTGATCAAATCGCGAATGGGGTAGGAAAGGTTGCAGAGGTGTTGGAACAACAAATAGTAGACACAACACTCATTGATTATGCTTCTCTTCGTTCAGACTTTCAGGATTTACTTATAGACATGGATGCCGATAGTGCAGACTTTGCCGACAGTTTCGAGGAATACATGAAGAATGCTATTCTAAATTCCATGCTTAAAGAAGAGTACATGGATCGGTTAATGGACTGGAGAGAAAAACTTAACAATGCCATGAAAAATGGTACGATTGAGGATGAATATGATAATTTGAAGACGGAAGGACAACAGATTGCTGATGAGATGAAAGCAAAACGAGATGCAATGGCAGAAATGTTCGGCTGGAATGATAACGACGATGAACGTGAGGCATCAAAGAAAGGATTTGCTTCTATGTCGCAAGACTCTGCAGATAAGCTAGACGGTAGCTTTGCTGTTATGATCTCTCATACATATTCAATTAATGAAGGTGTAAAGCATCTCCAGTCTAATTCGGATAAAATAGCGGAAAAACTCGCATATCTTTCAAATTTGGATAAATATATGGGAGAAATAATGAAATACAATGATATTGTTATCACTTATCTATCTGATATAAGCAGCCATACAGCACGGCTTGAAGCGATTGAAAAAGCCATAGAGTCTGTAAAGCTGGGAATAGACACGTTAAACACTAAAGGTATAACATTGAAACGATGACAGGACAATTCTACATAGACGGAATAGATGCTTATATCAGTTTGGGTATATGTATTACAAAGGGAAGTTATAATAATCTGGTAGCATTTCCAACCATGAAGGAACCGGACAAGAATGATTGGCCGGAAGAAGACGGACAGGAATTTGATCTTTCTAGTCCTACATTGGATACGGCTGAAGTAAGCATTGAGTTTGCATATATAGGCAGTTTGGGTATTGGTGGACTGATTGATATACTTTCTGACTTGAGCTATCATGAATTTTACTTTCCCTTAATCGACAGGACTTATAATCTACGTCTGTCTTCACAAAGCAGCTATGTTATTAATCCGGGCCTTGAAGTTGCTAAATTTATTTTTAGTAACGACTTCCCCCGAGAAGTCGATTACGAATACCAGGAGCCCGTAAATGAGCTTTCAATGCCTAAAGGTTACGAGATTGATGACAAAGACTTATCCGATTATGGCGTAGTCGTATTGCAAGGTAGTAATGCCGAGATATTAAAAACTCCGGCAGTAAAAAAGAACCTATTGCAGAATTTTAAACGTCAAGATGGAGCAATCTATGACGGTGAAGTTGTGAAATTCCAGATCAAAGAAGTATCTCTCAAATGCCTGATGCGGGCCGGGACGATTGAAGCATTCTGGCGTAATCGTGATGCCCTACTCTATGATCTCACAAAACTGTCTGCTAAGGTCGATGATGAAGGATATGAGTATTCCGATGCGGAACGTATATTTTATTGTGATGAATGGAGTGAAAGCTATCCCTGCTATTATAAGAGTTGTCAGACGAATGATTTCATGCTAAATAACGGTGTATGGTGGGAGTTCACTTTGAAACTCGTATTTACCAGCTTCCGGATCGGAGAAACGGAGTTCTTGCTTTCATCCGAAGCGGGCGAATTTATCATAACAGAGGACGGAGAGTTTTATATAGATTTAAATTGATTTGCTATGCCATTAAAGAAGAAAAAAATATCAGAACTGAACGAAGCCAGCGACATGAAAGGCTTCTTCACTATCGGCTACCGAGTAATCAACGGAGTTAAGACTAGCCTTAAATTTGGTTTAGAGAAGATTCAGACTGCCTTGGATAATATGCTCAAGGCTACGAGTGATGCAAAAACAGCTACTACCGATATGCGGCAATTAGAAGCAACTGTTGAAAGCAATGAATCAGCCCGTGAAACAGCCGAATCCCGTCGTAATGCTTCCGAACAATCCAGGCAGACAGCCGAAACGAATCGTTCCCGTGAAGAGCAAGCCCGGGAAGCTGCTGAATCAGTGCGTATCACTAATGAGAATGCACGTAAGACCGCTGAAACAGGACGATCTACTGCGGAAACTGCACGGGATAATGCAGAAAAGAAACGTGCTACCGCTGAAGGTACACGAGAAGCTAACGAGCAGGTTAGAAAAGATTCCGAAACAGGAAGAGGAACAGCAGAAGCCGAGAGAGTAGCTTCCGAATCAGCACGTAAATCTGCCGAAACTTCCCGTGTGTCCGAAGAAGATAAAAGAAAGACTTCCGAAACAGAACGCGTTACGGCTGAAACCGGACGTTCCTCTGCCGAGAATATAAGAAAGCAAAATGAAGATGCGCGTAAGTCGGAAGAAGCGGCCCGCGTAACTGCTGAAGGTAAACGGGTAATTGCTGAATCCGGACGTGTTGATACAGAAAATAAACGTGTCTCGGATGAACAAACACGTAAAAGCAATGAAGATGCACGTAAGACCGCTGAAACAGGTCGTTCTTCTGCTGAATCGGAACGTGTGAAGGAAGAAGATAAACGGAAAACCGCTGAAACAGGTCGTTCTACCGCTGAATCTACCCGTGTTTCTGCCGAGGATAAGAGAAAGGCGGATGAAGCGACAAGAGAAACAAATGAAACCTCGCGTGTGGCTGCCGAATCTAACCGTGTTACCGTCGAATCCGAACGTGTATCTGCCGAAGCAGCCCGCAAGTCAGCGGAGACAGGCCGGGTATCAGAAGAAAACAAGAGAAAGGCTGCTGAAACTTCCCGCGCTACGGCTGAAACTTCCCGTTCGTCAGAAGAAGATAAGAGAAAGCAGAATGAAGATGAGCGTAAAACTGCGGAAGGTACTCGTTCATCAAATGAGGCTAAGCGTGTAAATGCCGAAACGGAGCGTGTCGAAGCAGAGTCTCAACGCAAGTCAGAGTATGCCGGTATTGTGCAGGAAATGACGCAAGCAACAGAAGAAGCCACCGGACAGATTGCTCTTGTCAAGCAATTAACAGATGATGCGAATGCAGCTAAAAATGCATCTGTTGAGCAGACGGCTCTTGCAAAGAAAGCTACAGATGCGGCTAATACTGCGGCTGGTAGTGTTAATGCAGCTAAAGATGCTGCAACTACTGCGGCTGCAGGGGCCAATGCTGCCAAAGCTGAATCAGAAGCTCAAACCGCCTTAGCGAAGAAAGCGACAGATGAAGCAAATGCGGCTAAAAATGCATCTGTAACACAGACAGGATTAGCAAAAAAAGCGACTGACGATGCCAACGCAGCAGCATTGGCCGCTAACAATGCTGTTTCAGGAGTTGACGCAAAAGTGAAAGCTGCGGTTGATGCGCTTGTTGCCGGTGCTCCGGATGCTCTCGATACACTTATTGAATTGGCGAATGCCCTTAACAATGATCCTAACTTTGCTACGACGATGGCAACAGAGCTGGGAAAGAAACTTAATATTTCTGATATTGTTAATAATCTGACAAGTGGAGGGACTAATAAAGTCCTTTCCGCAGAACAGGGAAAGGCATTGAAAGCAGCTTTGGACTCCCATAACCATGATAGTAGATATGAACTGATTATCACTAAACTGACCGCCTTTAACAAGAATTTCGGTACGACCGCCGGGACTGTATGTGAGGGTAACGATTCGCGTTTAAGCAATGCAAGAACTCCGTTAGCTCACACGCATAAGAAAGCGGATATTAGCGACTTCCCAACCTCGATGCCGGCAAGCGATGTACCTGCATGGGCGAAAGCAGCTTCTAAGCCAGCCTATACAGCAAGCGAAGTAGGTGCATCTCCATCTAATCACAATCATGCAGGTACATACGAACCTGCATTCACTAAAAACTCTGCCTTTAATAAGAATTTTGGTAGTGCAGAAGGAACCGTATGCGAGGGAAATGATGCCCGGTTAAGTGACACACGTGTACCGAAAGCGCATACTCACAAGAAGTCTGAAATAAGTGATTTTCCAACTTCGATGCCAGCAAGCGATGTACCTGCATGGGCGAAGGCTGCAAGTAAACCATCCTATACAGCTTCCGAAGTTGGTGCGTCTCCGTCGAATCATACTCATACAGGGGTCTATCAGCCAGCAGGAAGTTATGCAGCGAGTTCGCATAAACACGGAGCAACGGATATAACTCCTGATGGTACTCACCGCTTTGTTACTGACACGGAAAAAGAGACCTGGAACAGTAAAGCTGCGGGAAACCATAATCACGATTCAGTATATCAACCTAAAGGTAGCTATGCACCGTCTTCTCATAAACATGCAGCAACTGACATTACGGACGATTCTACACATCGTTTTGTCACAGATTCGGAAAAAGATGCTTGGAATAGTAAGGCGGCAGGAAATCACAACCACGATTCAGCATACCAACCCAAGGGTAGTTATGCTGCAAGTTCTCATAAACATACAGCGACAGACGTTGAAGAAGATTCGACTCATCGTTTTATGACGGATGAAGAACGTACAAAACTTAGTGGAATAGCCTCCGGAGCTAATAATTACTCTCATCCGGCTTCTCATCCAGCATCAATGATTGAAGAAAGTACTACAAGAAAATTCATGACGGATGCGGAGAAAACTTTACTAAGTTCTCTCGGGACTACGTATGCTTTAGCTGATCTATCGAACGCAATGAGCGTAAACCTATCCTTGAACGGTTATGCAAAATTCAATAATGGATTACTTGTACAATGGGGCAGAGTTGGAGGTTCATCTACAGCTTCGTATAGTGTGACTATGCCTACATCTTTTTATAATACTGAATATAAAATATTTTCAACTGTATATAAGCCTAGTAGTGACTCCGCCGTATATTCATCATCTCCTTTGGCAATAAATAAAACAGTTAGTAGATTTTATTTGAATAGAAATTATGCAAGTGGGGGTACTACTGGATTATCACAAGAATCATGGGACTGGTTTGCGATCGGGCGTTGGAAATAACTAAAAAACAAATATTATGAAGTATTGGAAAAATGGATTCTACGATGAACCGGTAGACGGTTCAGTAGAAATAACGGATGAGCATTACAATCAGCTATTAGATGGGCAGTCTAACGGTTTACTGATAGTTGAAAGTAAGAATGGATACCCGATTTTGGTAGAATATGAGTACGACATTGAAGAAGTGCGAAAAATGAAAATATCTGAAATACAGATATTTGACAAATCGATCGATGTCAATTCTTTTAAAATTGAAGGGGAAAGTATGTGGTTAGACAAATCCACACGTGTTGGATTATTTAACTCAATTTCGATTGAGAAAAATGCAGGGAAAACGCATACAATCCTGTGGTATGATGCAGTGAAGTATGTTATCCCTATACCTGACGCTTTAGCAATGTTGAATGCCTTAGAACTGTATGCGCTCAACTGCTACAATGTGACACAATCGCACATCGCAGCAGTCAGATCATTGCAGACTATTGAGGAAATCGAAAACTACGATTATACGATAGGTTATCCGGTAAAGTTGAGCTTTCTGGGATAACCAGTTTTGAAGTTGTATGCTTCAATTTCTTCTTTTGTTTCTAATTGATTGATAGCGTTGATATGCCTTTGTGTCGTATCATAGCACGCAAGGGCATACAATTCTAGCTGTTGTAATATGTCAATAGCTCTTTCGATTGATAAGACAAACTTTGTATCACCAATCCAGATACTTGTTTCAGATCGTCCGGCTTCTTTCTCAATATTGATTGAGTTCATAAGCCCGACGCGTGTAGACTTGTTTAGCCATCCCAATACTCCGTTTATACTGAACTGATTCACTGTTTGGGATGAATCGAACAATCGTAATTCATCAAGTTTTTGCGCTCTGGTTTCTTCGATAGTAGCTTCGTACACAACTAAGATCGGATAGCCTTGTTTGCTTTCAGCGATTATTAATCCAGCCGACTGCCCAGCTAACAACTCCTGATAATGCTCTTCCGTAATTTCTACGGAACCGTCTATAGGTTCGTCATAGAATCCTTGTTTCCAATACTTCATAATTCTTATTTTTAAAGTTTCCATCTACCTATTGCAAACCAACCATAACTTTCCCCAGCTATTGATCCATATTGAATTGATTTAGTAATAAAATAAGAAGTATATTTCCTGACTATCTCTTTTACAATAGGAGATGTATAGCTACTTATAACCGTAGTAATTACTGTGTAAGTATCATTGTAGAATGATGTAGACAAAAATACATATTGTTCACCTGTAGTACTGTTCATTGAGTTTGGAGACATATATCCCCATTGAATCAATAATCCATCTTCATATTTTCGATAACCGTTTTGTCCTAAGTTTTGCTCTTTAATTTGAGCAGCCTTAGTTCCGAGAGAACTTTGCCAAATTACAAGCAATAAAAGTAATACCAATTTTCTACTAAATCTATCCATAATCAAATTGATGTTATAATATTTCTATTTCCAACGGCCTATAGCTATCCAAAAGAATTTCCAAGAAGTAGGATATACTACATTACCACTTGTATATGTCATACCACCTTTGAAATAAGTAGTAGCTTTAGTGTTAATATAAGGGCATAAAACGACGGATTCAGCAGTAACGGCATATTCTGCACACATTGATATTGAATAGTAAGTGTTAAAAAAAGACGTAGAAAAAAAATAATTAGTAGCCCCTGAATACCCACCACCATATCCCCACTGAATCAATAGACCATCTGGTAGCTTATAATATCCATTTTGTCCAAGGTCCTTTGTCGTAACATTGGAAAAATCTTTTAACGCACAATTTGTCCCGAGAGAACTTAGGTGAATTAAACTACATTTTGAGTGATTTCTTTTAAATATTTTTCATTTTGATTTATTTCGTGACAATGCCGTTGATGTTGCGTGTAATATATTATTTTATCAATGATTCGTCTATCATTTCCTTACTTTTATGCCTATTATTCAATACATTTCTATTTGATGTTTATATTTTATGATATAATTCTAAGGACATGGTAACTTTATATAATGATGATAAGGAAATAAAAATCGAAGTAAAAGATGAAAGCTACTCTTATGAAGCTATCATGGGAGAAGATACACTCACTTTGTATTTTTCTCATCCGGGGTATATTGAAATTCCGGTTGGCTCCTGGTGTGACTTCTACGGGAAGCGTTATTCTTTGAAGAAGGATAGCAATTTCAAGAAGAACGGTGAACGTAACTTCGAATATACACTGATTCTTGAAACAAGCAAGGCTGATACGACGTTATGGAAAGTACGCCATACCGTTGACAGAAGTATTAAGTTCTCATACACAGCTAAGGCACACGAACATCTACGTCTACTCGTTGAGAACCTGAACCGCCGGAGTACCGGTTGGAAAGTCGGTAACTGCATTGAGGGAACGGAAAAAGTAATCAACTACAATCACACCTATATTATTGATGCTTTAAACCAGCTAGCAGATACGTATGAAACAGAATGGCAGATTACCGAAGAAAACAATATAAAAACGGTTCATCTGCGTAAAGTTGAGTACAACAAGGAGAATCCTTTGAAACTGTCGTATGGTAAAGGTCACGGATTTAAGGTCGGCGTTGGTCGCGAATCCGGGGATATTCCACCCGAAATCATCCTTGTTGAAACCTCTGATCGTAACATTGATTACTCAACATACGGAGCTAAGAACCTGTTACTCCCAAAATCAAAGACCCTTGTTTACGAAGGACGGACGTATAAAACTGATGCGGACGGGACTTGTGTTACGCGTGCTGACAAAGAACTTGCTACCGCCAAGGAAGATAGCTTGGATTGCACGGCTATTTATCCTTCCCGTGTCGGTACCGTCAGTTCTGTGATTGAAGTCAACAAAGAGAATAACTTCTTTGACTTTGTAGACAAAGACATTCCCGAAGAGTTAAATTTCGAAGATTGTCTCATCGCTGGAGAAAGTATGACTGTCATTTTCCAAACAGGTACGCTTACCGGCAAAGAGTTTGAAGTAAAGTACATTCATGAAGCGAAAGACAAGAAAGAGGCACGTCGATTCGAAATTGTACCGCAGGAAATCGACGGTATAACCATGCCAGAGCCGGAAGTCTGGCGTCCAAAGGTTGGTGATACATACGCAGTGTTCGGAATTCAATTGCCGAAAGCTTATATCTGTAACGATAGCACACAAACGGGTGCGAGCTGGGAAGCTTTCAAGGAAGCAGCAAAATACCTGTATGAACATGAAGATAAATCATTTGTATTCATTGGGACATTGGACGGCATCTGGGCGAAAAAACGCTGGTTACAGATAGGTGGAAAGATCATGCTAGGTGGATATGTGAACTTCTCCGATACACAGTTTCATCCAGAAGGTTCTCTTATTCGTATAATCGGAATCAAGCGCTATGTTAATAATCCATATTCTCCGGAAATAGAGTTGTCAAACGAACCGGTCGGTACATCTGTTTCAAGTGATCTGAATAAGATTGAGACGAACAAAGTGGAGGTGGATGCCAAGCATAAGGACGCCCTGCAGTTTACTAAACGTCGGTTCCGTGACGCAAAGGAAACGATGTCTATGCTTGAAGATGCACTGTTGAACTTCTCCGGTTCTGTCAATCCAATAACCGTTTCAACCATGCAACTGCTTGTAGGTGATGAAAGCCTGCAATTCCGTTTTGTTAATTCAAAAACGAATCCGGCACAGGAATCTCACAATATCACCTATAACGCCAATACTAAGATACTGAACGCTCCAGCAGGAATCATTCAGCATTTGACACTCGGTATTAGTTCTCTTTCTTCTTCTCATAAGGCAGACGAATATAAGTACTGGGATATGGCTGAATACAATTCTCCGGCACTCATTGACCCGAACAAGAAGTATTATCTATATGCTAAAGTTGGCAAGGAGAATCAAACCGGAACATTCCTCTTGAGTGAAACTGCTATTAAAATGGAACAGATAGCTGGATATTATCATTTACTCACTGGAGTGCTTAACAGCGAGTATGAAGGTAGTAGAAGTTTTGTTCAGCTATACGGATTTACTGAAATTCTGCCGGGCCGCGTAACAACAGAAAGAATCCTTTCGCCGGACGGTGATACATATTTCGATCTGGTAAAAGGTGAGATAGGCGGTAACATTCAAATAAAAGCTGGTTCTTCCGGATTGGAAAATCTGTCTGAATGGGAAGATGCTCATCAGGAAATAAAGGATGCAGCTAAAGCGGCCAAGGATGCTGCTGATTCAGTGGAAGGACTTCATAATTATGTGGATGGAGCCTTCGCTGACGGAATTATAGACGAAGCAGAAGCAAAAGCTATTGAGAAGTATATCAATACTGTCAACAATACTAAACAGGCTATCGAAGCAACTTACAATAAACTCTACACGAATGTTTATTTATCCGGTCCTGCAAAGATTAGTTTGCTTAATGCTAAGGTTAATTTAATGGGGAGTATTGAAAGCCTGATTAATGCTATCAATACGATCATCGCTGACGGACAGGCCACTGTAGAGGAAAAAAGAGAGGTAGATAATAAGTTTACTCTGTTTAATTCAGCCTTAGCGACTTTCAACACAGCTGTTGAGGAAGCTAATAAGGCAATACAGGATAAACTAAAGGAATATTCCGACGAGGCACTGAAACAAG
>ERZ824473.5014-NODE-5014-length-11086-cov-2.699755_pt1 | contig 11086 bp, 9 predicted proteins | sample MGYA00519874_ERZ824473 | MGnify/ENA primary metagenome ERZ824473 (study PRJEB31778, sample SAMEA3449151) | human gut metagenome | biome: human gut; feature: human-associated habitat; material: faeces | place: United Kingdom | collected 2010/2012 ... | reverse complement strand
AGTGCATATTATTTAAAATTACAAGAGGATTTTTGAAAAATATGTCAATTTTTACAAAAAGTGGTGGAATTACTAGATTTTATTGGTTTGTTCAGATTTTATCTGTATTGGACACCATTTTTTATATCTCATATCTCTCTGTAATTTCTTATATCTTCTTATATTTTGGTAGGTGTTTGGTGTAAAATTGGTGTAGTAATACTATTTTCAAGCCATTTCAGAATCAATTTGGTGTAGTGAATTATTACAAAAATGTTATTTTTGGTGTAGTAACTCTGATTTTCATCTGAAATTGGTGTAGTAATACTATTTTACGAAATACGTCTATCATTTAGCTTCTGAATTTCATTCATTAAACGTTCATCTGTAACATGATTGTACAGTTCCATCGTCATTCTCATAGACGCATGACCCATGATATCCTGTAAAGTTCTTGGATCAATCCCGGCTTCTGCCATACGAGAGCAAGCTGTATGTCTCAGGAGATGTGGATGAATATGCGGTAATGGCTTTAAAGTATCGCCAAACTTTTTAATATCAGCATTGTAATCATCTTCAATACGACTCAAAATACGACCAATGGTCTGAGTAATAAATGGTTTACTCTGCCTGTTAGAAAATACAAAGTCTTTATATCCATCTACTTCAATCTCTGTTTTCTTATCCATTTCAATCTGATTCTGCATTTGTTCCATAAGTGCATCCCTTGCCGCATTTGATAACGGAACATTACGAATACCAGATTTAGATTTAGGAGTAAGCATCTAATACTGGCAAGCATCTTTTCCTGCATTGCTATATTGAAGCTGATGAGTAATATTTACAAATCCATGTTCTAAATCTACATCATCCCATGTCAATCCGCATACTTCTCCCACTCTGAGAGCAGTTTCAAGCATAAATACAAACAGCGGATAATAATATGCATACTTGCTATTCTTGATATATGTAAGAAAATTATCCTGCTGCACCGTTGTCAATACATCCTCTGGCTCTGTATCTTCTCCACGAATTTCTTTTCTACAGTTGATACATGGATTACTTCTTATAATATTATCCTCAACTGCCATTTTCATACATGGAGATAATACACCTGCTACTATTGTATTAATAGATGGTTTTCCTAATCCTTTTTCCGACATTGATTTTAATAGAAGAATTACATCTGACTTAGTAATATCCTTTAATGTCATATTCCCAAATCTGGTATTTTTAATATAGTTCTCCCAACTACGTTTGTAATTACGCTTAGTAGATGGAGATATATTCCCTTTTAACTCTAAATATTTCTCAAAATATTCATTAAAAGTTGTTGTTCCTGCCTTATATCCAATACCATCATCAATGTCTCGTTGGATAAGTTTTTCCTGTTCTCTTAGATCATTCAGATTTGATGTATATATCGTTTTTCTTGAACCATCAAGATCCGTATAACGATACATATAAATACCGTCTTTTCTTTCACTCTCCCCTTTCCTCAGAACTCTACCTTTACTATCTTTTCTTTTATTGCTCATTTAAACATATGCTCCTTTCATTTCTTGAAAGAGCATTACATCTATGCGTTTACCATATCATACGCAATATGCTTTTTCAAGAATATTATTTTAAAATTGTTCTATATTAAATCACAGTAATCTCTTCAAGATATTGCTCAAATAGTTTTCGTTTTATAAGTTTCTTTTTACCAACATTCAGAACAAAGTCATCTAATCCATTGTTAATTCTGTCTCGTAATGTAGATTCTCCAATACCAGAGTATTCTGCTGCCTCTTCTATTGTCAGATTTAGTTTCATCCACCACGGAATATTTTGTCTTTCCATTGAATCACCTTTCTATATATAAGAAAACAGACTATAACCTGTTAAGCTATAGCCTGTTATAATTTGTTACAATCTATATTATTACTATTTTATGAGCCAATGAGCAATCTTATATCGAATCCCGCTACTACAATAGATTTTTATACTCTCTTCTTTAATATCACGAATCTCTTTAATCAATGAAACGTATTCATCTCGCATATTTTTCATATTTTCATTTAATTGTTGCCATTTATTCAATTCTATAAGACACTTCTTAGATATATGTTTATCAAATGTCTTTTGTACTGCATTAATAAAATCTTCATTGCGTTCCAATTTTTCGGATAATTCCTTATAAAATTGTTTTTCTTCTTCTTCACTTAATTGTTTATATTCTTCCATGTTCATATTATCTGTTTACCTTTCTATATATCAAAAAAGAGGGGCTTGTCAAAGTCCCTCTGTAATTAATTTAACTTCTATATTTATATTTTGCTAAAGAACTACCACCGTTCAATCTATCAACGGTCATAGCGCAAACCATTTTTTCAAACTTCTTATTCTTAGCCATTTCTTTAATGAAATCGTCACTATTTTGAACATTTGGTAAGTTAAATGTAAGATTATCAAATTGATTTACAACAGAACTTGAGTTATCCTCATTCTTCACACCAAATTTCTCGCCATCACTATAGTCGTTTAAGAATGAACCAGGATTACTCATAAAGTCCCAAAGATTCTTAGTCATATCTGCATTCAGTACAGACACATCCTTACTTAATGGAGTCAGAATACTACCATCATTTCTGACAATAGCTTCTTCACCCTGTTCCTGCGTCCAAGCTAACTGGTCATTCGGAACTCTCATGATACCAGAAGCATAGCCTTTTAACTGATTGAGTTTTACCCAACCTAAGTCACCAGAACCAAATTTGGAACCAGTGCTGATATGATATGGATAATTACTAGACTTATTGATCTTTGTAATATACACTTTTTTACCAAGATATGAGTTTCCAGAATTACCACCACCATATGAATCTCCATAGTATTCACCAGAAGAAAATGTAACCTTGTCACCTACTTCGGCTTTGTTGTTACCAGTCTTTTTAGATGTTGTAGTGGTAGTTGTGGTAGTTTTCTTGCCTGTATCAAGAACTCCTAACCCGTCATCCATTGGATTAGTTCCTGTTCCACCTTTCCCTCCACCAATCACAGCTAGATAATTTTTATTATCACGGTTAACTGCATTTTCCGCATCAGAGTCTGCACTTTCATCTCTTGCCAGATTTGACTGTGTAGGCTGTTTCAATAATTCCTCCACTTTAGAAATATAAGCATTTGCCATAGAATTAATGGCATCAATCATATCTTTCTGTCTATTCCAAATACCGTCAAGAGTGTCATTTGTTGTAGTCAGTTCATCCAGTTTATCTCCATATTTTGAAATAACAGGTTCTTCCTTTGTATCCCATATGGAAGTCATAGCATTAGAAAGAGTATAACCAACATTTTTAGACTCCGTTTCCAACGTTGTCTTTATATCAGAAGAACTACTGTTAATCTGTGCAATTGCATCCTTCATCAGTGCATCCACATCATCCATCCTCTTATCAAGAGCTTCTTTATAATCATTATATAGATTGTCCAAAAGTTCTTCCTGATCAGAAATGAACTTGTCATACTGTGTATCTTCCATATCAGACTGTGCGTCTTTCAGACTTTCTTTCAGTTTTTGCAGTTTTGCCTTATTCTCTTCGGAATCATCACCCTGTAGAGAAGCTAACTGTTTCTGTAAAGAAGCGATATTTTCAGACTGTTCCGCAATCTTTTTCTGATACTCATGAAGTGACTTTTCAGATTCGATACCTTTCTTATACTTATCAATCAGGTCTTTTAAGGCATCCAGTTCCTTATCAATTCCGTCCTGAATCAGATCCTTAATGGCATCTTTTTCATTCTCAGCAGATAAGATAGCCTGTTGCTGTGCATCCATCAGTTCATTTTTACGGTCAATAAGTTTCTGGTTATTCGGATCGTCAGCAAGTTCCTTACTGATTTTCAGCATTTCCTTTTTATACTTATCTGCCTGTGCCATATAAGTATTATAATTAACACCATGTAATCCCATCGTAGCAAGACCCTGTTCCGTCATCTTGCCATCCTTGTCATACATATCCTTATGGCTCATAAGGTCAATAAGAAAATCTGACTCACTGGTAATACGGCTGATCGCTTCCTGCATCTGGTCAAACTGTTCCCATTTTAAATCACGGATAGCAGCCTGCATATTAACAATATCATTTGTTGTTTCCTCAATGCTTAAAGCAACCTGCTCTATAGAATCCTGCATATCATAGTATTCCCGTGTACCTTTCTGAATGATACCCTTATCTATAGATTCCTGCAATTGTTTCTGCATTGCGGTCAATTCTGCTTTTTTCTGTGTCAGAATCTTCTGATCCTGTGCAATCTGCGCAGTATAGAATTTTGCACTCAGGTTATATCCCTGTGTCTGCATCCTATCCATATAGGTATTTGTCAGGGTATTCCGATTTTCATAATGAGAAGTACGGGAATCATAATAAGAAGAAATATTCTCTAATTTCTTCTGAGCGTTTTCTACACGCATCTGCGCATATTCTGCTTCTGCCTGAGTCGCTTCATTGATTGCGTCCTTCTGCTTATCCAACTGAATATTCAGTTTCTGATTCATGTCCGTTGCAATCTTGACTCTTCCGTTATAATCCTCTAAAATCTTTATGATGGCAGGATCAGCAATCCCTTCGTAACTTACTTCCTTACCATTTTTGATTGCTTTTCTTTGTTTATCGGATAAAGAATTATTTATGTATGTATCCGCAAGAATCCCCGCAGATGTATTTTTACGGACAGCTACCGCATTATCACGATTTTTCCTTGCGTCACGGACATTGCCATTTACCTGCTTTAACGCTGTCTGTCTCTGTTTGCTTTGTGCTTTCAGGTTTGCGAGTTCTGCATCTAAAAGCCTGTTCTGAACTACATATGATTTTTGACCTCTGTTAGCTATAAGTACCTGTTGTGCAACTGAGGTATTTGCATTCACATCTTTCTTTTTATTCTTTGCAGAAGATAATTTATCCAATGCTTTTTTATCTGCGTCTTTTGCCTTATCATAAGCCTTCTGAGCCGCAGTCTGTTCTTTTCTGTCTGCATTATATGCTTTTGCAACTGAACGTAAAGATTTAGATAACGTAGATGTCTTAACTGTCTTACCTGCATTAACACTTGATTTAACCTTATTCTGCTGTTTCAAAGAACTGTTATAGGATTTTGCGTATTTCAGAGCATTGCCTTTCAGTCCCTTTGTATTAACTGCTTTTCCTTCACGAATTGACTGAGAAATCGCATTATAAGTTGCCTTATCTGTACTTGATTTAGCGGCTGATTTCAGAGCCTTCGCAACATCAGAGGTTTTATTTTTAGTTGCTTTTATCAAAGTATTTCCAGTTTTAGTTGTATCAGTCTTTGTAGAATTCAACTCTTTATATGTCGTAGAACGTGTTGCTTTTGCTTTATTTCTTGCAGCCTGAGCCTTATCCACCTTATCCTGAGCCTTTACAAGTTCTCGATTATCCTTACTGATAACTTTTTGCATCCGCAACGTGCATTGCCTGATCTTCTGACAGATTGAACTGATTCAAAATACCTTGAATAGCATCCGCAGAAGATGAAGAACTCATGCCAGAAGCAGCAGATAACAATACTGTAGGTTGTGCCTTATTCAGCATGGAACTTACACTTTCGTTTTCATTTGCATAAATTGTAACCGCATCTGTGACGGTTTTTGTAGCGGCACTTAAATCTTTTGCCATACTAAGGGATTGTTGTTTCAAAGAATATAGAGATGAGCCAGACATATTACTCATAGTCATATTAACCAGAGTCATAGCCTTATTAAGATCTGTTACTGAACGTACTGCATTTTCAGTTTGATTCTTTAGAAAATTCAATGCATCTACTTTTAATTTTGTAGTTGCAATGCCTTTTAGACTTGCAGATACATTATTTGCATTGTTCTGTATCTGTTGCAAACTATTATTCATATTGCTCAAACCATTACCATTGGCATTGGCTTGTATCGTTATTTTTCTATTTTGCAAAGCCATTAGCTTCGCTTCTAACTGTGACGTATCAAGATCTGCCGTCGCTTTTATTTTAAAATCTGACATTTAAAACCTCCTTCTATATTATTATATTATGATATTACTTTAAAAAATTGTATAAGAAAAGAGACTACTTGTTGAGATAGTCCCTTATATACTTAATATTTAAAAAGGAAAAACGCCTAATATGAATTAGACGTTTCCCAAGCAGTTTATAACCATTGGAATGATTTTAGTTTCACTCTTATAATAAGAAGTGCAAAATCATTATCCCCAATGTACAACAGAGAAGCTTAGATTTAATCAAAATCTCTCTGCAACAGTCTTAACTTTTATCATTATAATATAATATATGATTTAGTTTGTCAAGTGTTAATTTGTAAATCACTTATAAATTATATACCATTTTTATTTTTTCCTTTATTTCGCTTATTGTATTCTCATCAAGATCACACATTTTTTCTGTTAGCCTAGATTTAGAAATACATCTTGCATGTTCTACTTTAATATATGACGCTTTTGTCATTTTATCATTTAAAAATTCTACTTGTGTATCTAATTTCCGCTTTTTATTTCCGTCCTTATCATAAGCCGAAGTAAATGGAGCAACCAGAACAGTTGGGCTATGCATTGATTCTCTAGTGTCTTGAACAATTACTACTGGACGACTAACCCCATTCTGCTCACTTCCAATATTTTTCCCCAATGCACATCCATAGACTTCCCATTGTTTTACAGCTCTTGGACGATATTTTCTATATTTAGTTGATTGATATTTTTCGTGTCTGTTTTTTTCAACTGTATCTAATCTAATTTTTTCTTGTGTCCACTTTAAAATAGGAATTGCTATATCCGCATTTCGACTTGTAATTGTAGCTTCTATGTCATTTAATAAATTTAAAACTTGTTGTTTCTTTGTAATATATTTTCCCATAAGTTTTTCCATCCCATAATAGCTTTTTTACTATTATACGACAGAGTACGATATATTACAATTCAAAATATGCTATTGTAACTGTTTATTTAAACCGCTTCCCAAACGATGCATCTATATTTTTCTGCACATCTGCTTCGGTCTTCGCCCAGAATCCACCATTACCAAGTAAGCTACCAGATTCTGCATAGTTATATATTGTATTTGTATCTCTTCCTGCCGGAGAATAAGCATATCCTGTATTTAATGATAACTCACCAGACATACCAGAAACAGACATTGTTGGTGATTCCCTTAATGCTCCTGTCCTATGATAGACCCCTTCTGGTGCAGCATAGAAATTCCCAACATTATCTTTTGCATCCTTATAGGATTTCTCCATTGTCTCTTGCATTGCTTCTTCAACTTCTTTTTTTATAGCCGCCTTGAGTGCGCCTAATGATGTAAATGTACCACCCATTTGTTTTTCTCAACTTTCTTGAAATATTGGCAGAAATGCCATGATTTTACTTGATACGATTAAGCCAGGATTCTGACTTGAATTTTAATTGTTTATAAATAGAATTGATTTGTTGTTGCTCACAACTGTCTGTTGTGTTGATATACTTTTCGTTTAATAACTGAATCAGATAAATATAATCATGTTGATTTAATTCACATAATATCATGCAATCACTCCTATAGGTAAGAAATCACTGTGTAAGATAGTTCTGTAATCTTTTAAAACATGCAGGACAGAGATCAATTTTATCGTGTGCAAACTGAGATAAAAGGCTTCCATTGATTCTTGTCACTTTTGCAATATAAGTCTGTTTTTCTCTAATAGTTCTTTCTCTGTACATTTTTCTTAAGTCGTCCTGTGTCAATGTTCTTTCACCTCCGAGATTAAATGATTTTTTAGTAAAATATTTTTTAAAAATATATACCAGATATAAGCATCTGGCATATATTTCGATTGTAGTTCACATATGGGAGTTATATTATAACGACATAATGTCGATAATATCAGCGATACAGCCACAATCGTTTTGGGATTCAACTGTGGCTGTGTGGGGAGAGGTACTAGGCTTACGGTCTTTTCTTTCTCCCTCATAGAGAGATATTCAAAAGCCCGTAAAATCAAGGGTTTACGCAATTTTAGGTGGAGTTTTTTGTGTATTTTGGTCATTTATAAAGCATTTCAGGAATATGTTTTTGTTATATTCATACAAAGAAACTAATAACTTAGTTCTAATATTACAATGCTGACTAAATGCGTATTGGATTAATGATCCCATTGTAGCTTTATTAATTTTCAGTTTCTTTAATTTTGCCATACATCCTTCAAATTCAAATGACACCTGCTCAGAATAATCTTTTTCATTCGTACTAATCCGTTTCACACGTCTATAATATTCTTCAACAATTGATGTTATTTTGTAATATTGCTTACTGTCTCGCTTAAATCCTGCAAATTCATTTTTGTCATATCGGAAAACATAAGAAATCCCATCCGTCACTGTCTGATATTGCTTTTGTTTTCGTGTATCAATTACTTTCTCATCAATGAGTTTATATATAATATCCATAGGACAGATAAACTCTCCAATCTGTTTATCTGGAATATTCTTTTTAGAATCTTTCATTTCCATGATTTCCGCATAGAATCGAGGATAATAAACACCTTTATTGTCATCTGTCCATTTACTCTCAATAATTTCCTTACATATTATACTTAATCTTCTTAACTCTGATGTGACTTCTACGTCAAAAATGCGTTTTGCAGAATCAATTGCCACTTGTGCCAAAACAGAGCAAATAACAAATATATTCAATAATCTATTATCTTTAATATTATCTTTAAAGCCATCGTTATAATAGTAGCTTAATGCCAACTGAGCCAAGTTGCTTGCATATCCTACATCATTCTGGGACAGAGCAATTTTATAATCCATATCATAATATGACTTCATATCTTTACCATATTTACTGGCTCCCAGTAGCGGAATTTCATTAATAATTGTTGCATATTCACTATATGATTTTCTCGCCAAATCAACAATATCTTTCTGATTGGTAACAAAAACGCTGTCTGTGTCCAGATCCTGCCCGTTGAGACGATCCTGTACATCTGTACATATCCCATTAATCACAATTACATTGTCACTCAGTTTAGGAAAATATTTTTGTAATATATCAGGATGCTTATTAATCAAGTATACAATATTATTAGGGCTGTTGTGTGGACTTCGGAAACCTGCCAGACATTCACCATCATTAAATCTTGTGGTGTAGCATTCAATCCCATCATCCCTTTGAGTAAAGCAATTGAAACAGTCATCCTCTACATATCCATCATTTGTCTTTAATTCACCTGTAATATATTTTAAAAGTGCGACAGGATTACCGCATATTGTTAGATTGTCCCCATACTGCAAGAGCTTTCCTAATTTTAATCTTTTGTTCTTGAATTGTGACAGCATATCACGCTTTTTCTTTTTAAAAAATGGTGTATACCTAAAGTGGGAATTGATTTTATCCAGATCAATCAGCATATTATTGATACTGTATTTTTTTGACGCACCAATTTTTAGATACTCAATAAAAGCATCATCATCTATAATCATATTATTGTAATAATCAATACTTGTTTTAGCTATGTTCTCTAACACTTTTCTGTCTACTGTTGGCAAGCTATTATTTATCTGGTATGAACTACGTTGGAGATCACCATACTTGCTCTTGTGTGCTGTCTTTACAATCGTAAATTGCTCTCCATCTTTTTTCATAAAGCGTTTGTAATACTTATAAGCTTCGGCATCTGTATTTCCCATCAGTTCCTTAAATTTCAACCATTTGATAGAATTATCCGTCACAATCACTTTTACATCAGATACTTTCATGACATTTCCAAACATGTCCGTAACTGTTGCTGTCTCGTATTCAGTTTTGTAATAATCTTTAAAATACTGTTGGATATTGCCTCGAAATAGGCATGATTTAAAGAAGTGACTCCTGCAATAGATAAAGCCTTCCATGTCCTCTGGAAATATGGAATCATCAATTAATCCCATTCCATCCCATAAGGTATTTGTTACTTTGTAATCATCTTACGCTTCCACAAGACATTGTTTATCATTATTTATCTTCACAAGCAATGCAGGAATATTGACTGCTGCTTTTAAGTCCTTTACAATCAGCATATTTTTTAATGGAATATGAATATAATCCAATGCTGTTGCTGTGATCAGTGTACTGTATGCAGATAGCTCTACAATTTTAGCATTCTTATCTGGCATTTTTTCATATATTCCCATTGTCAAATAATTTCTTGCTGTATCCAGTAACTTATCTTTTATAAAAATGCACTCGCCTTTTTTAGCTTTGCCAGGACTCCGCATAAGCATTTTATAACAGATATTTTCATCTGCTTCTGGAATTGGCATCCCTGTTGTTTTATCATATTTATGCCATGTAATATTAACACCATTGGTATAGTAATCTTTTCTAAGATTTTTTGTGGATACTCCATCTTGTACACCGTCTGGTTTCTCGTTTTCATCACAGCATAATTCTTTTTCACTGTATTGTGGAACAGAGTATTCAAACTTCATTGAAATAAGATCAACACTTTCTTTTTTAGAAACTCTAACCCCATGTTTAAGCATATATCTTGAAAAGATGCTGTCGTTTATGACAGCATTTCTCCATGTTAATCTGCAATCCTGTATATCTTTCTCTTGAATTTCTTTCTTGCTATTCTTATCATATTTATAACCATTATTCACCTGATAAACCCTATTCGCTTGCACACTCCGGATTTTAAATGTGCAATCTTCTTTTTCTTTCTTACTTATGACAACCATCTCCCATCACTCTCTGATTTCAATATTCACATTATATTTATCCATTAATCTTAATAACAATTTCTTTGACATTAATTCTATATTTCCATGATTGTTAAAGATATATGTGTCCCAAGGCGTTGTAATAAACTCACATTCGTACCATTTATTATTATGTCTCACTGTCAAATCCCTATCATATTCATCACAATATTTACGTTCTTTCTGATGTTCTTCTTCTGATATTTCTTTAATCCAAAATGTAGGTATTGCGTAATACCCATAGTTACATTTACCACTACGCACATATTCCATAGCTTCCTCTTTTGTTCTAAAAATTAATGACGGACGGCTGTCACCAGAGAATAAACTCC
>ERZ824473.5013-NODE-5013-length-11086-cov-4.283202_pt1 | contig 11086 bp, 9 predicted proteins | sample MGYA00519874_ERZ824473 | MGnify/ENA primary metagenome ERZ824473 (study PRJEB31778, sample SAMEA3449151) | human gut metagenome | biome: human gut; feature: human-associated habitat; material: faeces | place: United Kingdom | collected 2010/2012 ... | reverse complement strand
CTATGACACTTGGTACCAGAATCGTTGTTATGAAAGACGGTGTTGTTCAGCAGGTTGATACACCACAGAACCTGTATCAGAAACCAGGCAACCTCTTCGTTGCAGGATTCATGGGATCTCCGCAGATGAACTTCCTTGATGTTCAGATCAAAGAAAAAGGTTCTGACCTCGTTGCAGTATTAGGCAAGGATGAATTGGTTATCCCGGCAGCTAAAGCTAAGGCACTCAAAGATGGCGGCTATGTAGGCAAAACTGTTGTTATGGGTATTCGTCCGGAAGATGTTGCCGATACACCAAACGGTTCCATGTCTTCTACAGTTAAGGTTTATGAGCTTCTCGGTGCAGAAGTATTCCTGTACTTCGATGTAAACGGAACTCAGATCACAGCTCGTGTTGATCCTGGCACAAAAGCAAAAACAGGCGATCCTGTTAAATTCGACTTCGATATGGAAAAAACTCACTTCTTCGACAAAGATTCTGAGCTTGTTATCACAAACTAAGATAAATTCATCAAAATTTAAAACCCGGGGGATTTTTCCCCGGGTTTTTGTTTTTCAGAAAGGAAGATATTATGTCTATACAGAGAACTTTGCAGAAATGTATGGAAGACTGGAAACAAATCAGCAATCTTGATTTCTGTCTTCTTCAGGAGGATAATTCCGTTTTTGTCACTACCTGTCAGAAACGGCTTCCCTCTCTGAACAAGCTCGCTGATTTTCGGAGCGATCCTGCATTATGCATTGCCAACAGCACTTACTGTCTTTACAAAATCCTGGATCGGGATGAACTTCTGTATATTCTGATCGTATGGGGAAGCAGCGAAAATGCTTCTACGATTGGTGAACTGGCTGTATGCCAGATCAGAAGCCTTATTGAGGCTTATTCGGAAAAAAATGATAAAAATGCTTTTATGCAGAAACTGCTGCTCGGCTCTTACAACGAAGTGGAGGCTTTTAACAAAGCCAAAAAGCTTCATGTCTCTTCTACCTGCCAGAGAGCTGTTTTTCTGGTTGAGACCAAACAGACCGAAGATGAACATGCACTGACTATGATCCGGAATATTTTCTCTGCCAGAACACATGATTTTATTACATCTGTGGATGATAAAGGGATTATTATTGTACGAGAACTGGTTTCTACTGAGACCTATGCAAATCTGGAAGCTACAGCCCATATGCTGGTCGATATGCTCGGTTCAGAGGCCATGACACAGGCCTGGGTTTCTTACAGTAATGTGGCAGACAGCCTCAAAGAGCTTGCAAACGCATATAAAGAAGCCAAAATGGCTCTTGAGATAGGCAAGATCTTTTATTCTGAAAAAAATGTATTCGGATATCGAAATCTTGGGATCGGCCGTCTAATCTATCAGCTTCCGGTGGAAATCTGTGAGATGTTTATCGAAGAAATTTTTAACGGTGAATCCCTGGATGCGATCGATGGAGAAACCCTGAATATTATACGGACATTTTTTGAAAACAATCTGAACTTGTCTGAAACATCCCGACAGCTGTATGTCCACAGAAATACTCTGGTATATCGTTTTGAGAAAATACAGAAGAAATTCGGACTGGATCTCAGAACCTTCGAGGATGCGATGACATTCAAACTTGCGATGCTTGTCTCAGGATATCTGCGGTATATAAACTAAAAAAAGAAGGCTTTTGCGAAATGCGAAGGCCTTCTTTTTTCATTTTAACAGCATGAGATGTTCCGGAGGTAAATATAAATATGCCGGGAGATTGAAATCGGAGGACTCCTGGAAATTAGATTTTGGCCGCATCCACCAGAGAACAGCCTTTGAATCTGCATCCGGACATTTAATAAGATATTGATGTTCGAAGGTAGTTTCTATATATTCCTGCACTTCAAATGGAATGCAATTCTGCCCATCGGTTTCGACAGGTCTGATCCAGTGCCCCCTGATGGCAATATGAGTAAATTCATCTGTCACTTCCCGGGCAGTGCAAAGCCTGATTCCCCAGTCAATCGCTTCCACCTCATAAGATCCAAGCTTACGGATCCTGGAGTTATTTTTGCAGCCGGTAAGGCGGGCGGCTTCGATGAGCCCCGGCTGTTCAAAAATCTGTCTGGTCTCTCCGAAAGTCAGAGTTCTTCCGTCTTTAAGGAGCATAAGCTCTTTGCAGAACCGGAAGGCCTCATCTCTGCTGTGCGTTACCATGATCATATCACCCTGATATTGTTTCAGGAAATCTTCCATATCTTTCTGAAGCGTGTCTTTGAGATAACCGTCAAGTGCAGAAAATGGTTCATCGAGAAGAATCACCTCAGGCTCACCGATCATCATTCTCGCCAGAGCCACCCTCTGCTGCTGTCCACCGGAAAGCTGAGACGGATAACGGTCCTCCAGACCTTCAAGCTGATATCTTCTGATGAAATCAGTTACTTTTGCATCCAGTGTCTCTTTTGCACCGCGAAAACCGCATGTAATATTATCCCTGACTGTCATCGTCGGAAAAAGTGCATAATTCTGAAACAGATACCCGATCCGGCGATTCTGTGGTTTGAGATTGATTTTTTTTTCGGAATCAAAGACAGTTTTTCCATTGATGACGATCTTTCCTTTATCCGGCTTTTCAATTCCGCAAATGCATCTGAGCGTCATACTCTTGCCGCTTCCGGATGCTCCAAGTATTCCTGTCGCAGAACTTTTGCTGTCGAATGCTGTCTTTAATGAAAAACCCCTGAAGTTCTTTTCTATTTCTACATGTACTGCCATCAGATCCACCTTCTGCTCTTCATTCCCCTTCCGGAGACGATATTGATAAGTACCACGATCACAAATGAAATCACCACGATCACCACAACCCAGAAACCGGCAACGTCATAATTTCCTGCTGCGGTTTCTGATGCAATGGCCACAGATACGGTTCTTGTCTTGCCAAGGATATTTCCCGCAAGCATGGAAGTCGCACCATACTCTCCGATTGCTCTCGCAAATGCCAGCACAGTTCCGGAGGCAATTCCCGGACCCGCAGCCGGTACGATCACCTTCCAGAAAATCTTTCTGTCACTCATTCCCAGAGTCTGTCCTGCATAGATCAGGTTCACATCCACCTGTTCAAAGGCTGCTCTGGCGTTGCGGTACATCAATGGGAATGCGATCACTGCTGCCGCGATCACACATCCCTTCCAGGTCTGCACCACCTTAAAATCAAAGCTGTCCATTAAAAATTTACCGAATGGCCTCCGAAGGCTGAAGATCAGCAGAAAAAAAAATCCTGCAACAGTCGGCGGAAGAACCAGCGGCATAGTGAGAATGCCGTCCAGAATTGCTCTTGAAGCCGGTTTGAGCTTCATGATTTTTCTTGCACAGAAAATTCCCAGAAAAAAGGCAATTGTCGTTGCAACTACACCTGTCTTTAACGATATCCACAGTGGACTCCAGTTTATTTCCTGTAAAAATTCCATCGTTTCTCATTTCCCCTTTATCAGAAAAAGAGGCAGCTGTAACTCCTGCCTCTTTCTGACTGTTTGTCATATTCAAGAATGCTTTACGTATTATTCTGCTGCTTCTTCTGTCGCAGCTACCTCTGTAGTCTCAGCGTTTTCTTCTGCATCCTCCGCTTTTTCTTCTGCTTTGTATGGTGTAAATCCATATTCTTCGAATACTTTAAGAGCTTCATCTGTCTGGAGATATGCAAGGAAGGCATCTGCAGCTGCTGCTTCAGAGTCAGAAGCCTCTTTATCCTCTGTCAGTCCCACCGGATAAAGAACCGGTGTCTTAAGAGATCCTTCCGGAGCTTCCGCAATGATATCTACTTTATCTGCAACAGAAGCCGCATCTGTTGCATATACGATACCAACTTCGTTACTTCCCTCACTCACGGATGCAAGAACTTCTGTTACGTTCTTTCCTTCGTTGATCTCCATCTTATTTACGTCATCTTCGATTCCCAGGTTCTTAAAGATTTCACGTGCATACTGTCCAACCGGTACATCCTCTCCTGCAAGAGCGATGTTCGCTGCATCTGTGATATTCTCAAAGCCTGTTACCTTTGTCTCGCCACCCTTTGGCTTGATCAGGACAACTTTGTTCTCAAGAAGATCCACTACAGAATCTTTCTTTGCCAGTTCTTCGTCTACCAGTGCATCCATCTGTTTGGTTGCTGCTGAGAAGAAGATGTCACATCTGGAACCTTCTTCGATCTGTGTCTGAAGAGTTCCTGAACTGTCCGCGTTATACAGGATGTTTACATCCGGATAATCCTCATTGAAATCCTTCTGGATTTCTTCCATTGCATTGTTCAGACTGGCTGCAATAAACACATACAGATCACCACTTGTATCCTCTGCTGCTGCCTGTACACTTCCTGCGCTCATGCCTGCTGCAAGCAAACCTGCAAGCATTACTGAGATCATCTTTTTCTTCATATTTGTTCTCCTTTGCCTTTTATTGTTGTGTTGTGTTTCGTTTTGTTTCGTTCTGTTTTGTTTATTTTAGCTCAAATAGTCATTCTTGTCAAACTATTTGCTCTGTGCTATGATAGAAATTGTTAATAAATACCAAAAATATTTTTTAGGAGGAAAATTCAATGAAATTAAGTGCACGTAATCAGTTAAAAGGAAAAGTGATCGACATCAAAAAAGGAGCTGTCAACTCTATCGTAACCCTTGATATCGGTGGCGGCAATATCATCGTTTCTACCATCTCCTGCGCCGCTGTAGATGAACTCGGACTGGAAGTAGGCTCTGATGCTTATGCAGTGATCAAAGCCACTAACGTTATGGTTGGCATTGATGAATAAACTTTATACTGCTCAGGAAATCGCCGACAAATTAAAGATCAGGAAAACAACCGTATACGAATTGATCAAACGAGGCGAGCTTCCCTCATCAAAGATCGGCAAACAGCTTCGGATCAGTGAAGACCAGCTTTCGGAATATCTGAACAAAAACAGGTCTGATTTAGAATCACAGCCGGTCTTTCCTGATTTTCAGCCGGAAAGTTCCCTTCTGAAAAGAGATTATCTTCTGAATTCCAGCGGACTCATCATCAGCGGACAGGCAGCTTCCGTCATGGAACTTCTGATCGGGCAGATGGCTTCACATCCTCTGGGGCTTCCGGTCCTTCATTCTCATATGAACAGCTACAACGGTCTTTATTCTCTGTATTTTCATAAAGTCCATGCCGCTGTCGCCGGAGTTTTTGCAGAAGATATTCCTCCACTGCTTCCGGGTATTTCACTCGCTGCGCTTATGCTCTATGAATTTTCACTCGGATTATATGTGGCAAAGGGAAATCCCAAGAATATTTCCTGCATCCGTGATCTCACCCGCAGTGATATTATTCTTGCAAACCGTGAAAAAGGCAGTACCAGCCGAATTTATCTGGATAAAAAACTGAAGGAACTTCAGATTTCTTCCGCATCCATATCCGGATACCAGAAGGAATTTGTCTCTGATGTTTCCACTTCCGCTTTTATCATCAATAAAAATGGAGATACTGCCATTGGAGAAAAGGCTGTGGTTCTCAAAACCAACCAGCTGGAATTTGTTCCACTTCTCACAGTTCCCATGTACCTTGTCATGGAAACCGCGTCTCTGAATTCTCCTGGATTTCAGGCTCTTATCGATATTGCCCGTTCTGAAGAATTCAGGATGTCCCTTCACAGCCAGAATTGTTATGATATCACTCATACAGGAGAACTGATTTACTTATAGAATTCTTGTAGCTGTTCACAGAATATTACCTGTGAACAGTTACAGTTTTTTAATTCGTTATTAATAATCCCAGTCAGAACTGCTGGATTCATCTGTATCATAATCACCGCTGTCGCTTCCCTCGTCAACATAATCATTATCATAACTTCCATCGTCATAGCTTCCGTCGTCATAGTCTCCATCATCACTGCTGCTATCATCGTTGCTGTCATCATCGCTGCTGCTATCATCGCTGCTGCTATCATCGTTGCTGCTATCATCACTGGAAGTATCATAGCTGGAGTCACTACTGTCGCTGGAAGTGTCATAACCGGAGGTACTGCTGTCACTGGAGGCATCATCGCTGGATGTGCTACTGCTATCATCAGAATTTTCATCACTGCTTTCCACGGAATTACCTCTGGTATCTGCTTCTTTTTTCGTAGAAAGGCTCATATAACGCAGATATACGGAGGAACCATCCTGATCCAAAAGAAGTGTGGCTTTCTCCATATCTCCAAAGTCCACGGAATAAATCTCATAACTGCTTCCATCTGCAGTAACCAGCTTCATATCATATTTTAATGAGCTTTCTGAAGTTTCTGTACTGTTTTCAGTGTCTGTCTGTCCTGACATATCAGAGGAAGAACCATTATAATACATCTGTACCTGTTCAGCAGCCTTAAACGCCGTTTCTGCTGAGAGAAGGTTATTTCCCCAGTCTCCCTCATCGTCTCCTGAAACTCTCAGGTAGAGTTCCCTGATATCATTCTGAAGATTATTGGTAAGATAAATAAATTTCGCCTGTGCAGTCTTCTTTCCAATCATCTTTGGTGCCGGTGTAGAAGTTGGCAGTGGTGTCGCAGTTATTGATATTACAGTAGGGGTCGGTGTTGCCATCGGAGTCGGTGTCACTTCCACTACATCATCGCCAGAGAATCCGCATCCTGCCATTGTCAATGCCATAGCTGCCGCTGCTGCCACAGCAATATATTTAGATCTATTCATAGTTTCAACCATCCTTTCTAAATTACATTACATTCAGATTCTGTCTTATTTTCGCGTCTATTATGACACTGTTTTTTTTAAATGTCAAACCGGAGACTTAACCAAGAAAATTTCTTCCGGCAAAATACCCAAGGACAAGGATACCAAGAATGATTCTGTACCATCCAAATGCTTTGAAATCATGTTTCTTGATATATCCCATCAGGAACTTGATCGCAATAACAGAAACAAAAAATGCTACTACCACTCCTGTCACCAGTGTCAGAATCTCAGCAGGTGTAAAAGCAAATCCAAATTTTACCAGTTTCAGAAGGCTGGCTCCGAACATAACCGGAATTGCCAGAAAGAAGGTAAATTCTGCTGCTACAGTTCTTGAAGTTCCAACAAGGATTCCTCCGATGATCGTGGAACCGGAACGAGAGGTTCCCGGAACTACGGATAACACCTGGAAAATACCAATCTTGAATGCAGTTCCAAAACTCATATCCTCAAGAGAGGTGCAGGCCGGTTTTCTTTTCTTATTATAATTTTCGATCAGAATAAAGATCACACCATAAACAATCAATGCAATCGCAACAACTATATAATTATTAAATTTCTCTTCAATGATATCATTAAATGGAAGTGCTATCACGATGGTCGGGATACATGCAACCAGAATTTTAAACCACAGAATCCACTTATCTTTGTCACAGAACTTCTCTACAAAAGTCAGCACAATACGGGAAACAGGATTTTTGCGGGCAAGCTGTGCTTTTTTCTTTTTTGGGATCTGTCTTATGTAAAATGGCCATAATTTTCCCCAGTACAAAACTACAACTGCCAGAATTGCTCCCAGCTGAATGACTACCAGAAAAAATTCCTTAAACTCAGGCGTCATATCCATCTTAATAAACTCATCTACCAGGATCATATGACCTGTGCTGCTGATTGGAAGCCATTCTGTGATTCCTTCTACAATACCAAGGATCACGACTTTTATAAACTCCAAAACACTCATGTTTCTTTTCCTCACTGTTTTTTATTTTTATCCAGTTATTTTTCTGAACTAATATAGTATATTACAGTTCCGGCGGTTCGTAAACCTTTCCTTTGAATTTTGACCAAACTTTGCTGCTGCTTTATTGGAACATTACGAAGTAATTTCCTATAAAGTAAAAACAAAACCGGAGAAACATCTTCTGTCTCTCCGGTCCGTAAGTCCAGGATGCTGCCTGTCAACACATCCTGTTTAGTCTTATTTCGTAACTGCTCAGTATCCTCACAGTTACATTAATTCATTTATCTTCCTGCGATGGTTGCGATATCAACCAGTGTCAGATTATGAAGGTCTGTATTCTCAAGGCTGGTTACAAGTGCCTCTGCTGTATCCAGACTGGTAAGAACATTGACACCTGTCTCGATTGCATTTCGACGGATCACAAATCCGTCTTTCTGATGCTCTACTCCCTGAGGAGGAGTATCGATAACAACATCTATCTTATGTCCGAGGATAAGGTCCATAAGGTTCGGTGCCGGTTGCTCCAGCTTATTGGTACGGATCGCTTTGATTCCGTTTTCTTTGAGAACCTTTGCTGTTCCTCTTGTGGCATAGATACGATAACCAAGTGCTTCAAAACGTCTTGCGATCGGAACAACCTCTTCATGATCTTCTTTTTTGACAGTGATGATCATATTCTTATGTTTCGGAAGCTTGATTCCGGCTCCGATAAACGCTTTGTACAGTGCTTCATTGAAGTTTTCTGCAATACCAAGACACTCACCTGTAGATTTCATCTCAGGTCCAAGACTGATATCTGCACCACGGATCTTCTCAAAGGAGAATACCGGCATCTTGATCGCGATATGCTTCGCTTCAGGCTGAAGTCCCGGTGTATATCCCATGTCTTTGAGTTTGTGTCCCAGAATAACTTTGGTTGCCAGCGGCACGATCGGAATTCCAGTTACCTTACTGATATATGGTACTGTACGGCTGGAACGTGGATTTACCTCGATGACATACACTTCTTCACCGCACACAATGAACTGAATATTGATCATTCCGATTACGTGAAGTGCCTGTGCAAGGCGGCGTGTGTACTCAGCGATCGTGTTCTTTGCGCTCTGGCTGATTGTCTGTGCCGGATATACAGAAATACTGTCTCCTGAATGGATGCCTGCACGCTCAATATGCTCCATAATACCAGGAATCAGGATATCCTCTCCATCGCACACAGCATCTACCTCGATTTCCTTGCCCATGAGATATTTATCCACCAGGATCGGATGCTCCTGTGCGATCTGGTTGATGATTCCGATATATTCTTCTACGTCTTCATCGCTGACTGCGATACGCATTCCCTGTCCTCCAAGAACATAGGAAGGACGTACAAGTACCGGATAACCAAGCTCATTAGCTGCTTTTTTGGCTTCCTCTGCTGTAAATACAGTCTGTCCCTTCGGTCTCGGAATCTCACATTTCTCCAGAATCTCATCGAACAGCTCACGGTCCTCCGCAGCATCTACATCCTCTGCGGATGTTCCGAGGATCTTGACACCCATCTTCATCAGTGCTTCTGTGAGCTTGATCGCGGTCTGTCCACCGAACTGCACAACTGCTCCGTCCGGTTTCTCAATATTTACGATGTTTTCCACATCTTCCGGTGTCAGCGGCTCGAAATACAGTTTATCTGCAATGTCAAAGTCGGTGCTGACTGTTTCCGGGTTGTTATTTACGATAATGGTCTCATATCCTTCTTTTTCAAATGCCCAGGTACAGTGTACGGAACAGAAATCGAATTCGATACCCTGTCCGATACGGATCGGTCCGGAACCAAGAACAAGAACCTTTTTCTTATCCGGAGTAGCTTTTGCTTCATTTTCGGTGTCCGGTCCGCCATATACAGAATAATAGTACGGTGTAGCTGCTGCAAACTCAGCTGCACAGGTATCTACCATCTTATAAGCAGCCGTGATCTTGTAGCCCTGACGAAGAGCCTTGATATCCGCCTCTGTTCTTCCGCAGAGGTTCGCGATCACATAATCCGGGAATTCCATGCGTTTTGCATCAAGAAGCAGTTCCTCTGTAAGAGGCTGAGTCTTCAGTGCCTGCTCCATCTCTACCAGGATTGCGATCTTGTCAATGAACCATCTGTCGATCTTGGTGATTCGGTGGATGTATTCTTTGGAAATGTCTCTTCGGATCGCTTCTGCGATCTTCCAGATACGACGGTCATCTACAACTGCCAGTTCATCGATCAGCTCATCCTCATCCAGACCTGTAAAATCATAAGACATAAGGCTGTCTACATGCTGCTCCAGAGAACGGATTGCCTTCATAAGAGCGCCTTCAAAGTTATGGCAGATACTCATAACCTCACCGGTAGCCTTCATCTGCGTAGTCAGTGTTCTCTTAGCAGTAATGAATTTATCAAATGGAAGTCTCGGAATCTTAACTACACAGTAATCAAGCATAGGCTCAAAGCTTGCATAAGTCTTACCTGTGATCGCATTCGGAATCTCATCCAGAGTATATCCCAGTGCAATCTTGGCTGCAACCTTGGCGATCGGATAACCGGTAGCCTTACTTGCCAGTGCAGAAGAACGGCTTACTCGAGGATTTACCTCGATAACACAGTACTCAAAGCTTTCCGGATGAAGTGCATACTGTACGTTACATCCACCTGTAATTCCAAGCTCTGTGATAATATTCAGAGCAGAAGTACGAAGCATCTGATATTCTTTGTCTCCGAGCGTCTGAGATGGTGCAACTACAATAGAGTCACCTGTATGGACACCAACCGGGTCAATGTTTTCCATGTTGCAGACTGTGATACAGTTTCCTGCGCCGTCTCGCATTACCTCATATTCGATTTCCTTCCATCCTGCGATGCAGCGTTCTACCAGAACTTCTCCTACTCGGGAAAGACGAAGACCATTCTCAAGGATTTCTCTCAGTTCATATTCGTTGTTGGCGATACCACCGCCACTTCCGCCAAGCGTATAAGCCGGACGAAGAACAACCGGATAACCGATGGTTCTGGTAAATGCGACACCATCTTCTACGGTTGTTACCACCTTGGAAGCCGCAACCGGCTCACCGATCTTTTCCATGGTATCTTTAAATTCCTGACGGTCCTCTGCCTTCTTGATGGTTTCTGCTGTGGTACCGATCAGACGTACATTGTGCTCCTTGAGAAATCCTTTCTCTTCAAGTTCCATCGCAAGGTTCAGGCCGGCCTGGCCACCAAGCGTCGGAAGCACACTGTCTGGTTTCTCCTTAAGGATCAGCTGTTCTACAACCTCCACAGTCAGCGGTTCAATGTAAACCTTATCTGCAATGTCTTTATCTGTCATGATCGTAGCAGGGTTGGAGTTCAGAAGAACTACCTCCATGCCCTCTTCTTTCAGAGAACGGCATGCCTGTGTACCTGCATAG
>ERZ824473.5011-NODE-5011-length-11088-cov-2.655488_pt1 | contig 11088 bp, 8 predicted proteins | sample MGYA00519874_ERZ824473 | MGnify/ENA primary metagenome ERZ824473 (study PRJEB31778, sample SAMEA3449151) | human gut metagenome | biome: human gut; feature: human-associated habitat; material: faeces | place: United Kingdom | collected 2010/2012 ... | reverse complement strand
GTGGGGATGATCACCGTTAGCAGTTGACCAATTATAATATCAAAAACTTGTCCCCACATGCGTGGGATGATTCTTACCTCTTTGTTTTGTGTTTGTAAGCACACTACTAAGCATACCGTCATCTATCGCTACGGAAAACGCTACCGACTTGATTGATTTTCCGGCAAGTACCTTTGCCACCAATTCGTAGCGTTCTTCGGCACTCCATTCTTTGTGTCGATTTTTTGTTTTAACACCTCCGGATTGCAAGCATATTCGAGCTGAACCCATTTCCTTATCATCTTGCGGAAATTTGTCTCATTTGCTCCTTCCAGTGTTTTCATCAATTCTCCTTTTCTGTATTTTTCAACCGCTTTTCTTTTGTACTCATAATCGTATTTCACAAAAATACCCTCCTTACCGGATGTCTGGTAAGGAGGGTAAATATCGCTATAACAACGGGGTTAACGTATTTTTTGAGTATATTACTTTATATCTGCGTGGTGTGCCTGAATTGACTTTACGCCGAAGTGTTTGTTTGCTTTAAGTGACTTTATACCCTCGATGCTTGCCTTAGCGGCCGCCATTGTTGTGATATAAGGCACCTTATGTCTGATTGCTGACTTGCGGATGTAGCTGTCATCGTTTGCACTCGTTTTACCTGCGGGTGTGTTGATGATAAGCTGAATATCGCCGTTTGCTATTGCATCGGTGATGTTGGGTCTGCCCTCGTACATCTTGTTGATACGTTCAGCGGTGATGCCTGCGTCCTTTATCATATCATAGCTCTTGCCTGTTGCAAGGATACGGAAACCAAGCTCGCTGAATGATTTTGCGATTTCAAGCAGTTCGGGCTTATCTCTGTCGCATACGCTGAGGAGAACAGTTCCCCCAAGAGGAAGCTTTACCTGTGTTGCTTCCTGAGCCTTGTAGTACGCTTCTCCGAAGGTGGGAGCGATTCCGAGAACCTCGCCTGTTGAACGCATTTCGGGACCGAGAACGGGGTCAACCTCCTGGAACATATTGAAGGGGAATACCGCTTCCTTAACGCCGTAGTGATTGATAACCTTGTCGTGAAGCTCGGGTACGGGGGAGGGCTTGCCTGTCAGTGACGATGTGATTATCTGAGTAGCAAGCTGTACCATGTTTATATTGCAAACCTTTGATACCAGCGGTACTGTACGGGATGCTCTGGGGTTAGCTTCAAGAACATAGACAGTATCGTCTTCAATAGCGTACTGCATATTCATAAGACCGCATACATTCATTTCAACGGCAATCTTCTTTGTGTAATCCTTGATTGTTGTGACTTGCTTTTCCGTAAGGTTCAAAGAGGGCAGGATACAAGCGGAGTCACCTGAGTGAACGCCTGCAAGCTCGATATGCTCCATAACAGCGGGAACAAAGCAGTTCTTGCCGTCCGAGATAGCGTCAGCCTCACACTCTGTTGCGTGGTGGAGGAAACGGTCGATGAGTATAGGTCTGTCGGGGGTAACGCCGACTGCCGCAGACATATAGACCTTCATCATTTCATCATCGTGAACAATCTCCATACCTCTGCCGCCGAGAACGTATGAAGGACGCACCATTACGGGATAGCCGATGCGGTTAGCTATTTCAAGCGCTTCGTCAACATTTACAGCCATTCCGGATTCGGGCATCGGGATTCCGAGCTTGTCCATCATAGCACGGAAGTGATCTCTGTCTTCCGCAAGGTCGATAGTTTCGGGAGTTGTGCCGAGAATGTTTACGCCGTATTTCTTAAGGTCGCTTGCAAGGTTGAGCGGCGTCTGACCGCCGAACTGAGCGATAACGCCGAGCGGCTTTTCCTTGTCGTGAATTGAAAGAACGTCTTCAAGGGTGAGCGGCTCAAAGTAGAGCTTATCCGATGTATCGTAGTCGGTTGAAACTGTTTCGGGGTTGCAGTTTACGATGATAGATTCAAAGCCGAGCTTTTTGAGCGCAAGCGCCGCATGAACGCAGCAGTAGTCAAATTCGATACCCTGACCTATTCTGTTGGGACCGCCGCCGAGAATCATTATCTTGGGCTTGTCGCTGACAGGGCTTTTATCCTCGTCAAGATGATAGGTGGAGTAGTAGTAAGCCGCATTGTCCGTACCGCTTACATGAACGCCTTCCCACGCTTCCTTTATGCCGAAGCCGATACGGGCATTTCTGATTTCTTCCTCTGTAACCTCAAGAAGTGAGCTTAAATAACGGTCGGAGAAACCGTCCAGCTTTGCTTGCTTTAGCACAGCCTTTTCGGGAACAGAACCCTTGATTTTGAGCAGTGCTTCTTCTTCGTCAACAAGCTCCTTCATCTGCTGTAAGAACCAGTCCTTAATCTTGGTAAGGGCGTGAATTTCTTCAATAGTAGCACCCTTGCGAAGTGCTTCGTATATAACAAACTGTCTTTCGCTTGTGGGGTATCTCAGCTGCGCTAAAAGCTCTTCCTTTGTCATATCGTGGAAGTTCTTTGCAAAGCCAAGACCGTATCTGTCCTTTTCAAGTGAACGTATAGCCTTCTGGAAAGCCTCTTTATAGGTCTTGCCGATGCTCATTACTTCACCGACAGCTCTCATCTGTGTTCCGAGCTTATCCTCTGCGCCCTTGAACTTTTCAAATGCCCAACGTGCGAACTTGATTACAATATAATCTCCGTCAGGGTAATACTTGTCGAGTGTGCCGTACTTACCGCAGGGAATATCCCCCAGCGTCAGACCGCAGGCAAGGAGGGCGGAAACGAAGGCAATAGGGAAGCCTGTAGCCTTTGAAGCAAGAGCGGAAGAACGTGATGTTCTGGGGTTTATTTCGATTACAACAATACGTCCTGTTTCGGGATTACGGGCAAACTGACAGTTGCAGCCGCCGATAACCTCGATGGATTCGATAATGCGGTAAGACATTTCCTGAAGCTCTTTCTGAACATCTTCGGGAATAGTCAGCATAGGAGCAGAGCAGAACGAGTCGCCCGTATGCACGCCGATGGGGTCGATGTTTTCGATAAAGCAAACGGTAATCTTGTTGTTGTCGGCATCACGGACAACTTCAAGCTCAAGCTCTTCCCAGCCGAAGATACATTCCTCGACAAGAACCTGACCTACAAGAGATGCCTGCAAGCCTCTTTCGCATACGACCTTAAGTTCGTCTACATTATAAACCATTCCGCCGCCGGCACCGCCCATTGTATAGGCAGGACGAAGAACAACAGGGTACTTGAGCTCCTCGGCTATCTTGACAGCTTCATCAATCGTATAAGCAACTTCACTTCTCGGCATACCGATACCGAGATCCTTCATTGCATTCTTGAACTCGATACGGTCTTCACCACGTTCGATAGCGTCAACCTGAACGCCGATTACCTGTACGTTGAACTTTTTCAGTACGCCTGCCTTGTCAAGCTCAGAGCAGAGATTAAGTCCTGACTGACCGCCGAGGTTGGGCAGAAGCGCATCGGGACGTTCCTGCTCGATAATCTGAGTAAGTCTGTCGAGGTTGAGCGGTTCAATATAAGTGATGTCCGCTACATCGGGGTCGGTCATAATAGTTGCGGGGTTTGAGTTTACAAGAACTATCTCGTAACCGAGCTTCTTGAGTGCTTTACAAGCCTGTGTGCCTGAATAGTCAAACTCACAAGCCTGACCTATGATGATAGGACCGGAGCCTATTATCATAATTTTGTTAATGTCCTGTCTTTTTGGCATATTTCTCATCCTTACCGCACTTTTGCAGTGCGAAATTTTTATTTGCCGTATTGTTGGCATATTTTATTAGGATAATAATATCACAAAATCCGACAGAATGCAATAGAAAACTTCTTAATTAAGGAAATTTCAGACGTCGATAAACTTAACATTCAATCAACATTTCTTGATTGAATGTTAAGTTCACAATAAAATAAAACCGACCTGCTGAAAGGTCGGCTGACAATATCCGGTTATGCTTTTTCAAATATAAGAATCTTCTGTGCGATTTTCTTTGAAAAAGGTAGCTTTCTGAACGGCTTCAATACCGGCATTATAACTGACATACCACGGATGATATCGTCATTTTTTATACATCTGAAACCGTCTGCCGCTTTACCTAAATCATCAAAGGTATCAGCACCAAACATGAATTTTGCACCGGTGTCCTGAATTGATTTTTCGGTATGTTCCTTGTTTACCCACTTTTTAGCAAGGCACTCCATAAGCACTGTCGCATTATCGAATTTATCTCTGATAATCGACAGCATCTGAGCGTTTTCATCAGAGGTAAGATACATTGAAAGACCTTCGATTATAAATAGCATTTTTCCTCTTTTTGTTACCTTGTCAGCCCAAGCGGGATCGGTTGCGGAAATGCCTATTGTAGACACCCTGCCTGATTCGTGATATATTGCGTCACGAACCTCTATAGTTTCCGGCAGATCGACATTGTACCATATTATTCTGCCGTTATCCATACGGTAAAATCTTGTATCAAGACCGCAGGCTATGTTTACAACTGTGCAATCGGGATTTTTGTTTATAAAGTCTTTGACCAATTCGTCAAATACGATGGTTCGTGCGATTACTCCGTTGCTCATCGTAGAATCATTTTCCGCTTTTGAAAAGTCATAATCGATTTTTCCGACAAGCTCTATTGCCTTTGCGTCATAAAATTTAGCATTCTTTTTTCTTGAATATTTGGCTCTTGCGTAAAAACTCTGTAGCATAGTTTCTGCTGAGCCTGTAAGCAGTGGATTAATTTTATTGTTTTCCATATTATCACCGCATCTTAATTAAAAATATCGTAGGGTTAATCGAAACTAACCAGAAGATATTGTAACACATAATCACAATTGTGTCAACAATGAAGCGTTATCTTTCCTGAATCGGAGCAGAATAAATTTAGAAAAATCTTGTGACGAATATTCGGTAAAGCTATTTTTTATGACGCTTTTCAAATTAACGTAAAGAAATATTAAAAAAAGACTTGACAAAGGAGTCAGGATTTGTTATAATAAATCACGTTGTGAAAACAACCCAAAAGTTTATAGCTTTTGAGCCACTAGCTCAGGCGGCAGAGCACCTGCCTTTTAAGCAGGGTGTCCCGGGTTCGATTCCCGGGTGGCTCACCAAACAGTAATAATCCGAACACTATCCAAATTGATGGAGTGTTCGGATTTTTGTTTTATCTATGACTTTTCTATAAAACAAAACAGGAGCAAGGCAAAATGCTTTGTTCCTGTTTTGATGAACACAATCTTAACAACATTTCATTTCATTCGTCGCTTACAGTATAGCAGTCATCTCTATTTTATTTAGATGTGAAAAGAATTTAATTGAATCAATACCTAATATTTCATTAAGCAATAAATTGCGCAAAGTTATATTTTTACCACAAACTCATCTTTTGCAATTATAGAAATTGAGTTTAAGATGATATCCCCCATATAATCAGCAAACTTCTCCAAACTTTTAAGAAGTTCTTTACTGGTTACATAATCTCCAACTCTGCTTGTTATTTGTAGGGAAGCCTTAACATTTTGCTTAATAAAATTTCCATTCGCATCTTTTTTCATTATATCAGTTTCTACATTTCGTTGAATAACAATCTCGTCTTTTATCTCATTTGGTGAAATACCGTGAATAATATTGTTTCTAAAGTTTGATGCTTTAATATAATTCTCATCTTTGTGCGAGTTATTAAGAAAATCATATAAGGATGGATTTGTTGTTTTCAACTTATTTAAAACTTTTTTGACAAAACCAAGACCTTCTTCAATTCCAAATTCGTAAAACTCATTAATAAAAAGGTATAATGTGTCTCCCATAGATTGTACCTTGCTGTAAAGGTCTTCCATAAAAAAACAGTACCAATATCGAATTAAATAATGTTCGTCATTAAAATGGGGCATATATTGAACAGAACTTCCATTTATACCTGGACTAACAAACCATTCATCATCGGGTATGCCCTTGTCGAAATAGTGTCTTGCCAATGCATAAGAAATTTTAATACTTTCAACTTTATTATTGTGAGCTTGAATTACCGATAGGATTTTCGTAAACACCATTTTTGAATTCATATCGTCAGAACACTTGATAATACTGCTGTCAATCATCATTTTATCAAAAATATTTGTTGATAAATACCTGTCCCATTCTTCGTCTGTAGGAATTTCAAATGCATCTGTAATATTTTTGCTCATGATAAATCACCTTTTCAAAAAAATAATAATTATCGATATACTTAGTATTTGCAATATCATTTTAATTTAAACATTCGACAATACGAAAATACTGTTTTTTTGTCTATATACAAGCACTCATTAAACATATTATACCTAAGAAATATATTTTACCACTTGTGTTTACAATCCTTACATTCGTATTGTTTGCCAATTTTAGAAGATGCAAGACCAACGGTCGCAACAGAAACAGTCCTATTAAGTGTCGAAATCTTATTAACGTTTGTAGAACCACATATCGGACATTTTAATTTGTTATTATTACGAGATGGGTAAGAAGGCACAGCTTTGGTTCCGTAATGTGCTATATTTGATGCAACATCTTTGTATTTTTCCTGCACCGCCGCTTTTTTCTTTTTTATATATCCATCCCAATCATTTTGTTGTTCCATCCAATCATCGTAATCTCTTTTGTAGCAATTATACATTATACCATAATCAAGATACGTTATGAAAGCTGCAACAGGAATACCTATCACTATTAACACAGCTAATAAAACAGAGAATATAGCTGTCGAAACAAAGCAAAGGAAAAACAAAATTATTCCGACAATCAATGCCCACGATAGTAATGATAAATTACCATTATAATAAAACATATGTTTAAATTTACTTGGCTTAATAGGTTTCGGAGAAGGTTTTAACTCATCTATTATTTCAAGTTCTCGATTAAGTTCATTTTGTACTTTCTTCCATTCTTCCTCTTCTTTTTTCTGATAGTACGCTTTTTCTTTTTCTCGTTCAAAGTGTTTTTTTATTGCATATCCACATTCTGGACAATGTTCAGCTGTATCAGAAACGTTCATTTTTCCGCAGTCAGGACAATTTACAAGAGCCATAACAAATCCTCCGTTAAGCTATATTCATAAATATGATTTATATTTATTATACCACAAAATTCGGTATTTTGCAACATATTTCTTATTATTTTATTATTTAAATCTATAAAATGACAATTTACATGTCTAATATCAATTAGCGCTACAATAAATATGATTTTCAAAAGCATAAAGCACCCACCATTTACATAGGGCAGGTGCTTTTCTGCTTAACTGACTTTGTTTTTCTTCCATCCCTCAAATGCCTTTTTATTTTCCTCATTATCATAAAATTCACGAATACAGGGATAAAAAATACGTCTAAGTGATTCGTAAACAGATTGCGGAAAGGTCAAATCTGCAAGTTCAATATGTGTTTCAGGCATAGCAAAGCTCCTTTCGGGGAAACGCAAAAAACTTTACTTTGCCACAGTGAAAACTGTAAGCCTGAAACTTTCTGGGGCATAGAAGATTTACCCCTTATTATTTATATAACACATAAAAATCGATAACAATATACCAAACAGTAATCGTAATAATTATTTTCCGATGTAGTGATTTACCGAAGTGTTAGAACGGTAATGATTAAGCACCGTTAATGACACATATAGCACCGCTACTCTGTCGTATTCCAACGCTCTCCCTTGTTGTTCTAACCTTTGGCAATTTTCGCCTCTAACAATGTACAGTTTTTCTAAATCCTCACGCAGTTTCTTACCGTTTCTTTCAAAGAAATTTTTGATAAAAGCTTTATAATATTCTCTGCTTTCGGGGTTATTCTGCATATCTGCAACAACACTGTTTTTGCGGTATCGGAAAAAATTTTGCGACAAAACTTGACATCGGGGCAGATATAGTATAATATATAGTTATAATTATCAGAAAAGAGAACTGTATGACCAAAAAGGAAAGAGCAGAGCTTGTTATAGACGGGCTTGCAGAGTGCTATCCGGATGTGAAATGCGCTCTTGTTTATAAAAAGCCGCATGAGCTTCTGATAGCGACAAGGCTTTCGGCACAGTGTACCGATAAACGAGTAAATATGGTTACTCCCGCACTTTTCGAAAAATTCCCCGATATTGACAGCTTTGCGGCGGCAGAGCCTGACGAGGTTGCGGAATATATACATTCGTGCGGACTATATAAGACAAAAGCTGTCGATATTGTTATGATGTGCAGAATGCTTCGTGATGATTTCGGCGGTGAAATTCCCGATACAATTGAACAGCTTGTAAAGTTGCCCGGGGTCGGAAGAAAGACAGCTAATCTTATAGTGGGCGACCTCTACGGTAAGCCTGCTCTTGTATGCGATACACACGTTATAAGAGTGAGCGGAAGGCTGGGCCTTACCGACGGAACAAAGGATGCGCTGAAGGTTGAAAAACAGCTTGCCGCAATAATAAAGCCGGACGACAGATTGATGATGTGTCACAGGCTTGTGTGGCACGGTCGGCTTGTGTGCAGTGCGGCAAAACCAAATTGCAGTGAATGCAGGCTGAGCGGTTTTTGCAAGTTCTTTTCGGGGACAAAATAAAATAACGACTTGGAGTGAGTATTATGAAAGGAAAGGTACGCAACGCAATAATAATTGCCGCAGGCGTGCTTATCCTTACCGTAATGCTCACTGTTGTTTTATATTACTATAACGACAAAGTAATGCGTGATAACGCATGGGTGTTTTCTGTGGATGAAACCTCATACGATGAAAGCTCGTATTCGTATGTGCAAAAACCGGATCTTAATTCAGCGGATCTTGAAACGCTGATGCAGATAAAAGGCGTCGGACGGAAAACGGCACACGATATTATAAACTATCGTGAAAAGCACGGGAAATTTACATCTAAGTCACAGCTTAAAGAGATAAGTTCGGTAGATGATGAAGTATATTCAATACTGTGCAGTCGGTTTACTGTTGCCTCGTCGGGATATTACACTAAAAACGAGTCTTACGGCACTCGCAAGGTAAACCTCAATAAAGCTACCGTAGACGAGCTGATGAGCGTTGAGGGAATAACGGAGGAGATTGCAAAGAATATTATATTGCGCCGTAAAGACCACGGAGATTATACCTCTGTAAGAGAACTTCTTGATACCGATGGCATAACTATAACTCTTTACAGCAAAATTTCCGATAAACTGACAGTTTGATTTCATATTATTTTAGTGAGAAATTGCCAAAAAACTATTGATTTTATTGCAGTGATTTGGTATACTTAATTAATAAAGCATAACGCTTTATATATTTACAGGAAATACAAGGCGTTACGGAGGTCATTATGGATTATAACATCAAAGACGTATCCGGCAGACTGAAAAGCACAAGAGAGTACCTTGATATATCTGTCGGCGAAATGGCAAACAAAACAAACGTCACTACAGACGAATATATTTCACTTGAAAACGGAGAAAAGGATTTTTCGCTTTCATTCCTGAATCAGGCGGCGGACGCACTCGGCATTGAGCTTATAGAGCTTCTTACAGGTGTTACGCCTAAGCTCAATACATATTCGATAGTCCGTAAGGATCAAGGCTTACCGATCGAGCGTAGGGAAAGATTTGCCTATCAGCACCTTGCCTATCTTTTTAAAAACAAGAAAATAGAGCCGTTGCTGGTAACAGCTCCTTATGATGAAGATGAGCAGAAAAAGCCTATACACCTGTCAGTACACGACGGTCAGGAAATGGACTATATAATATCGGGAACGTTGAAGTTCCAGATAGGCAGTCATATTGAAACGGTACTGCATTTATTACGACAGCATGAATCCGCACGGAATGATAGCCGTTGACGGCAAGGACTGCAAGTTCTTGGCGATACTGATCTGATAAACAAAGGAACGGAAAGAAAAGTATATGGAACAGGTTAAAAATTACTACAAGAGATTTGTAAAAGAAGGCTTTGATGAGAACGGTATACTGAATAAGTTCGAGATAGACTGTCCCGATAACTATAACTTCGGTTACGATATTATAGATAAGTTCGGAGAAATTGACCCTGACAGGAGAGCGCTTATCCACATCGACCTTCAGGAAAACCGTCACGATTTTTCCTATTCACAGCTTTCGAAGCTGTCAACGCAGGCGGCAAATCTTTTTAAGTCATACGGTATAAAAAAAGGCGACAAGGTAATGCTGGTACTGAAAAGAAACTACCAGTTCTGGATTGCGATAATCGCTCTTATCAAGCTCGGTGCGGTTGCTATACCCGCAACGCATCTGCTGACAACACACGACTTTACCTATCGCTTTGAACGTGCAAGCGTAAAAGCTATAGTATGTACCGGCTATAATCCCGATATAGCCAAGTATGTCGATGAGGCACAGAAAGAAATCCACGCTGACGGTCTTGTTAAATTTATAGCAAACGGTCACAAGGACGGCTGGATTCCGTTCGATGATGAAATTGCCGGAATGCCCGAAACTATGGAGCGTGTGCAGACAGATACAAGGGAGCATATGCTTTTATATTTCACATCGGGTACTACGGGCTATCCCAAGATGGTTGTCCATAATCACAGATATGCGCTCGCACATATTCAGACGGCGGCACACTGGCAGAATGTCGATTCTGACGGTGTTCATCTTACAATATCCGATACAGGCTGGGGAAAAGCCGCCTGGGGCAAGCTGTTCGGTCAGATGTCGCTCGGTGCGTGCGTGTTCGTGTATGATTTTGACAAGTTCATACCGACCGATATGCTGAGGATAATGCAGAACTATAAGATAACCTCATTCTGTGCGCCTCCTACTATGTTCCGTTTCTTTATAAAGGAAGGACTTGAAAACTACGATCTTTCGAGTCTTAAATATTCCGCTATTGCAGGCGAGGCACTCAACCCTGAGGTGTATAACAAGTGGCTTGAGTTTACCGGCCTTAAGCTGATGGAGGCATTCGGTCAGACCGAATCGACAGCACTGCTTGCAAATCTTGTAGGCATGACGCCTAAGCCCGGCTCAATGGGCAAGCCTACTCCGCTCTATGATGTCGACATTGTCGATGATGACGGAAATCCGGTGCCTGTCGGAGAAGTCGGTGAAATAGTTGTCCGTGCCGAGCGTGGCAAGGATGGCCTTTTT
>ERZ824473.5001-NODE-5001-length-11107-cov-2.957564_pt1 | contig 11107 bp, 8 predicted proteins | sample MGYA00519874_ERZ824473 | MGnify/ENA primary metagenome ERZ824473 (study PRJEB31778, sample SAMEA3449151) | human gut metagenome | biome: human gut; feature: human-associated habitat; material: faeces | place: United Kingdom | collected 2010/2012 ... | reverse complement strand
ATCGCATCTTTCTGCCCTTCGAGCGCGATGGCCTCGGGTACGCCAACAAGACCGAGGGCACGGGGCTGGGCATGACCATCACCAAGAGCCTCGTCGACCTTATGGGCGGCGAGATAGCGGTGGAAAGCGTCGTGGGCCGCGGCTCGACGTTCGCCATCACGCTGCCGCTGCGCGTGGCCGACGCCGACGAGCTGGCCGAGGCCCGCGAGAAAGCGGCGGCGGCCGAGCGGTGCCAGCGCGATTTTACCGGCTGCAAGGTGCTCGTGGTGGACGACGACGATCTGTCCCGCGAGATTCTGGTGGAGATTCTGAAGGACTACGGCTTTAAGCCCGAAGAGGCGCGCGACGGCGATGCGGCCGTGCGCAAGGTGGCCTCCGTGGAGCCGTTCTACTACGATGCCGTGCTCATGGACATGCGCATGCCCCGCATGGACGGCGACGAGGCCACGCGTGAGATTCGCGCCCTGGATCGGCCAGACGCCGCCACGCTGCCCATCATCGCCGAGACGGCCGACGCCTTCGAGGAGGGCCAGCGCCGCGCCCGCGACGCCGGCATGACGGCGCTGACTACCAAGCCGCTGAACATCCACGAGTTGGTAGCGCTTCTGGCCGAGTACATTCCAGAGAAATAGAAACGCGCGGGCCACGAGCGGCCCGCGCGTTCTTGCATCGACGGTTCGAAGAGGTGCGCTCTTAGGCCACCGGCGGGGTGCCCTCCCAGTTGCCGGCGATGGCGTCGATCATGACGCGGGCGCCGAAGGGCAGCTCACCGCATCCCACGACCTTGCGGGCCGGCTTGTGGTCGCCGAAGAAGGCGGCGTAGGCCTCGTTCATGGCGGCAAGATCGGCGATGTCGGCCAGGTACACATTCACCTTCACGATGTCTTCCACCGCGTGGTCGACCGACTCGACGATGGCCTTCACATAGGCGAGGCACTGGGCGGTCTGCTCGGCGACGGTGCCGTCGATGAGCTTGCCGGACAGATCGAGCGGCAGCTGGGCGGAGATGTTGTTGTAGTGCGAGAAGGCCACGGACTGGGTGGCAAGCGGGCGCTTCGGAGCGGCGTCGGTGTTGCACGCCTCGATGATGAGGCCGTGACGGTCCTCGATGGCCTGGGGCGGGGTGCCGTCGCCATGGGAGACCACGGCCTCGACGGCCACGTCGCAGTGGTAGGGCAGATCCTTCACCGGCACCACGGTGCGGGCCGGCAGGTAGTTCACGGCGCGCGCGATGCCGGAATCGGGGAAGAACGTCTTGTACACGTCGTCCACCACGCTCGAATCGGCCAGGTTCTTCACGAAGATGGTCACCTTCACGATGTCGTCGAAGGGCACGTCCACGGAGGTGAGGATGGCCTTCACGTTCGCGAGGCACTGCGCGGTCTGCGCGGCCACGTCGCCCAGGATGGGACGGCCCGTGCCGGGATCGAGCGGCAGCTGCATGGTGATGTTGTTGTAGTGGGAGAACGCCACGGTCTGGGTGGAGCCGGCGTCGTAGGGGGCGGCGTGGGTGTTGTTGGTGAGCTTCACCAGGTCGCCGGCCTGCGGCACCGACTGGGTGCCCTCGCCGTTATCGACAAGCGCCTCGATGAACACGAGCGCGCCCTGGGGCAGGGCGTCGACGGCCGCCACGGTGCGGGCGGGCTGGTAGGTGGGGAAGAAGGAGGCCTGCACCTTCTCCACCGCGTTCAGATCCATGATGTCGGCCAGGAAGATGGACACGCGGATGATGTCGTTCATGTCGTGGCCGATGCTCTCCACGATAGCCTGCAGGTTCTTGAAGCACTGCTCGGCCTGCTCGGCGGCGCCTCCCGCCACGATGGCGCCCGTCGCCGGGTCGATGGGCAGCTGGGCGGAGAGGTTGTTGTAGTGGGAGAACGCCACCGTCTGGGAATACAGGTCGCTCACGGGCGCCTTGTCGGTGTTGCGGGCCACTACCACGTTCGGATCGCTCATTGGTACCCCTTTCAAAGGTAAGAATCAGCAGCGACGCACAAATTGTGCAAGTGCATTAAACATGACGAAAAGAGTCGTTGTCAATGAGGAAAGCTTATTGCTACATTGTCGATGGGAAATTGGAGTGATCTTGACAAATGAAACTTCTTCAAATGCTCAGGTCATGTCTGTAAAATTTGAGCATATGAACAAAACCAAGTCAGTTATGGGTTTTTGGCGATGAAGTCGCGTCGATGGTACCTTAATTTCGACTCGCGTTGAGGTGGTAGCCGCAAATCGGCGAAGTTTAAGGTAAAACCGTTGATTTGAGGCTAGGTTTTAAAGACGGGGCGTTTGGGGCAAAAGGCGTTTTGGGCTGAGTCCTTGAACTGGATAAAGGGGATGTTTAGAATTATTCTCCATTTCAATGGCAATTCAAATGAAAGAAATTCTTAATGCTTCGACTGCACATACTGGCCAGCGGCAGTGGCGGGAACGCTGCCATTGCGGAGAACGCGGCGACGGGCGAGGGAGTGCTTATCGATTGCGGCATCTGCAAGCGGGACTTCTTCGCCCGGGCCGAGGAGGCCGGGTTCAATTTGGAGAAGCTGCGGGCCGTCGTGATCACCCACGACCATGGCGACCATACGAAGGGGCTCGGCGTGGTCCTGCGCGGGCTGGCGAAGGCGGGAGCGCATCCTGCGGTGTGCGCCAGCGAGGCGGTGTTCGCGGCCTCCGCGCCTCTGCGCGAGGCTGTGGCCAGCGTCGGCGCCGCGTTCGAGCCCTTCGACGGAGGCGATCGGCTCGATTTGGCCGGCCTGGCCGTGCGTCCCTTCCGCACTTCCCACGATGCGGCCGATTCCTACGGGTTTCGGTTCGAAGAGCGTGGAAGCGGTTGCGACTCCCTCGGCTACATGACCGACACCGGTGTCGTGACCGATGCGGCCTGGGAGGCGCTTTCCGGCGTGCACCTGCTGGCTCTGGAGAGCAACCACGATGCGCGCATGCTTCAGATGGGCCCCTATCCCTACGTCATCAAGCAGCGCATCGCATCGGCGCGCGGGCATCTGTCCAACGACCAGGCGCGCGAGGCCCTGGATAACTTGGCTCACGAAAACCTGCGCGCGGTGGCGGCCATGCACGTCTCCCAGGAGAACAACACCTACCGGCTCCCGCGCGACACCTTCGAGGCCGTCATTGCCGAGCGCGGCCTTCCCACGACGGTCTTTGTCGCCTTCCAAAATCGCCTCGTGACCATTGGGTAGCGGCTCTACAGCTGCACGGCGTACACGCGGCCGGCGCCGCAGAGCTTGCCGAAGATGTACTTGTTGGAAGCCGACTCGTCGGTAGTGTAGACGCGCCCGTCATGGGATTCGATGCCCTCTTGCATGGGCGGTCCGACCAGATCTTCCGTCAGGTTGCGGGAATCGAGGCAGAACAGCTCCACCTCGTCGCCGGAGCCGGTGGTGAAGGTGCCGTCGGGCGCGGCGAGGTTCACGTTGTAGGCGAGCAGGTGCGAGGGCGCGATGCCATAGGAGACCGACAGCACGATGCGTCCGTCGTCGGTGATACAGGTGCCCTGGACCATGCCGGGAATGGAGAACACGTTGTCGGGCACGGTGAGGAAACGGCCCGGCTCTGCAGGATCGGCGGCGAAGGCGTACATGACCGCGGGGTTCTCGGTGCCGTCCGGCGTGGTGATGTGGTGGTTCTCCGGCGTCTCGTAGTCGTTCGGGTAGTAGAAGTTCCCGAGCAGAAGCTGGCCCTGCTCGATGTTCATGAAGGCGGGGGAGAGGTCGACATCCACCTTCTCGGTGGCCTGCAGGAGGCGCCGTCCTCGGCGAACAGCAGGTCGTCCATGGGGATGACGAGATAGCCCTCCTCGCAGGCCAGATAGGCGTACTGCTCATTGGTGGTGATGGCCGAGCCGTGGCCGTCGTAAGGGGAGCCGTCGGGCAGGGAGACGTAGAACTTCGTGATGGTGCCGTCGGCAGTGCGGCGGTACAGCGGCGAGGGGGAATGGTCGGCCATGTACCCGCTGAACAGCCACGAATCGTCGGCTTCCACGTGGTCGAGGTCCTGGGGGACGAAGCCGGTGTTGATGCCGGGGATGTCGAAGGGGGATTCCGCGCGGTCGAAGAAGGGGGCGAAGGCGACGCGCATGTAAATGTTGAGGGCGACCACCGCGATAAGCGCGATGCCGACGATGACGCCGATGACGATGCCGGTGATTTTCAGCGCCCGATGGCTTTTCGCGGCCATGGCGACCTCCTTAAGCGTTGGCGGTTCGGCGAGCGACGATGGCTCGACTTCAGCATACCCGTGCCCGCGCTTCGGGCGCTGGCTCGTGGGCGCTACGTCATGAGTTTGTTTCAGTTCGCTTCGCTGGGCCGATGGTTGCCCTGAAGTGCCGTCAGTGGTGTATACTCTTTAGTCGCATTTTTCACGAGCGCGGCGGCTCGAACACTTGGGTTCGCGCTTCCGCAAACACAAAGGAGCCCCTGTGATCAGAGAGATTGTCACCGACGAGGAAATCCTGTCGAAGCCCTGCGAGGCCGCCACGGCCGAGGACGCCGCCATCGCCGACGATTTGGTGGAGACGCTGCTCGCCAGCGATGAGGCCATGTGCCTGGCCGCCAACCAGATCGGCGAGACGCGCCGCATCATCGCCTATCTGAACGATGCCGGTCGGCCGCAGGTCATGTACAACCCGCGCGTCACCCAGAAGCTGAAACCCTACACTGCTGTGGAGGCATGCCTCTCGCGCGAGGAGCCGACGGCCGTCACGCGCTACGACTGGGTGCGCGTGAGCTACGAGGTGCTGGCCGATGGCAAGCTCATCGAGCGCAAGAAGAAGCTCGAGGGCAACGCCGCCCAGGCCGTACAGCACATGATCGACCACTGCGAGGGCGTCCTTGTCTAGGGAAGAGCAACAGAGCGCCGACGCCCCTTCGGCTCGGGACGTGGCTGCCGCTCGGGAGGGCGGCGCAAGCACCGCCCCTACGGAGCGGGCGACCATCGGCGGCGCGGTCGCTGGAGCCATCCCCGTAGGGGGCGACCTTGGTCGCCCCTCGGCCGCGAGCAAAGTAGCTTCCGCAGATCCCGTCTTCGCCGCCGAGCAGGCGCACCTGAGTGAGACCTACGGCAAGCTGGAGAAGATCGGCCGCGATGCGCTGGCCGCCATGGAAGCTGTGGCGGCCCAGGCCGCCGAGGACAAGAAGAACATGGCCGAGGAGCTGGCCGTGAACTTCGCCACCTGGGACGATATCTTGGAGACCCATGCCGATATCGTGGCCATGAACAACATCATCGAGGCCCACGATATGGCCAACTCCGTGCAGGCCGAGCGTCTGCGCGCGGTGGAGGTGCTGCTTCGCGAGCCCTACTTCGCGAAGATCGCCCTGCAGTTCAAGGAGGGCGCTCCGGCCAAGGAGCTTTATATCGGTTCGGCGGGCATTTCGGACGAGAACTACCGGCGCCTGGTCGTGGATTGGCGCAGCCCCGTGGCCGAGGTGTACTACAACCAGACCATGGGCCCTACCTCCTATGTGGCCGACGGGCGCACCATCCATGTGGATCTCAAGCTGCGCCGCCAGTTCGAAATCGAGGAAGACCGCCTCATCACCTACTTCGACTCGGACGTGGCCATCGAGGACAAGCTGCTGCTCGCCTCGCTTTCCCGCGGGCGCTCGGCCCACATGCAGGCCATCACGGCCACCATCCAGCGCGAGCAGAACGCCGTGGTGCGCCACGAGGACGTGCCGGTGCTGCAGGTGGCGGGCATCGCCGGGTCGGGCAAGACTTCGGTGCTCATGCAGCGCATCGCGTATCTGTTCTACCAGCATCGCGGCGCGCTGGATCCCACCCAGGTATTCCTCATCTCGCCGAACCCGGTGTTCGGCCGCTACATCGACCGCGTGCTGCCCGATCTCGGCGAGCGCAACCCGGAAATCCTCACCTGGGAGGAGTTCCTGATGCCGCTTCTTCCCGCTGGGCGCGGCGTGGGTGAAAGCGACGTGTCGCTTGAGCGCCTGCACGCCATCGACGCGGCCGTGGCATCCTTCGAGTTCACGCGCAGCGACTTCCGCGACATCACGAGCGCCGGCGTGCGCCTTCTCGGCGGGGATGCGGTGGAGAAGGTGTCGGCGAAGTTCGCGAACCTGCCGGCCGGCCCGCACCGTGCGACGCTCATGGCCGAGGAGCTGTCGAGTCGCCTGACGGCGCGGCTGAAGTCGCTGGCAGCGTTGGAAGATACGCACGATGAGATCGCCTCGCTTCCCGTGGACGAGCAGCTGCGCCTGTTCGGAGAGGTCTTCGATCCGCAAAGCGACGAGGAGGCCCGCACGCTCGCTCTTACGTATTTGGAAGAGAAGCATGCCGATGCCCTGAGGGCCATGGACGCCATGGAGTGGCTTGACATCGACCGCGTGGCCGCGCGCCTGCTCGGCCGCGAGGGGCTGACCTCGGTGGAATGGGTCTACCTGAAAATGGCGCTCACGGGGCTGGGGAATCCCGAGGCGCGCTACGTCATGATTGATGAGGCCCAGGACTATTCCCAGGGCCAGCTGGCGGTGCTCGCCCGCTACTTCCGCCGGGCGCACTTCCTGCTTTTGGGCGACCCGAACCAGGCCATCTTCGAGGGCACGGCCACGTGGGACGAGATGCGGGCAGTGTTCGAGGAGATGCGCGGCGCCGTATCGCAGTGCCGCCTCATGACGAGCTACCGGTCCACGCCGGCCATCACCGACCTGTTCGCACGCCTTCTGCCCGCGGGCGAGGCCATGGAGGTGGCCTCGGTGCAGCGCGAGGCCCCGGCACCGGAGATCGTGGTGTGCGAGGGCACCGACGAGTGGAAGGCGGCCCTGGCGGAAGCGGTGCGCGTCGCACGCGATGCCGGCGGTCTTACGGCGGTGATCGTTCCCTGGAAGAACGACGCCAAACGCCTCGCAAAGACGCTGGACGGCGTCACCGTGCTCGGCGAGGGCGACAGCCTGCCGGATGAGGGCATCGTCGTGGTGCCGCTGAAGTTGGCGAAGGGCCTCGAGTTCGATCGCGTCGTCATCCCCGACGCCTCGGCTCGCACCTTCCCGGAAAGCGACATCGCCCGCCGCCGCCTCTACACCACCATCAGCCGCGCCACCCGCCACCTCACCATCCTGTCGAATGGCGACCTGACGGAACTTTTAGGATAGCTATGTCGAAGAAGCAATCGCTTACGATGCGCAGCTTGCACTATTACTGGCTGGCGACTCGCAATCACCTGGGGCTGTTCGTGGCGCTCGTTGCCTCGACGATCGGGTTCTGCGGTTTTCTCACCTACGGCAACCCCTACGTGATGAGCCTCATCGTCGACCGCATCAGCGCCGACCCGGTGGCGCCCGAGGCCGTATTCGACGTGTTCGGTTCTTACATCGCGGCGCTCATCGGCATCAACTTGGCGGGCCAGACCTGCAGCAAGCTTCAGGACTACACGCTGTGGAAGCTGCAGATCGCCGTGAACTACGACTTGGCCACCATGGCCTTCGATTGCCTGTGCAACCAGTCGCTGTCGTTCCATTCCAACCGCTTCGGCGGTACGCTCGTCAGCCAGACTTCGAAGTTCATGGCCGGCTACACGCAGCTTCTCAACACCATGAACTTCCCGTTCTTGCCGATTCTCTGCTCCATCACCTTCACGTGCCTCATTCTGTTTCCGGTGGTGCCGGCCTATGCGGCGGTGCTCATGGCCATGCTCGCGGTGTATGCGGTCATCAGCTACCTTATGTACAAGCGCATCCTGCATCTGAACGAGAAGGCCGCGAGTGCCCAGAACCAGTTGTCGGGCGAGCTGTCGGACGCGGTCACCAACATTCTGGCCGTGAAGACCTACGGGCGCGAGGACTACGAGCGGCGTCTGTTCGACACGGCGAACCGCGAGGTGGTGGCGCGCGATTCGAAGCGCATGCGCGCATCGCTCGCCCGCGGCATCATCACGGCGGCTATCACGGTGGTCATCATGTCGGTGGTGACGGTGTTCATCTCCGGCGGCAACGCCTGGTTCGGCATCACGCCGGGCACGGTCATCCTCATGTTCACCTACACGAACACGGTGACGAACCAGTTCAACTTCATCAATACCGGCCTGCAGCGCATCAACCAGGCCTTCGGCGATGCAAGCGGCATGACGGCGGTGCTCGACGAGCCGCGGTTGGTGGCCGATAAGCCAGGAGCGCAACCGCTCGATGTGGAGCTGGGCGACATCAACTTCAAGGACATCAACTTCTGGTACACCGACGGTAACGTAAAGACCCAGGTGTTTCGCAACTTCAACCTGCAGATTCCCGCCGGGCAGCGCGTGGGCCTGGTGGGTATGTCCGGCGCGGGGAAGACGACGCTCACGAAGCTGCTGCTGCGCTTGGCCGACATCCAGGAGGGCGAGATCCTGGTGGATGGCCAGAACGTGGCCGACGTGACCCAGCAGTCGCTGCGCCGCCAGATCGCCTACGTGCCTCAGGAGGCGCTGCTATTCCACCGTTCCATTGCCGAGAACATCGCCTACGGGCGGCCCGATGCTACCATGGAGGAGATCCGTGAGGCGGCGCGCGCGGCCAACGCGCTGGAGTTCATCGAGGATTTGCCCCAGGGCTTCGACACCATCACCGGCGAGCGCGGCATCAAGCTCTCGGGCGGCCAGCGCCAGCGCATCGCCATCGCCCGCGCCATGCTGGCCGACTGTCCCATCCTCGTGCTGGACGAGGCCACGAGCGCCTTGGATTCGGAAAGCGAGGCCGCCGTGCAGGAGGCCCTTGCTCGTCTTATGGAAGGCCGCACCGCCATTGTGGTGGCCCACCGCCTTTCCACGGTGGCGAGCCTCGACCGCATCGTCGTGCTGTCCCAGGGACGCATCGTGGAGGACGGCCCCCACGCCGAGCTCGTGGCCAAGGGCGGCGACTACGCCCGCCTCTGGAACCGCCAAACCGGCGCCTTCGCGGGGGAGTAGGCGCCGGGTTTCATCCAGTGGTTCGACCTGCCGAGCGCTGGTGACACAAAACGTGCGCGGAAGAGGCTTGTTTTGTCACCGAAGTCTGGGCCTACAGCTTTACGACGGCGTCGGCGGGGCCGGATTCGGTGGCGTTTATGAGGACGGTGGCGGAAGGGGAGGCGATATCCCCGGTGCACAGGGCATAGAGCCCCGGGCGGCTCACCGTGACGGCGCCGAGCTCGTCGGCAGACAGCGTGCGGTCGCGGGAGGGGATGACGGTGCCGTCCTCGGCCACGGCGGCGGTGCAGAGGTAGACTTCCCCGGCTCCGCTTTCCACGGCGAAGGTGAGGCCCGTCTCCGTCGCACTGGCCGAGCCGGTGCCCTCCACGGCGGCGCGGCCATCGCTGTGGCAGGAAGCGCACTGCTCGCCGGACTTCGTGATGGGGTGGCTCGATGCGCAGCCGGCCAGAGTGCCGGCGTTCGCTGTCAGGAGACAGGCGAGGGCGAGCGCGGCAAGGCACGTGCGTTGGGGATGCCGATGCGCGGCGGCGTTGGTGCGAGGCAGGATGAAAAGGCCCATGACTCTCCTCGGGGTGGTGTTGGGAATTGAGTGACAAAGGCAGTCTACCATTCGTTGCGTCATCCCCCTCATACCCAGAGCCGTATTTCCCGCGAGCAAGCTTCGAAGCGTAAATCTGGCAAGTTTTTCGAGGGTTTCGACGTGTCTCCTGAAGGCTCCTCTGCGAAAGTAACGTATTGTGCTAATTCTCGCTGGGAAATGGTCAGCAAACAAGGAAGATGGGGCCATTTCTGGCTCTCTGAGGGAAGCGCTTGTCGAAAACCTCGAAAAACTAGCCAGGATTGCTGGATTTCGAAGTCGCGCATGATAAAAGATATGACGCGAACGCGGGAGCGAATCCGTGCTTTCTTTTTGCTGGGTGGCTTTTGAATATGCGAGAGCAAAGGCCTCGCGTCCGCTGTGTGAGGGGGCGAGTTGTGGTACCCTCAAGACTTTGCATTCGGTAATTGGGAAAAGGAGGTGCGGTGGGTCTGGGCGGTATCAAGCTGGCTGAATACGCTGACCCACGCGCCGTGTCGCGGGGTGTGGGCATTGCCGCCAATGCCGCATCTATCGTGGATCGGCGCGTTCGGCGCAGCGATGACGTGTCGGTGGTCACCGGTCGGGTGGCGTCGGCCTCGGGCATTGCCGATTACTTCAACGTTGATGTCGTGTTCGCCGATTTCGAGTCCCGCATTATCGACTACGATTGCGATTGTCCTGCCGCCGCGCGCTTCGACGGCATGTGCAAGCACTGCGTGGCGCTGACGGTCGCCTATTTTGCACAACCCAAGTCTTTCGAAGAGATAGGTGATGGCCGTGCCGCCGTTTCGCCGGGTCGGACGACGAGCGAGGCGCTGGCGCAGTGCCTGGCGGCTCGATCCGACGCGACGCCCGTGCGCGTCGGCGCACTCGCCGTGGACGCAGCTGCGGGCACCGTGCATCTCGCCGTGCATCTTGCCTACGACGGGCGCTTCTGGTCGATGGATCTGACCGTGGAAGGCCCTCGCGGAACCTATGTGGTGCGCGACCTCGAGGCCTTTGCCCATCGCGTGCAGCGCGGGGAGCATTTCTCTTACGGAAAGAAGCTCGCCTTCGCCCATCGGCTCGAGGCCTTCGACGGGCCTTCCCGGGCCGTGGCTCGCAAGGTGGCGGAGCTGTTTCCCGATGAGCGCCTGTTCGGCGGCTCGATGTTCCGCACGGCGGGGAGCAAGCGCGAGGTGCGCCTGCGCGAGGCGGAGTTGGCCGGCATGCTCGGCGCCATGGGGGAGGGCGCTGAATTTACGTTTGGGGGATGGGAGGCGCCGCTAGCGGTTGCGAACCGGGGCACGGTGGGGCCTGGTGCGAGGGAGGGCGATGAGAAGCAGGGCAATGGAGACGGCCTTTGGGTTGTCGCCAGGGATGTTCCGGCGCTGACACTGCGGTTCGTCCCTGCCGAGGGCGGCTTTGAGCTGGCGCTTTCCGAACGGGTGCTCGTGGTGCGCGGGCTGGAGGAGGCCTTCGTGCTGTCCGACGGCGTGGCCGCGCGAGCGACGGGCGCCGACGCGCGGGCCTTTGCCTGGTTGCGCGAGGCGGGCCTGACCGCCGACGGCTCCGCAGGGGAAGCCCCGGTCTTCATCGCCGAGCGCGATGCCGAGGCTTTCTGTCGGCGC
>ERZ824473.4987-NODE-4987-length-11161-cov-16.867729_pt1 | contig 11161 bp, 9 predicted proteins | sample MGYA00519874_ERZ824473 | MGnify/ENA primary metagenome ERZ824473 (study PRJEB31778, sample SAMEA3449151) | human gut metagenome | biome: human gut; feature: human-associated habitat; material: faeces | place: United Kingdom | collected 2010/2012 ... | reverse complement strand
TTCAGGCAGTTTTAGCAGACAGAGCTAGAAAATCTGCACCACAGGCACAGTTAGTAATTATCAATAACTTCTTACAGGATCCAAACTTAGACGGATTATATGAACAGATGACAGCAAAAGTAGATCCAGCCGTTCAGACAGCAGCAGCTGTTGAAGAAAAGGCAGAAACACCAGTTGTTACACGAAATTCAAAAATCCTTGTAGAAGAAGGAATCAAAACAGGATTAAAACCAGTCGACAAATTTGAAGCGATCAAAGCAGCAGGAAAACTGTTAAATGAACTTGGATACGTTGAAGAAGGTTATATCGATGCCATGGTAAAACGTGAGCAGACAGTGACAACATACATGGGATTAGGTGTAGCAATTCCTCATGGAACAGGTGACGCTAAGAAAAATGTACAGAAAACTGGTATCGTAATGCTTCAGTATCCAGAAGGTGTAGACTTTGATGGTGAAAAAGCACAGTTAGTATTCGGTATCGCTGGAATCGGTGATGAACATCTTGGATTATTAGCTAAGATTTCAGAGATCATCGAAGATCCAGAAAGATTGGAACAGTTAAAAACAACAGAAAACGTTGACGAAATCATGGAAATGTTTAAATAAGATTTAAGCAGACAAGGTCAATTTAATAAGCGGGAAATCATTCTCGCTTATTAAATACCTAAAACATATACTTATAGATTTAGATTTTAATTTTAGGAGTGAAGAAAATGAAGAAAGCAATTCAGTTTGGAGCAGGAAATATTGGACGTGGATTTATCGGTGGACTGTTAAGTGAAGCAGGATATCATGTTGTATTTGCAGATGTAAACCAGGAAATCGTTGATAAGATCAATGAAGACAAAAAATATACAATTTATGTAAAAGATGTAGAAAGTAAAGAAATCGTGATCACAGACATCAGTGCAGTAAATTCAACAAAACCTGAACTGATCAATGAGATCAAAGAAGCTGAAATCATTACAACAGCTGTTGGAGTAAGAATTCTTCCAATTATCGCTCCATCTATTGCAGAAGGAATCAAAGCAAGAAAAGAAAATGGTTCTGAAAAGTACTTAAATATCATCGCTTGTGAAAACGCAATCAAAGCAAGTTCTCAGTTAAAAGAAGCTGTTTATGGGAACTTAAATGACGAAGAAAAAGCATACGCAGACAAATATGTTGGATTCCCAGACTGCTCCGTAGATAGAATCGTACCTCCAGTACGTTTAGATAATCCAATCGACGTAGTCGTAGAAAACTACTATGAGTGGAATGTAGAAGAAGCATCCTTTAAGGGAGTGGTTCCTCAGATCAATGGAATGAACCTTGCAGATAACTTAATGGCATACATTGAAAGAAAATTATTTACATTAAATACAGGACACTGCATCACAGCATATCTTGGAAACTACAAAGGATACAAGACGATCGATGAAAGTATCGCAGACGATGAAATCTTTAAGACAGTGAAAAAAGCAATGCAGCAGAGTGGTATGGCATTAGTCAACAAATATGGATTTGACAAAGATGCTCACTTTAAATATATCGACAAGATCTTAAATCGTTTCAAAAACCCATACCTTGTAGATGATACAGCTCGTGTAGGAAGAGAACCATTAAGAAAATTAAGTGCAACAGACCGTTTAACAAAACCAACCATGACAGCATTAGAATATGATCTTCCAGTTGATGCGTTGTTAGCAGGAATGGCAGCAGCATTAAAATATGACAATGCAGAAGATCCACAGAGCGTAGAATTACAGGATAAGATCAAAGCAAATGGAGCAAAAGCTGCATTAAAAGAAGTATCTGGAATCACAGATGAAAAGATCTTAGATGATGTCGTAGCAATTTACGAAGCAATGTAGTCGAAACAATATCAATAAAAATCAACCAAAAATCAACAATCTTTTTTCTTAATGCATATAATCATATGAAAAGAGGCGGCCGAAAATATTTCGGTCGCCTCTTTTGGCACTTACATCATTTTATAACAGGATATAAAGAAAACCAATAAGTCTTTTATAGAAAATCTGTTGACAATTAAAAAGGATAGTGGCATAATACAACACATAGAAAATATAAATCATATTAATAAGCTATGAAAAGTAGGAAATAAAATAACTGACTGGAAAACCAGAGGTTATGATCAAGGAAGCAGAAGAGACTGCACTTTTGATCATAACCTCTTTTTTATACAAAAGTGAAGGAGGAAGAAAAATGAGCCAGAGCAGATCACCACAGGAAATCAGAATTCAAAATGAGATCAATCATAAGAAAATAGCGAATGTGCATGCAAACAGAGCTACAGAAATTTTAAAGAAAGTAAGAGAAAGTAAACCTCAGATTGATATAGAAAGAGGATTATATTTTACAAAATCTTTTCAGAAAACGGAGGGACAGCCATTGATCTTACGATGGGCAAAGGCATTAAAATATTATGCCGAAAATGCAAGCATCTATATTGATGAAAATCAATTAATCGTAGGAAGAAGTGGAAAACCAGGAAGATATGGGATTCTTTATCCAGAACTCGATGGAGATACCTTAGATGAAGCAATCCAAACATTACCAAGCAGAGATGTATCACCATTTGATATTACTCCGGAAGATGCGAAGATCATTACAGAGCAGATCACACCTTACTGGAAAGGGAAGACGTTTCATGAGGATCTTGCAAAAGCACTTCCGAGGGAAACAAAAAAACTTACTTATAATGAAGATAAAGAGTTGACTTCAAGATATATTGTCAATGAAACAGCATCTTTTCGATCATCACTGCAATGGGTACATGATTACGAAATTGTTCTCGAGAAAGGATTTGAGGGAATTAAAAAAGAAGCCTTAGAAAGATTACAGCAATTAGATTCAGATAGTCCGGTGGATCAGACAGAGAAACGACCATTCCTAGAAGCACAGATCATAACAAGTGATGCGATCATCTTATGGGCAGAACGACATGCAAAACTTGCAAAAGAATTATCAGCAAAACAAAGGGATGCGGATAGGAAAAAAGAGCTTAAGATCATAGCAGAAATCTGCGAAAGAGTTCCAAGATATCCGGCAAGAACTTTTTATGAAGCATTGCAATCCCAATGGTTTACACAGATGTTTTCAAGAATTGAGCAAAAGACAGGAACGATCATATCCAATGGCCGAATGGATCAATATCTGTATCCATTTTACCAAAAAGACATCAAAGAAGGAAGGATCACGGATGAACAAGTACAGGAATTATTTGAATGCATGTGGGTAGCAATGTCCGAATTTGTTGATCTGTACTTATCAGAGGCAGGTGGATCTTTCAATGAAGGATATGCTCACTGGGAAGCCGTGACAATCGGCGGAACGACAAAGAAGGGATACGATGCAACGAATGAATTAACTTATATCTTATTAAAGTCCAAACGAGAATTTCCGCTAAATTATCCCGACCTTGCGGCAAGGATCCATATGGGAAGCCCGAAGAGATATCTCTATGAAGTAGCAGAAACGATCAAAGATGGAACTGGATTTCCAAAGCTTATTAATGATGACGAAGTAGTACCGATCTTATTATCCAAAGGTGCAAGTTTAAAAGAAGCTTATGATTACAGTGTTTCTGGTTGTGCAGAATGCCGTATGCCAAACAGAGATACCTACACAAGTCCAAACGCATACATTAATTTTGCAGCAGCACTTGAAATGGTGTTATACAACGGGAAAATGAAAAAATATGGAGATGAGATCGTAGGATTAGAAACAGGAAATTTTGAAGATTTTGAAAGTTTCGATGAAGTGTTGGAGGCTTACTTAAAACAACAGAAAAATTTGATCCGACATGCATTTATTCAGCAACATGAGATCATCAGACTTCGAGGAGAACATTTTGCTACACCGCTTGGATCATCACTTCATAAACTTTGCAGAGAAAGTTACAAGGATCTGCATCAGCCATCTATTCCTGGAGGGATCGATCTTGGATATTTTGAATTTATCGGATATGCAACTGTCGTAGATTCCTTATCAGCGATCAAAAAGCTGATCTTTGAGGAAAAACGTCTGACAAAGAAAGAGTTGTTAGAAGCAGTGAGCAACGATTTCAAAGGATATGAAGCAATCAGACAGTTATTACTTCATGCACCATCTTATGGAAATGATGACGGCTATACCGATGAAATCGGACAGTTATTAGATTTGGAAGCACAGAAATTTACACATAAATATGGCAAAGAATTAGGGGTTCATATGGATCTGCGATTAGTACCATTTACATCCCACGTACCGTTTGGAAAAGTCATAGGGGCAACGCCAAATGGAAGATTTTCTTATACACCATTATCCGATGGCTCCAGTGCATCACAAGGGGCAGATTTTAACGGACCAACAGCAGTATTACTATCAAATTATAAAACAAAAAACTTTGATTACGAAGATCATGCAGCAAGATTATTAAACATCAAATTAAGTCCATCTTGCGTAGAAGGTGAAAATGGAACTGAAAAACTTGTTCAGTTTATCAAAGCATGGCACGATCTGAGATTATGGCACTTGCAGTTTAATGTATTAAATACAGAGACATTAAGACAGGCACAAAAACAGCCACAATTATATAAAAATCTTCTGGTAAGAATTGCAGGATACAGTGCTTATTTCACTGAATTATCAAAAGATCTGCAGGATGATATCATTGCCAGAACAGAGCATGAGGAGGTGTCATAATGGTCGATCCATTGGTATTTAATATTCAGAATTATTCCCTGAATGATGGCCCTGGGATCCGAACGATCGTCTTTTTAAAGGGATGCCCGATGCGATGTCGTTGGTGCTGTAATCCCGAATCACAGGAATATAACATCGAGATGTCTTATACAAGAAAGAATTGCATCGGAGAAAAAGAATGTGGATTTTGCAAACGATCCTGTCATCAAAAAGCAATCACTTTTGATGAGGAAGGGAAAGCAAAGATTGAGAAAAGTTTATGTACAGACTGCCTTTCCTGTACCAAAGTATGCCCGGCAATGGCAATGAAACAGCAGGGAAAACCAATGGAAATTTCAGAGATCATAGATCAGGTACTAAGACAGGAGTTGTTTTATCATCATGGAGAAGGAGGACTTACCGTCAGCGGTGGGGAACCTCTTTCTCATGGAGACTGGCTGATCAGACTGTTAAAAGAAGCGAAAAAACACCGGCTTCATACAGCAATTGAGACTTGTGGATATGCTTCCTATGAAGTATTAAAAGAGGCCATAAATTATCTGGATGTCATCTTTTTTGATATCAAATCCATGAATGATGAAAAACATAAACGCTACACAGGGAAGAGCAATCAAATAATCTTGGATAACTTTAAACAGCTTGTACAAGATGCGAAAACCACAAAGATTACAGCGAGAACACCAGTGATTCCAGGATTTAATGATACAGTTGAGGAATTAGAAGAAATTCAGCGTTTTGTAGCAAAAGGAAAAAATGTTTCCTATGAAATGCTCCCATATCACCGATTCGGAAAAGGAAAGTATGAAATGCTTGGAAGAACTTATCCGATGGGAGATGTTTTATTATCAGAAGAAATCAAAACATATATCCAGAAACAAAATGAAAAATGGAGGAAGAAAGAATGTCAAAGCTAAACAGGGAACAAACAATAACATATGATAAAAAATATAACCAGCATCCATGGTTGAAAGGAAATACAGAACCCATTCCAATTGAAAAGGCGGAAGGAATCTTCTTTTATGATTTTAATGGAAAGAAATATTACGATATGTCGAGTCAGTTGTCCTGCGTTAATATCGGATATGGAAATGAAGATGTCATACAGGCAGTCAATGATCAGGTAAAAACATTGCCATATATTGCACCAGCATATGCCAGTGCACCAAGATCAGAATTAGCAAAAATGTTAGTCGAACTTGCACCAGATAATATTGCCAAAGTATTTTTTACCTGTGGAGGTTCTGATGCAAATGAAGCAGCAATCAATATGGCAAGAACTTATACAGGAAGGAGTAAGATCTTTTCCAGATACAGAAGTTACCACGGATCAACATTAGGATCTGGGAATCTGTCTGGAGATCCAAGAAGATTTGCGTTAGAGCATCCAGCAGCGACAGGATTTGTAAAGTTTCAAGATCCATATGTATATCGAAGCGATATTCCATTCAAAAATGATCAGGAAGCTTCCGCTTATTATATCAATAAGATCAAAGAACAGATTGCATATGAAGGTGCAGAAAACATCGCAGCGATTTTTGTAGAATCCATTACAGGGGCGAATGGTGTGATCATACCGCCAGATGGTTATCTTCAAGGAATCCGAAAGATCTGTGATGAAAATGGTATTTTAATGATCTGTGATGAAGTTATGGCAGGGTTTGGAAGAACTGGAAAGATGTTTGCGTTTGAACATTGGAATGTAAAACCAGATATCATTTCATTTGCAAAAGGTGTGACAAGTGGTTATGTACAGCTTGGCGGGATCATGATCTCAAAAGAGATTGCAAAATTTTATGAAGACAAGGTATTTCAGTATGGATTAACTTACAGCGGTCATTCCCTTGCATGTGCAGCAGGAGTTGCTTGTGTAAATTATTATAAGAAAGCGGGACTATTAGAAAATACACAGAAAGTTGGGAAAGTACTTGGAGAGCTGTTAGAAGAAATCAAACAAAAACACAAATGTGTAGGAGATGTCCGTTATATTGGCTTATTTGCAGCCGTAGAATTTGTTAAAGATAAAGAAACTAAAGAACCATTGGTTCCATATGCAGATCAGTCAGGAACGATGGGAAAGATTATCGGCTTATTGAAAGAACGAGGCTTTGCAACTTTTGGAAGAGAAAACAATATCAACATTGCACCACCACTGATCATTACAGAAGAACAGTTAAGGGAAGCAATGAAGATCTTTGATGAGGTGCTTGATATTGTAGATGAGACATATTTATAAGGAGAAACAGATGGAACATACAAAAAATAGCACAAAAACAGAACATCTGATCAGCTTATCCGTTGTACTTGTCATTTTGTTCCTATGGTTTTATACCACATCTATGGGACTTGTTTCAGAAACACTGGTGCCATCCCCAATCAGTGTGTGGGACAGTTTTCTTGATATATTAAAAAACGGATATAAAGGTTCAACCTTGATACAGCATTTGGCAGCCAGTATGGGGAGATTAATTAAGGCATATGTTCTGGCAATGATCACAGCAATTCCACTGGGACTTTTAAGTGGATACAATTCAAAGATCCGGGCATTATTAGAGCCAGTCATTGAATTTTACCGTCCACTCCCACCACTGGCATATTACACATTATTAGTACTGTGGATGGGAATTGGAGACGGGTCAAAGATCATGCTGTTATTCTTGGCAGGATTTGCACCAATTTATATTGCGTGTGCAGCTGGAGTTAACAAAGTAAAAAAAGATTATGTATTAGGAGCACAGACATTAGGAGCCAATGCACGACAAATTTTTATTTACGTGATCTTTCCAGCAGTACTTCCGGATATTTTTACAGGACTTCGAACATCACTTGGTGTTGAATATACGACATTGGTAGCAGCAGAAATGGTCGCGGCTGTCAGCGGAATTGGATGGATGGTGTTAGATGCCAGTAATTATCTAAGAAGCGATATCATGTTTTTTGGAATTATCTTAATGGGAATTACAGGAATCGTGTTAGACCAGATTTTGAAATTAGTGGAACATTATATGGTTCATTGGAAAGGAAAGAATTAGGAGGAATGAAATTATGAAAGAGAGAAAATTAAGTATTAGAGAAATTATCGTATTATTGATCGCAACAATTCTGCTGATCAGTGCAACTGCATGCAGAGCATCAAAAGCAGATCAAACAAAAGAAAATAAAAAAGTAAAAGAGATTAAAATTGGAACCATGGATCTTGTAAATCCAGACTTGGTTGCTAGAAAAGAAAAATATTATGAAAAACAGTTAGGGGTCAAAGTAAAGATCGTGAAATTTGATTCTGGAAAAGATGTCAATACAGCATTGGCAGCAGGAAGTATCGACGTATCAGAACTTGGAAGCAATCCAACAGCATTAGGAATTGGAAATGGACTTAACTATGACGTAATCTATATCGGAGACATCATCGGTTCTGCAGAATCACTCGTTGTAAAAAATAATGCCAATGTAAATTCTGTAAGCCAGCTAAAAGGTAAAAAGATCGCGGTGCCATTTGCATCCACTTCACACTATAGTTTATTAAATGCCTTAAAACAGGCAGGACTCAAAGAAAGTGATGTAAAATTATTAGATCTTGAACCAAATGATATTCATGCGGCATGGAAACGAGGAGATATTGATGCAGCTTATGTATGGTATCCAGTGCTTAATAATCTAGTAAAAGACGGAAAAATCTTAACAGGAAGTGACAAACTTGCAAAACAAGGAATTATTACAGCAGATTTAGTTGTTGCAAGGCGTGATTTTGCAAAATCAAACAAGAATCTGGTAGTACGCTATATTAAGGCACTGAATCAGGCAAATGATTTGGATCAGAAAAATAAAGAACAGTCAATCAAGGATATTGCAGAGATTCTTAATATCAGTGAAAGTGATGCAAAATTCCAGAGAAATGGTTTTGAATGGATTGATGGAAAGAAACAGTTAAGAAAAGAATATTTAGGTGAAAATATAGTAAATGTATTGAAAAATACAGCAGATTTCTTAAAAGAACAGGGAAGTATTAAGAAAAGCCCGACTTTAAAGGAATATAAAGACCATGTACAAACGAAATATCTGAAAGAAGCATTAGAAAAATAGGAGATGAGACAATGAGTGAGACAAAGAATACATGGAAAGACAAACTATATGAGACAGACAATCCACTGATCGAGGTAGAAGAGCTTGATTTGGATTATCAGACAGCAAAGGGATGTGTAAATGCTTTGTCTCATATCAATTTTAGCATTCATCGAGGAGAGTTTATTACTGTATTAGGCCCAAGTGGTTGTGGAAAATCTACCTTATTAAAAATTCTTGCAGGATTTATCAAACCAACAAAAGGAAGTGCAAAATTAGAAGGAAAGCAGATTAAAGGAACAGATTGGAGCAGGGGAGTAGTATTTCAGAATCCACCGTTATATGAATGGTTTTCAGTCAGACAAAATATCGCTTTCGGTCCGAAGATGAGAAAAATAGCAAAAGAAGAATATGAACCAAAAGTAGAAGAATATTTGCAAAAGGTTGGACTGACAGAGTTTGGTGAAAAAAAGATTTATGAATTATCAGGAGGAATGAAACAAAGAGTTTCGATTGCAAGAGCTTTGATCAACAAACCAGAAATTCTGTTAATGGATGAACCATTCGGTGCATTGGATGCATTTACAAGAGAAAATATGCAGGAATTGATCCGCAAGATCTGGTGGCAGAGTGGAAAAACGATCTTTTTTATCACACATGATGTAGAAGAAGCATTGCTGTTAGGAAGCAGGGTTTTAGTGTTAAGTCGACATCCAGGAGAAATTGTCGATGATATTCAGGTGAATTTCTCAAGAAAGATCGTAGAAGAAGGAATCAGTGATATTCAGTTCAGTGAAAAATTTTATCATACAAGAGAACGTTTATTAAAACTGATCCATGCCCAGTATGAGAGATAGTAAGGAGGATTTGTATATGAAGTGGTATTATGAACAGCCAGTCAAGATTATATTTGGAGATCATAAAACACAGGAATTATCAACAATCATTCAAAAAGAACAATATAAAAAAGGAATTCTGGTGACAACCACACATTTTATTAAAAATGGATTTGCAGGGCAGTTACTGGATGATAAGAAAAATCATCTGGCAGATATCTTTGCAGGATTTTCACCAAATCCAGATGTAGAAGAAGTGAATAGACTGGGAGAACATTTAAGAAAAGAAAAAATAGATTTTATCGTAGCACTTGGTGGAGGAAGTGTGATCGATGGAGCGAAGGCGGCTTCTGTTTTAATAGAAAAAGAAACATCGATCCAAAAATATCACAATACAGGAGAGAAAGTTCCAAAAAAACATTTGCCATTGATTGTAATTCCAACAACCGCAGGAACGGGCAGTGAAGTTACCAATGTTTCTGTGCTAACCAATAGAAAGCAAGGAATTAAAGCACCGATCGCATCAGAAAGTTTTTATTCACAATATGCGATCGTAGATCCAACACTTACATGGAGTATGCCACAAGATCTTACAGCAAGTGCGGGAATCGATGTGTTAGCTCATGCAGTAGAAGGATACTGGAGCCGTTTGCACCAGCCAATCTGCGACGTATTGGCTGTCTATGCAGCAAAACTAGTTCTTACAAATATAAGAACGGTATACAAAGATCCAAACAATCAGGCAGCAAGAGAGAAAATGGCAGCAGCATCGCTGATCGCAGGACTTGCATTTGGTCAGCCAAAAACAACTGCTTCCCACGCATGTTCCTTCCCACTGACCAATTTATACCATATTCCACACGGAGAGGCTTGTGGTTTGACATTAGATTTCTTTATCCGATTAAATGGAACCAAAGATTTTAGGACAAGAGAATTGTCCAGTCAATTAGGATTTTATGATTATGAACAATTTGCAGATGCCGTACAGAGATTAAAAAGAGATCTTCATTTAAGAACAAATTTGACCAATCTTCATATCAATGAAGAAAAGAAAGAAGAATTGATACGATTAAGTCATCATGCCAATTTAAAAAATAATCCAGTGGAAGTTACAAATGAAGATTTGAGAAGACTTTATGATGGTTTATGTGACTGAAATATTGACAGAAATATGAAAAATAGGTATAATCGAATAAAAACAGATAAAACATACAGGATTAATAGGGAATAAGGTGGACATATGGAACATAAAATAAAAAGATCACAAGAACAACACCAATGGAAAGAAAAAATTGAAGAGTTATTAAAAAATATGAAATATGGCAATATAACAATCATCGTTCAGGACGGAAAGATCATTCAGATCGATAAGACAGAGAAACATAGAATATAGATTGAGGAAAATGCTACGTAACTCTTCGTGAAATTCATAAAGAGTTTCAAATAAAAAAGGAGAGGGGCCTCAGCACCCTCCTCCGATCGCAGGCTTCTCAAGTTCCTACACATATTTTTAATATCATAATAATTACAACTGTCTATTCAACAATTTCAATTCCATCAATATTCGGAACACACATCATA
>ERZ824473.4971-NODE-4971-length-11203-cov-4.612217_pt1 | contig 11203 bp, 9 predicted proteins | sample MGYA00519874_ERZ824473 | MGnify/ENA primary metagenome ERZ824473 (study PRJEB31778, sample SAMEA3449151) | human gut metagenome | biome: human gut; feature: human-associated habitat; material: faeces | place: United Kingdom | collected 2010/2012 ... | reverse complement strand
CATTTCATCTGTATCTATGCCAATTGGTTCCACGAAAACTTGATGTCTTTCTTTATCTGCAAATCTTACAACTTTATCTTCTATAGATGGACAATATCTTGGACCTGTTCCCTCTATAACTCCTGCATATAATGGTGATCTGTGTAAATTATCTCTAATAATTTTATGTGTTTCTGCATTTGTATATGTTAAATAACAATCTACCTGGTCAAATTGTTTCATTTTATCTTCAAAAGAAAATGGTATTATGTCTACATCTCCTTTTTGAACTTCCATCTTTGAAAAATCTATACTTTTTTTATTAATTCTTGCTGGTGTTCCAGTTTTAAATCTAACTAAATTAACACCTAATCCTTTTAAACATTCAGATAGCTTATTAGCTGGAAATACGCCATCTGGGCCACTTTCCTTTGAATAATCTCCTATAAATATTTTCCCTTTTAAATATGTACCTGTTGCAACTATAATTGATTTTACATTATATATTGCTCCTACATCTGTTTGAATAGATTTTACTTTATTATTTTCTAGTTTTATGTCTACTATTTCTGCTTGTTTTAAATCTAAATTTTCTTGTTTTTCCAAAGTATGTTTCATTTCCATTTGATATCTTTTTCTATCTGCTTGTGCCCTCAAAGAGTGCACAGCCGGCCCTTTTGAGGTATTTAACATTTTTATTTGTATCATTGTTTTATCAATATTTTTGCCCATTTCTCCACCAAGTGCATCTATTTCTCTTACAAGATGTCCTTTTGAACTTCCACCTATATGTGGATTACATGGCATATTTGCAACAGCCTCTAAGCTAATTGAAAATATTGCTGTTTTCATTCCAAGTCTTGCTGCAGCTAGTGCAGCTTCGCATCCAGCATGTCCTGCTCCAATTACTACTATATCATATTCACCTGCATAGTAACTCATTTTCTTTTCTCTCCTTTTTTACATTTAATATTATATTCATATATCATTGTATTTCTTTTTATTTTCTTCATATTTTAATTTTAAACCATTTTATATGAAATTATATCTATTTAAAATTTAATTGCCTTATTTTTGATTTTAAGAGTTTATTTTCCAAGACAAAATTTAGAAAAAATTTCATTTATTATATCTTCAGTTACAACTTCACCTGTAATTTCTCCTAAATCCTCTAGAATCTCTTTTATATAAATAGTTATAATATCAATAGGCATATTCATATTTAATGCCTCATTCGCCTTTTTAACGTTTTCTAAAGACTTTGAAATTATATTTTTGTGTCTAACATTCGTAATCAATATATCATTATCTAAATTAATTTCATTTAAATTAAACAATTCAGAAATTTTTTCATATAATTCATCTATTCCTGTTTTATTTAATGCAGAAATCTTTAATATATTTTTACTTGCCTTTTTTAATTTTTCATCATTTTCTGAAATTACTGGATTCAAATCATTTTTATTTAATAAAATTATAGATTTTTTATTTTCTATTAATTTTAAAATTTCAATGTCTTCCTCTGTTAATTCCTTAGAGCTATCAAAAATAGCTATTACTAGATCTGCTTCTTCTGCTAATTTAATTGATTTTTCTACTCCTATTTTTTCTACCTTATCAGAAGCTTCCCTAATACCTGCTGTATCTATTAATTTTAAAGGTATTCCATTAATTGTTACAAATTCCTCAATTGTATCTCTTGTAGTCCCTGCAATATCTGTTACAATTGCTCTATCTTCTTTTAAGATTGCATTTAAAAGAGATGATTTTCCTGCATTTGGCTTACCTATAATTGCAGTTTTAATACCTTCTTTTATGATTTTACCATTATCAAAAGATTTTTCTAACTTAATTAGTCTTTGCCCTACGCTTTGTAGCATTCCACTTAATTCTTCTCGTTGTACTTCTGGTGTATCATATTCTGGATAATCAATTGTAACTTCTATATTTACAAGTACATCCATAATTTCTTGCTTAATTTCTTTAATTTCTTTTGATAAAAAGCCTTCCAGCTGCTTTATTCCGCTTTTTGCCTCTTTATCAGATTTTGCATTAATTACATCAATTACAGATTCTGCTTGTGCTAAATCTATTCTACCATTTAAAAATGCTCTTTTTGTAAATTCCCCTGGTTCCGCAAGCTCAGCCCCATTTTTTAAGCATAATTCTAGTATTTTTCTTACTATTACTGTTCCACCATGTGAATTAATTTCACACATATTCTCAGTTGTATAACTTCTTGGAGCTTTAAAATATGAAACCAAAACTTCATCTATAATGTGACCATCTTCCACTATATTTCCGTATTTGATGGTATATCCTTTTATTTCATCAATATTTTGCTTATTTTTTGCAACAAATATTTTGTCTAAAACTTCAAATGATTTTTCTCCACTCATTCGAATTATTCCAATCCCGCCGATTCCTGGTGCCGTAGAGATTGATGCTATTGTACTCATTTTATTCCTCCATTCTAAAAAAATAAGAAGTCAAAGTCTTTTAATCTTTTGCATGATTAAAATCTGAACTTTGACTTCCGATTTTTATTAATCTATTTTTGAAATTACTATTCTTCTTCTTGGTTCTTGACCAATACTTCTTGTTTCTACTTTTGGATTATCTTGTAAAAAACTATGAATAACTTTTCTTTCATAAGCTTGCATTGGCTCTAATGTTATCATCTTTCCTGTTTTTTCAACTATTTTTGCTTTTTTTGTTGCTAATTCTTGAAGTGTTTTTATTCTTTTTTCTTTATAATTTTCTATGTCTAATCTAACGATTACTCTATTTTCTGATTTTTTGTTAGCTAAAGCTTTTAAGATATTTTCTAAAGCATATAATGCTTCTCCCCTATATCCTATAAGGTTTCCAACATTTTCTCCCTGTAGTGAAACATATAAACATTTATCTTTAATCTCAATTGTGTATGTTGTTTCATTAGCAAGTTTTTCTATAAATTCTTTTAAAAATTTATCAATTTCTTGTTTTGCTTCTTCAAGTTCTTGTTCTGTTGTTTCAATTTCAAATTCTTCTGGCTTTTTAGCTTCTTTTTCTTTTAATTCTACCTTTACAATCTTTGGTGCTAATATATCAAAAAAGCTCTTTTTATTTTCTTCTAATACTTTAATTTCAACTAACTCTTTTGGTAATCCAATTTCTTTTAAACCTTTTTCAATAGCTTCTGCTGTTGTCTTTCCTTCTGAAATAATAGTTTTTGCCATTTTCTATTCCTCCTCGTCTTTTAATAGTTTATTTAAAATTAATCTTTCAATTATCATTAATAAACTATTCATTAACCAATATAATGCTAGTCCTAATGGTGCTATTAAGGCTACTGCTAAATACATTACAGGAAACATCATATTCATATTTTTATTCATTTGAGCCATAGGATCAAATTCATCTTCTGGATTAGATAATGCCTTTTCATCTTTATTCTCTTTTGTTGCTTTTTTATTAGTTTTTGTTGGATTAGTAATTCTCATTGAAATTATAGCTACAATTACATATAAAACTGGTATTATATATGCTTTCCAATCTGAACTTCTTGTTGGAACTTGTGCTAAATTAAGTCCTAAAAAGTCCATATTGATATATAAAGAATCTATTTCATCATTATTTATTTCTGCTAAATCTGTTTTATTCTCTTCTGTTGTTTGTTCTTCGTTATTGGTGTTTTCCGTATTTTTCAAATTTTTAATATTGTCTAATTCCCTAATGATTTCTATTTCTGGATATGCACTATTTGTACTTAAATTATTTTCTTTTACTATTTTAGAATATTTATTTATTATGTCAGGATTAACTTTTTCCATATAAGTTAATGGTGATCTAACTAAATAAAATACTGCAAATAATAATATAATTTGTACAATCGCACTTAAACACCCACTAAATGGACTCATATTTTCTGATTTGTATACTTCCATTGTTGCTTGGTTTAACATTTCTGGATTATTTTTATATTTGAATTGTATTTCTTTTAATTTCTTTTGAATTTTAGTAGATTTCTTCATTGTTTTCTGCTGTTTTATTGATAAAGGTATCATTAAAACTTTTATTAATATTGAAAAAATAATGATCGCTAATCCATAATTCTTAACTATTTCGTATATAAAATTTAACACATATCCAAATATATTTGCAAAAAATGCTATCATACTATTGCCCCTTTCTATTTTAATGGATCATATCCTCCCTTAGAAAAAGGATTGCATTTTAAAATCCTTTTTGCTCCTAATAAACAACCTTTAATAACTCCATATTTTTCTATGGCTTGTTTTGTATATTCTGAACAACTCGGATAATATTTGCATCTTATATTTCTATTTTCCAAAAAACTTGATATATTTTTTTGATACCATTCAATTAAATATATACATATTTTTTTCATATTTCTTCTTCTTTTTTTAATATTTTTGCCTTTTCAAATATGTTTTTCATCTCTTCATAAACATCAATGAATTTCATATCATCAATACAAAAATTTTTATTTATTATAATTACTATACTATTTCCTTCAACTAACTTATTTTCTAGCTTTGTATAGCTTTCTCTTATAATTCTTTTTGCTCTATTTCTTTGGAAAGCTTTTCCATTTTTTGTACCTACTGCAATTCCTAATAAATTCCTTTTTTGATTATTTTTTAATAAAAATATTTCTATTTCTTTTCCTATGAAAAATTTTCCTTTTGATAATACTGTTTTAAATTCATAATTCTTTTTTAGCATTTCTGTTTTTTTCATTTTTCTACTCCCTAAATAAAAAGAGCATTTATTAGGAATAATAAAACAACTAAAGGCCTAGACCTTTAGTTTTCTTTCTAAGCACAGATTTTTTTTCTTCCTTTTGCTCTTCTTGCTTTTAATACATTTCTTCCTGATCTTGTTGACATTCTTTTCATAAATCCATGTTCTTTCTTTTCTTGTCTATTTTTTGGTTGGAATGTTCTTTTCATTTAATTGCACCTCCTAATTTTTTGTTATATATTAATTCCTTATTGGAAATTTGTTACAAAATAACAAGTACATCGATTATACACCAAGATTCTAAGGCTTGTCAATAGTTTTTAATAAATTTTAACTTTTTTTGCTTTTTGTTTTTTCTCTATTGCTTTTTGCTAAAAAATATTGTAATATTTTTGTCATAAAAAGATAGTTTTCCACAATTTTTTTTATATTATCCACATTTTCTAAAAAATTATCCACAACCATCTTGACTTATAATATAAAATTTTGATATTATACAGAAAAAGATTAATAGGGGATTTATATTGTTTTTTACTCAAAAAACTTGTTCGTGGAAAATTCACTATTTATTACACTAATATTACAAAGTTATCCACATCTGTGGAAAACTTTGTGGATAACTTTATATTTTTTTATTTGAAAGGATGTTTTAATATGCAAATTGACAAAGACGAACTATTAAATCAAGCAAAAGAATTACTAAAAGATGAAGTAACTCAAATTGCATTTCAAACTTGGTTTAGTTCAATGGAAATCACTGAAATGACTGAAAATAACATCGTCTTAAAAGCTAGCTCACAATACGGTAAAGAAATGTTAGAAACACGCTATGCTGATCTAGTTCTTAATACTTTCAAATTCATTACTAATAAAGATTGGACATTTTCTGTAATTTGTGATGAAAATGGCAAAAAGGTAGAAGGTGGGGAAGTTAGTTCTTCTAACACATCAATCGATTCTCAAGATGGAGATATTGAAATTTCGAATAAAACTTTAAACCCAAAATACACATTTGAAACCTTCGTTGTTGGGAACAATAACCGATTTGCCCATGCAGCAGCAATTGCAGTAGGTGACAAACCTGGTGAATCTTACAATCCATTATTCTTATATGGTGGTGTAGGTTTAGGAAAAACTCACTTAATGCAAGCTATAGGTAATAGAATTTTACAAAATAATAGGTCTGCAAAGATTTTATATGTAACTTCTGAAAAATTCACAAATCAGCTAATAAATGCAATCAAAGACAACAAGAATGAAGTATTTAGAAATAAATATAGAACAATTGATGTTCTATTAATAGACGATATTCAGTTTATTGCAGGAAAAGAACGAGTTCAAGAAGAATTCTTCCATACATTTAATGCTTTATATGAAGACAAAAAGCAAATAATCATTTCTAGTGATAAACCTCCAAGAGAAATTCAATTTCTTGAAGATCGACTAAAATCAAGGTTCGAATGGGGCTTATTAGCAGACATTTCTTGTCCAGACTATGAAACACGTTTAGCTATTTTAAGAAAAAAAGCCCAAGAAGAAAAAATTGTTGTTGATGACAACATTTTAGCTAATATAGCTAATAAAATTGATTCTAATATTAGAGAATTAGAAGGAGTATTTAATAAAATCATTGCTACAGCCTCACTTACACATACTCCAATAACAATAGAATTGGCAGAAAATACAATTAATGAATTTAAAGCAGCAAGTGAAAAAGTTCTTTCATCAGATTTTGTAAAAGAAACTGTTGCAAAATACTTTAATATAAATAAAGATGATTTAGCAAGCAATAAGCGTTCAAATGAAATTGCTTTTCCAAGACAAATTGCAATGTATCTTTGTAGAGAAGTTGCAAATATGTCTTATCCTAAGATAGGAGAGGATTTCGGCAATAGAGATCATTCAACAGTAATGCATGCTTGTAAGAAAATTGAAAAAGAAGTAAAAGACAAAAATAACACAAGGTTAATTGTGGAAAGTGTGAAAAACATAATTATAAATGGTGAACAATAGAAAAATAAATAGTTTAGTTGCTATTTTGGAATATTTGTTCATATGGACAATTGTTTGGTTACAAATTAGTTATCTTTACTTACGGAATAACTAGCTAAGATATCCACACCTTATTGTTGAAAGTGTGTTGATAAACTGTTAATAACTGAAGTATCCACATCATCAAAAAAACAATGTGGAAAATTTAAACAGTTATCCACTAAGTTATACACACAATTTTTCCTTAGGGATTTATAGTTTCCACATAGTTTTCCACATTATCCACAGCACCTAATACTATTACTACTAATAATATTTATATTAATATTAATAATTATATAAAGGAGAGATCAAAATGAAAATCGTTTGTTATAAGGAGAATATCCTTAAAGCATTAAATTCCGTAGTAAAAGGTGTTGCTTCAAAAACAACAATGCCTATATTAGAAGGAATACTTATACAAACTAATGATAAAGAAATAAAATTAACTACTTATGACTTAGAAATCGGTATAGAATATGTAATGGAATGTGAAGTTAAAGAACAAGGAAGTACAGTTGTAAATGCTATAATGTTTAGTGAAATAATAAGAAAACTGCCAGATACTGAAATTTATATAACATTAAATGAAAATAATTTACTAGAAATTGAGTGTGAAGGAGCTTTATATAAATTAACAACAATGAATCCTGCTGAATTTCCTGAATTACCAAAAATAGAAGTTGAAAATTCAATTGATTTAGAACAGAATATGCTAAAAAATATGATAAGAAGAACAATATTTGCAGTTAGTAACGAAGAAAACAGACCGATATTCACAGGTTGTTTATTCGAAGTGGAAAACAATAAGCTAAATGTTGTTGCAGTTGACGGATTTAGATTAGCTTTAAGAAGTATTTATTTACAAACAAAGGTAAATGATTTTAAGGCTGTTATACCTGGAAGAACATTAAATGAAATAAATAAAATTTTATTAGATTCTTTTGACCATGTAAGAATAGGAGTAGCAAAGAATCAAGCACTTTTCGAAATGGAAAATTGTAAAGTTGTTACTAGAATATTAGATGGAGAATTTTTAAATTATAAATCTGTTATACCAAATAATTGGGAAACAAGAATTAGAGTTAATAAGAATAGCTTACAAAATAGCTTTGAAAGAATCAGCTTAATATCAGCATCTTCAATAGAAAAAGAGAAAAAATATCCTGTTAAAGTTTCTATTGATATTGGAAAAATGACAATATCTTGTACAAATCAGACAGGAGAGGCAAAAGAGGAATTATTTGTTTCAACTGAAGGAAAGAATATTGAAGCTGGATTTAATCCAAAATATTTCTTAGATAGTTTAAAAGCTATAGATGATGAGGAAGTTTTTGTTGAATTTGGAACAAGTATATCCCCATGTTTAGTAAAATCTGTGGAAAACAATGACTATGTATACATGATTTTACCAATCAGATTAAAAGAATAGAGGTTTGGTCAGATGTTTTCCTCTGACCAATTTTTATTTAAATCAAAAAAACAAGTAAACATAAATACAAGAAAGAAATAAAAAATAATTTAACTATAAATATGTAAAAAATAGAATAAATTAGAATAAAATAGAATAAATTAGTAAAAAAGAGAAAATAAAGTATTTTTAAAATAGTTTATTTGGCTACATAAAAATAAATTAAAGAAAAATAAATAAATTAATTAAAATAAAAAATAATAAATAGAAAATAATTAAATTAATTTAATATTTTATAAAAAAATAAATAAAAAATAAAAAAATACGAAAAAAATACAAAAAAAATACAACACGCGAAAATCAAAAATAAGACGTTTTTATTTTTTGATAATATAGTTTGTTGGGTAAAAATATAAAAAAATTATAAAAAGAAAATAAAAATCACAAAAAAAATAACGCGTGAAAATCAAAAATAAGACGTTTTTATTTTTGAGTAATATAATTTTATATTAAAAAAATAAAAAAAAATACACAGGTGGAGAAAAATATGTGGATAAAAGATATAAAATTAATTAATTTTAGAAATTATAATTGTCAAAAAATAAAATTACATGAAAATATTAATGTTTTTTATGGACAAAATGCACAAGGAAAAACAAATATTATTGAATCTATTTTTATGAGTAGTATTGGAAAATCATTTAGAACAAATAAAGAAAAAGAATTAATAAAATTTAATGAAGAAAAAGCTATGGTTGAAATTAATTTTCAAAAAACAGATAGAAATGGAAATGTAAAAATAGAAATTGGTGAAAAAAAGCAAGTATATTTAAATGGAATTAAATTAAAAAAATTAAGTGAATTATTAGGAAATATTAATATTGTAATTTTTACACCAGATGATATTAATATTTTAAAAGGTGGACCACAAAATAGAAGAAAATTCTTAGATATTATGATTAGTCAGTTAAGACCTAATTATATGCATTTATTATCATTATATTCTAAAACAATGGAACAAAGAAATAATTATTTAAAACAAATTAAATTAGAAAATAAAGATGAAAATTTATTAGATATTTGGGATGAAAAATTAATTGATTACGGAATGAAGATTTATGAATATAGAAAAGAATTTATAGAAAAATTACAAAATAAAATAGAAAATATTCATAAAGAAATAACAGACGAAAAAGAAGAAATTGAAATAAAATATTTTTCAGATGCGACTACTAGACAAAATTTTATAAATGAGTTAAAATCAAGAAGAAAGTTAGATATAATAAAAGGATTTACGACAAAGGGTATACATCGAGACGATTTTGTGATATATATAAATAAGAAGGAAGTTGGAATATTTGGATCACAAGGTCAAAATAGAACAGCTATGCTTTCATTAAAATTATCAGAATTACAAGTTATTTATGATGATATTGGGGAATATCCAATTTTATTATTAGATGTTTTTATGTCTGAATTAGATTGCAAAAGAAGAGAGAATTTTTTAAATCATATAAAAAATATTCAAGTAATTATAACTTGTACTGAAAAAATAACTCTTGAAAAATTAAATTATTTTTCGTATAATGTTATAAATGGAGAGGTTATAGAAAAAGAATAAGTACATTTAGAAATTGAAAATTTTTCCAATAATGTGCTATTGAAAGGAAGGAAATTGAATGGAAAAGTATAATCACAAATATGGTGCAGAGCAAATTCAAGTATTGGAAGGACTAGAGGCTGTAAGAAAAAGACCAGGTATGTATATAGGAAGTACATCTGTAAGAGGATTACATCATTTAGTTTATGAAATTGTAGATAACTGTGTTGATGAAGCAATGGCAGGTTATTGTACAGAAATAAATGTAATAATTGAACCAGGAAATGTTATAAGTGTAGAAGATAATGGTAGAGGAATTCCAGTAGAAATACATCCTAAAACACATATTTCAACAGCTGAAACAGTATATACAGTTTTACATGCTGGAGGAAAATTTGGTGGAGATAGTGGATATAAAGTATCTGGTGGTTTACATGGTGTAGGTGCATCTGTTGTAAACGCATTATCAAATTGGACAGAAGTAACTATTCAAAGAGATGGTGGAATCTATCAAATGTATTTTGAAAAAGGAAAAACTATAAGAAAACTTGAAAAAATTGGAGATTCAAAAAAGACAGGAACAAAAGTAAGATTTCTTGCAGATGATACTATTTTTGAAACACAACAATATGATTATGAAACATTGGAAACAAGATTTAGAGAAATAGCATTTTTAACAAAAGGTTTAAAAATTACAATAGAAGATAAAAGAGATGAAGAGAATCCTAAAAAAGCTGAATTTTGCTTTGAAGGAGGATTAAAATCTTTTGTTGAATATTTAAATAAAAATAAAGAAAAATTACATCCAGAACCAATTTATATTGAAAGAAATGGAGAGACACCTGTAGAAATTGCAATTCAATATACAACAGCATATACAGAAAATATTCATACATTTGTAAATAATATTAATACAATAGAAGGTGGAACACACTTAGAAGGATTTAAAAGAGCATTAACAAAAGTATTTAATGATTATGCTCGTTCTCATAATTTCTTAAAAGATAAAGATGGAAATTTACAGGGTGAAGATATAAGAGAAGGAATTACAGCAGTTGTTTCTGTAAAGGTAAGAGAACCTCAATTTGAAGGACAAACTAAAACAAAATTAGGAAATAGTGAAGTAACTGGTGTTGTTCAATCAATGGTAAATGATGCATTATCAACATTTTTAGAGGAAAATCCAAATGTTGCAAAAGCAATTCTAGAAAAATGTGTAAGTGCTTCAAGAGCTAGAGAAGCTGCAAGAAAGGCAAGAGAGCTTGTAAGAAGAAAGAGTGCATTAGAAACATCTACATTGCCAGGAAAGCTTGCTGATTGTAGTAGTAAAGTTGCAGAAGAATGTGAAGTATATATAGTAGAGGGAGACTCTGCTGGTGGAAGTGCAAAACAAGGAAGAGACAGAAAATTCCAAGCAATTTTACCATTATGGG
>ERZ824473.4968-NODE-4968-length-11206-cov-5.136849_pt1 | contig 11206 bp, 10 predicted proteins | sample MGYA00519874_ERZ824473 | MGnify/ENA primary metagenome ERZ824473 (study PRJEB31778, sample SAMEA3449151) | human gut metagenome | biome: human gut; feature: human-associated habitat; material: faeces | place: United Kingdom | collected 2010/2012 ... | reverse complement strand
CATAGGGCTTCGCCCGCATAAGAAATACCCCCGGCTAGGCCGGGGGATATTTATTGACATTTGCTGGGACAGGGGCTGTGCCTGCGGGCGGCTGCGCTTTTATTTTTCACCCTTGGTCAGGTTGGTCAGGACGGTCTTGACGCCCTCCAGACCCTCGCCGGCGGCCTTTTTCACGCCTTCAAACCCCTCACCGGCGGCCTTTTTCAGCTCGTCCTTCACGTCCACGGCCAGGCGGCGGAATATCTCGGCGATGATCTTCTTTTTTTCCTCGTCCGCGCCGGCGTACTGCTTCAGCAGCGCCGCGCCGCCGGCCAGACCGCCGCCGCGGAGGTCGTCCAGCGTCCGGGCTTTGCCGGACAGAGAGAGCACGTCAAACAGCGCGTCGGTGAACTGCTCACGCTCGGCGGGGGTCATGGAGCCGATCCACTCCCGGAGCACATCGTCGGAGAGCCTGCCCATCTGGGAACGCTGGCCCAGGTGGACAAAGCGGGTGCCCACCACGCTCCAGGACAGGGGCTCGTGCTGCATGATGGAACGGTTGGCGCTGTCGATAACGGCGTAGTCCTCGGCGTGCTCCAGCAGGACGCCTACGATGGAGGACTCGGGGATATAGGTGTGCAGCTTATCGGCCACCCGGCGGTATTCCGGGGTGTCCAGCATATCCCGGGCGAAGCCGGGGCCATCGTTGTTATAGGCGGACAGCAGGCGGTCCTTCTGCAGCTCGGCAGGCAGATAGATTGCCGCCCAGGCGGCTAGATTGCCGCCCTTGCTGTGGCCGCCGATACGCAGGGGCAGGGCGGGGCAGAGGGACGCCATCTCTGTAGCGTAGGACACGGCACGCGTCTGGGCGGGGACGGCGGAGAGAAAACTCATGTTGAAGTCCTCTTTCCAGCCGGCCAGAGAGGTGTCAGTGCCCATGAAGGCGACGAACAATGTGCCGTCGGGCACCAGGAAGGAGAGCGCGTCGAATTGCTTGGCGCTCTGTTCGTCGTATTCGTGGGTATAGCCGAACAGGCGCAGGTCCCGGAAGCGTTCGGTCTGTGCCGCCAGACGCAGCAGGGGGAGATAGCTGAGCTCGGAGAGGCCCAGCTGGTCATCCTCGTCGGTGAGCAGGGGTGCGACCTGGGCCAGGGTGGGCGCCGCGGCGGGGTCCTTGGTATGGACCGCGTCGATGCGGCGGAAGTTGATATAGGAGAGGATGCACAGCACCAGGTTGTCCACCTCGTTGAAGCCGTCACGGGCAAAGGTCAGGTCGCCGCGCCAGCGGAGGTAATCGAAGGGGGTGCCGTTGACGGGGGCCAGCTGTTTGGGTGTGTTCTTTTCCATATAGACCTCCTTGCGTATGGTATATGCAGTATACCACACTTTGCCCGCGGCCACAACGGGCAGCGCGGCAAAAAATGTTTGGCGAAAAATGTTTACAGTTGCGGCGTTGACGATGGGGGACTTCTATTGTATAATAAACTGATTTATTATGGGGAGGGTCCGTCTGTATGTGGATCGCGAAGGATTGGAAGGATTATGAGCTGCTGGACTGCGGCGGCGGCGAAAAGCTGGAGCGCTGGGACCGGCAGGTATTGGTGCGCCCCGATCCCCAGGCGATCTGGGAGACGGACAAGACCACGCGGCTGTGGCGCGGCGCAACAGGACGCTATTCCCGGTCTTCTACCGGCGGCGGTCATTGGGATAAAGGCAAGCTGCCGGAAAGCTGGCAGGTGCATTACAAAGACCTGACATTTCAGGTGAAGCCCATGAACTTCAAGCATACGGGATTGTTCCCGGAGCAGGCGGTAAATTGGGACTTCGCCATGGACAAGATACGGCATGCCGGAAGGCCTATCCGGGTGCTGAACCTGTTTGCCTATACCGGCGGGGCTACGGTAGCCTGTGCGATGGCCGGGGCTTCTGTGTGCCATGTGGACGCGGCCAAGGGTATGGTGGCCTGGGGTAAGGAGAACGCCCGTCTATCCGGCCTGGGCGAGGCGCCCATCCGCTGGATCGTGGACGACTGCGCCAAGTTCGTGGAGCGTGAGATACGCCGGGGCAAGACCTATGACGCCATTATCATGGATCCGCCCTCCTACGGGCGCGGGCCCGGCGGCGAGGTGTGGAAGTTAGAAGACAATCTGTATCCCTTTGTGGAGCTGTGCAGCCGGGTGCTGTCGGACAAGCCGCTGTTCGTGGTATTGAACAGCTATACCACGGGGTTGGCGCCGTCGGTGCTGGGGTACATATTGCAGATGCTGGTAGGGCGGAAATTCGGCGGCACGGTCACATGGGACGAGCTGGGCCTGCCCTGCACGGAAAGCGGCATGGCGCTGCCCTGCGGCGCCACGGGAAGATGGTTTTCCGAGTAAACGAGAACGGAAGTAATTGCGTATGGCAGTGATGATAGAGACAAGGGACCTGACCTATACGTACCCTGCGCCGGAGGGGGAGACAAATCCTCCGGCCCTGCGGGATGTATCGGTACAGATCGAAAAGGGTAGCTTTACGGTGGTGCTGGGCCACAACGGCTCCGGCAAGTCCACCTTTGCCAAGCACCTGAACGCGGTGCTGCTGCCGTGCGGCGGTGCCGTGTATGTGGACGGAATGGACACGCGGGACGAGAAGTTGCTGCTGGAGATACGGCGGCGGACGGGGATGGTGTTCCAGAACCCGGACAATCAGATCGTGGCCAATGTGGTGGAGGAGGATGTAGCCTTCGGCCCGGAGAACCTGGGTGTGCCTACGGCGGAGATACGCCGGCGGGTGGACGATGCGCTGGCGGCGGTGGGCATGGAGCAATTCGCCAGCCACGCACCGCACCTGCTCTCCGGCGGGCAGAAGCAGCGCATCGCCATTGCGGGTATTCTGGCCATGGAGCCGGAGTGCATCGTGCTGGACGAGGCCACGGCTATGCTGGACCCGGCGGGACGGCGTGAGGTCATCGACACCGTGCTGCGGCTGAACCGGGAACAGGGTATTACCGTGGTGCTTATCACCCATCACATGGTCGAGGCGGAGCGTGCAGACCGAGTGATCGTGATGAACGACGGCGAGGTAGCGATGGACGGTACGCCGCGGCAGGTGTTCTCACAGGTGGAGCGCCTGCATGAACTGGGCCTGGCGGCGCCGGATACGGTGGAATTGCTGTATCGGCTGCGGCGGGACGGAGTAGATGTGCCGCTGGAAAACCTGACGGTAGACGAGTGCGCCGATACCATTTGCCGCGCTTTCGGCGAGGCGGAAGGGAAGTAACATTGGAACCGATTTTGCAGATAGAGGACCTGACCCACACCTATTCGGCGGGGACGCCGTTCCAGCGCAGCGCCGTGGAGGGGCTGAGCATGACTGTGGGCGCAGGGGAGTTCTTGGGCGTGATCGGACACACCGGGTCCGGTAAATCCACGCTGATACAGCATCTGAACGGGCTTTTGCAGCCCACGTCCGGTCGTATTCTCCTGGAGGGGAAGGACATCTGGGCGGATCCGAAAAAAATACGGGACGTGCGCTTCAAGGTGGGGTTGGTGTTCCAGTACCCGGAATACCAGCTGTTCGAGGAGACGGTGTATAAGGACATCGCCTTTGGACCGAAGAACATGGGACTGGACGCGGAGGAGATCGACCGGCGGGTGCGGGACGCGGCGGCCTTTGTGGGACTGCACGAGACGCTGCTGGACAAGTCGCCCTTTGAGCTCTCCGGCGGACAGAAGCGCCGTGTGGCTATCGCGGGCGTCATCGCCATGGAACCGAAGGTGCTGGTGTTGGACGAGCCCACGGCGGGGCTGGATCCCCAGGGGCGGGACACCATACTGGCACAGATACAGGCCTATCACCGCGCCAAGGGCGCGGCGGTGGTGCTGGTGAGCCACAGCATGGAGGAGATCGCCAGAAACGTGGACCGCATCGTTGTGCTGTCCGACGGAAAGGTATATATGGAGGGCGCGCCGAAGCAGGTGTTTGCCCGGGCGCATGAACTGGAGCAGGTGGGGCTGGATGTGCCTCAGGTGACGAAGGGGGCCGCCGCGCTGAAAGCGCGGGGGCTGGATATCGATACAGCGGTATACACCGTGGAGGCGCTGGAGCAGAAGCTGCTGTCGCTGAAGGGGGGTGCCGGCGGATGCTGAAGGATATCACACTGGGACAGTTCTTCCCGGCGGATACGCCGGTACACCGACTGGACCCCAGGACAAAGCTGCTGTGCGTCATCCTCTACATCGTGGCGCTGTTCAGCGCCAAAAGCGTACTGACCTATGGAATCATGATCACGGTGCTGGCGGTGTCGGTGCTGGTGTCGCGGGTGCCGTTCAAGTCGTTGACAAAGGGCTTGAAGCCCGTCTATTTTGTGGTGGCCTTCACGGCCGTTATGAATATGTTTTTCACCGCCGGTACGCCGGTGGCGGATGTTTGGCTGCTGCGGAGCATCACCTGGGAGGGTGTTGTAGCCGCCGTGCAGATGGTGCTGCGGATCGTGATGCTCATCATGGGCACATTTTTGATGACGTACACCACCAGTCCCATCGCCCTGACGGACGGCATGGAGAGCCTGCTGGGGCCGCTGAAAAAGCTGCGCCTGCCGATCCACGAGCTGGCCATGATGATGTCTATCGCGCTGCGGTTCATCCCCACGCTGATCGAGGAGACAGACAAGATCATGTCGGCACAGAAGGCCCGCGGCGCGGACTTTGAGACAGGCAATATCTTCCGGCGTGCCAAAGCGCTGGTTCCCATTTTGGTGCCGCTGTTCATCAGTGCGTTCCGCCGTGCCGATGAACTGGCTACGGCTATGGAATGCCGCTGTTACCACGGTGGTGAGGGGCGTACAGCCCTGCGGGTGCTGCGGTATAAGGCGGCGGACTGGCTGGTGCTGGCGGCGTTCCTGGCGCTGACGGCAGGCATTATCGTTTTGAAAAAGCTTGGCTTTTGAGTGAGAGGAGGCGGGGCCTATGCGGAATATCGCGCTGGTATTGATGTACAACGGCACCGCCTATCACGGCTGGCAGGTGCAGAAGACGGAGGTCTCCGTGGCGCAGACGCTGGAAAAGGGCTTGTCTATGGTGTGCGGCCATCCGGTGAAGGTCATCGGCTGCGGCCGCACGGATGCCGGCGTCCACGCGGAGCACTATGTGGCCAATTTCCGTACAGAGTCGCGGATACCGGTGGATCGCCTGCCCTTTGCGGTGAATACCCATATCCCGGAGGATATTGTGGTAAAGGCGGCCTATGAGGTAGCCGATGACTTTAACGCCATCGGGTCGTGCATCCAAAAGGAGTATACCTACCGTATCTACAACTCCCGGATCAAAAACCCCTTTTACGTTCACCGGGCATATTTCTATCCCAAGAAATTGGATGAGGACTTGATGGACCGGGCGGCCCGGATGTTCGAGGGGACCCACGATTTCGCCGCTGTGCGGAGTGTGGGGACCAACGTGCGGAGCACCGTGCGGACTATCCACTACTGCCGTGTGACGCGGAATGGGGAACTGCTGGAGCTGAAGGTATGCGCGGACGGTTTCTTGTATAATATGGTACGTGCCATTACCGGCACGGTGCTGTACGCGGCGGAGGGGAAGCTGATGCCGGAGGACATCCCGGAGATACTGAATTCGGGCAACCGGACGCTGGCGGGGCCCACGGCGCCGCCGGGAGGGCTGTATCTCACGCGAGTATGGTATGAGGATGAACGGTTGAATGGATAACAACACCAACAACTGGAAAGAGTTTACCCTGGGCGACGTCCAGGAGGAGCATCCCCGGCGTGTGGCCAAGCGCAGCCGGAAGCCGCTGCTGGTACTGCTGATCGTGGCGGTATTGGCGGTAGCGGCGGTGACAGTGGCGGTGCTGCTGGACCGCAGCGGTTTTGATGGTCTGCGCCGCAAGGTCATTTACGCCAAGGCTGTGAAGGATGAAAACGGCTGTGCCCAACTGTATCGTTACAGCAGCGACCAGTCGGGTCATTTTGCCTCGCTGGAGGGCAGCCTTGTGTCTGTGTCCATGCACCAACTGACGGTGCTGGATGAGCAGAACAAGACGCTGTATGACGAGGCGGTGAAGTTCCAATCACCGGCGTTGTCCGTCGGCGGCGGACGTGCCGCAGCCTATGACGTGGGCGGAACGGTGGTATACGTCCTGTCGGATAAGGGTCTGATGTACACACTGGACTGCGCCGGAGAGGTGCTCAGTGCATCGTTGAATACCAAGGGCTGGCTGACTGTGGTGTGCAGTGAAAGCGGCTGCAAGGCCGCGGTACGGGTCTATGACGGCAACGGAGAAGCGGTGTTCGCCTTCAAGTCGTCGGACCGCTTTGTGATGACGGCGGCGCTGTCCGCCGACAGCCGTACCTTGGCGGCGGTGACCATGGGGCAGGAAAACGGCACGTTTGCCAGCTATGTGATCTTCTACCGGGTGAACAGTGATCAGGAGGCCGGACGCTGCACCCTGCGGGGCAGCGTGGTCTATGATCTGATGGCTGCGGGAACCGGATTCTGCGCCGTGACGGAGGAGCAGTTGTGCTTCATTGACGGCAGCGGCGTGATGACTGCCGCCTATGATTACGGCGGAGACTATCTGCGGCGGGTCAGCATCAGCGGCGACGGCTATGCTGCCCTGCTGCTGGGTCGGTACCGTACCGGCACGCAGCACCGAGTGGTGACGGTGAACAGTGACGGCCAGGAGCTGGCCTCGCTGGAGCTGGACGCGGAGGTCAGCAGCCTGTCCGCCGCGGGACGATACGTGGCCGTGCTGTGCAGCGACCATCTGACGATCTATGATAAGCAGCTGCTCCCGGTGGCCGACCTGGAGGAAGTTAGCCAGGCACGGGAGGTGCTGATGCGGAGTGACGGCTCGGCTGTGCTGGCGGGGAGCACCGCTGCAAGCCTGTATCTGCCGTAAGGTGTGACGGGGCGAGTGCCCTATGTGAGGTGATCACCAATGAGTGGGAATGTTGGAATATTTGTGGATCTGATTTTACTGGCGCTGCTGCTGATCGGCTTGGTGCTGGGCTGGCGGCAGGGCTTTGTACAGGCACTGACACGCATTATCGTGGTGGTGGCGGCGCTGCTGCTGGCCAGCTGGATCGCCGGGAAGCTGGCGGAGCCGGCGGCCAGATGGCTGGAGCCGATCCTTTCGGAGAAGCTGGAGCAGCGGCTGACGGCCCAGGGCAACACCGACGACGCCGGCGAGATGCTGGCGGCCTTCGGCTTTGAGGGCGATACGCTGTCAGAGCTGGTGGACAACGCTGTGGAGAAGGCCCAGCAGGCGGGCGAGACGCTGCTGAGCGCTGTGGTGTCCACCGCGCTGAAGTCTGCGGCCTACGCGGTGGTGTATGTGGTGTCGTTTTTGCTACTGCTGCTTTTGCTGCGGCTGGTACTGACACCGCTGCATCTGTTCACAAAACTGCCGGTGGTACATGGCGTCAACGCCCTGCTGGGCGGCGTGCTGGGCTTGGTGAAATGCGCGCTGCTGCTGTTCCTGGCGGTGTGGGTGCTGCAGAAGCTGCAGCTGCTGGTGACGCCGGAGCTGGTGAACAAAACGGTGCTGCTCAAATTTTTCGCCCAGAACAGCCCCATCGATCTGATCGCTAAGCTGTGAAAACGGCTATAATGGATATGCTTTTTTGATAAGAGATAACGGAGGAAAACCATGCAACCGACTCTTTGTTCCAAATGTAAGAAGAATGTGGCCGTTGTGTTCATCTCCCGGATGAATGAGAAGAACGAGATGGTCAACGAGGGCCTGTGCCTCAAGTGCGCCGCCCAGTTGGGTCTGCCCCAGGTGGAGGACATGATGAAGCGCATGGGTATTACGCCGGAGGACCTGGAGAACATCAACAGTGAGATGATGCAGGCCTTCGGCGGCGCGGAGGAGCTGGATGCGCCGGTGGACGAGGGCGACGAGGATGATGAGGAAAGCGGCAAGACCGCTACGTTCCCGTTTCTGAACCGCCTGTTCAACAACGGCAGCAATCCGCCGGCCGAGCAGCAGCCGTCCCAGAACGGCGGTTCTGGACAGCAAGGGACCGGCCGCAAGACGGAGAAAAAGCGCAAATTTCTGGATAACTACTGCATCAATCTGAGCCAACGTGCCCGGGAGGGCAAGTTGGACGCCGTTATTGGCCGGGAGCAGGAGATCGAGCGCGTGGTGCAGATCCTGAACCGCCGCCAGAAGAACAATCCCTGCCTGATCGGCGAGCCGGGTGTGGGCAAGACCGCCATCGCCGAGGGCCTGGCCCAGCGGATCGTCAAGGGCGAGGTGCCGTTCAAGCTGCGGCAGAAGGAGGTCTATCTGCTGGATCTGACGGCGCTGGTGGCAGGCACGCAGTTCCGTGGCCAGTTCGAGAGCCGTATGAAGGGCCTGATCGAGGAGATACGCAAGGCCGGTAACGTGATCCTGGTCATCGACGAGGTCCACAACATCGTGGGCGCCGGCGATGCCGAGGGCAGTATGAACGCCGCCAATATCCTTAAGCCCGCCCTTAGCCGGGGCGAGATACAGGTCATCGGCGCCACCACGTTCAATGAGTACCGTAAGCACATCGAAAAGGACACGGCGCTGGAGCGCCGCTTCCAGCCCGTTACCGTCAGCGAACCCAATGTAGAAGATACGCTGAAGATACTGCAGGGCATTGCCCACTACTATGAGCAGTTCCACGGTGTGTCCATCCCGCAGGGGGTGCTGCGCCAGGCGGTGCTGCTGTCCGAGCGCTATATCACGGACCGCTATCTGCCGGATAAGGCTATCGACCTGATCGACGAGGCCTGCTCCGACCGGAACCTCCACGATCCGGAGATCAACCGCCGGATGGAGCTGGAACAGGAGCTGTCCAATTTGATCTTTGAGCGCGAGAACCTGATGTCCGCCCAGCCGGCGGATGGTCAGCAGTTCACGGAGCAGGAACTGGACCAGCGGTACGAGCGCATCGCGGAGCTTCGCAGCCAGGAACTGCGGGTGACGGATGAGCTGAATGCCATCAGGGCCAAGGGGATGCCGGAGCTGACCATGGAGAACATTGCCCGGGTCATCGAGATGTGGACAAAGATCCCCGCCAGCAAGATTAAGGAAGAAGAGTTCAAGCGTTTGGCGGAGCTTGATCAGCGGCTGCGCGCCCATGTGGTGGGTCAGGACGAGGCGATCGCCGCCGTGTCCGCCGCGATCCGCCGCAACCGTGTGGGTATTTCCCCCAAGCACAAGCCGGTGAGCTTCATCTTCGTGGGGCCTACCGGTGTGGGCAAGACGGAACTGGTGAAGCAGCTGGCTGACGATCTGTTCAATGCGCCGGAGAGCCTGATCCGCCTGGATATGTCCGAGTTTATGGAGAAGCACTCTGTCTCCCGTATTGTGGGCAGTCCTCCGGGCTATGTAGGTTACGACGAGGCGGGGCAGTTGACGGAGAAGATACGCCGCAAGCCCTACTCCGTTGTGCTGTTCGATGAGATCGAAAAAGCGCACCCGGATGTGCTGAATGTGTTGCTGCAGATTTTGGACGACGGACAGATCACAGACGCCCACGGACGGAAGGTGAATTTTGAGAACACCGTCATCGTGATGACCTCAAATGCAGGGTCCGACACTAAATCCGCCGGTGCAGTGGGCTTCGGCGGCAGCGCTGACGACCAGGGCAGGGAGCGAATCATGAAGGCACTGCAGGACTTCCTGCGGCCGGAGTTCCTGAACCGCGTGGATGAGATCGTGTGCTTCAACCACCTGACAAAAGAGAACTTTGCCGGGATCGCCCGTATCATGCTGGATGAGCTGAAAGCCTCTCTGGGCGATAAGGGCTATACCCTCCGCTATGACGAGGCACTGGTGGACTATTTGGTAGAGAAATCCTACTCTTTGACCTACGGCGCCCGAAACCTGCGGCGCCTGATCCAAAAGGAGCTGGAGGACCCCATGGCCGCCCGTATCATCGATGCATTCGAGCATCCCATTACGCAGATCAGCGCCACCGTACGCGACGGCGCGGTACAGCTGTACACATTGTGAGGTGAGTCTATGCTGTTTCGCAAGGATATGGACCCCCGGTGCGCATACTGCGCCAAAGGAAGCCGCATCGGCGAGGACAAGGTAGCCTGCGTCAAGCGGGGTGTCGTGGCGCCGGAGGACCACTGCGGCGCATTTAAGTACGATCCCCTGAAGCGGGTGCCGCCCCGGCCGATGAAGCTGGATACAGACAAGCTGCGGGAAGAGGATTTTCAACTGTAAGCACAATAGGTAGCCGCCTCTGGGCGGCTGCCCGTGCAGTGAAAGGAGAATGGCATGACTGTTAAAAAAGTATGGGCTGTGTACTTCAGCGGGACCGGCACCACGAAGAAAACAGTCGATCGCATCGCCCGCCGTCTGGCAGAAGCGTTGGGTACAGACTGCGAAGTGTATGACTACACGCTGCCTGCCGCACGCCGACAGGAGCTGACCATTCCGTCCGGTGATGTGGCCGTAGTGGGTTGTCCCACCTACGCTGGGCGCGTTCCAAATCTGCTGATGCCGTACCTGCGGGATATGGTGCACGGCAAGGGTGCTTTGGCGGTGCCTGTGGTGCTGTTCGGCAACCGCAATTACGATGACGCGTTGATGGAGCTGTCGCGGCTGCTGACGGCTGACGGCTTTTCCTGCGTGGCCGGAGGGGCCTTCGTGGGGGAACACAGTTTTTCCCGCACCTTAGGCGCGGGTCGGCCCGGTGGGGCGGATGTGGGGGAGATGGATGCCTTTGCCGAGCATGTGGCCGCCAAGCTGGTAGCGGGAGATACTGCGCCTGTCACTGTGGGCGGCTGCGATCCCATACGGCCCTACTACACCCCCCGTGACCGTCATGGAGAACCCATCAATATCCTGAAGGTCAAGCCCAAGACGGATATGACAAAATGCGGCGGCTGCGGTCTATGTGCTGCCCGGTGTCCCATGGGAAGTATCGACCCGGCGGACGTGTCCCGGATCAATGGTGTGTGCATCAAGTGCGGTGCCTGTGTCAAGGGCTGTCCCAGCGGTGCTAAGTATTTCGATGATCCCGGGTATCTATACCACAAGAGCGAACTGGAGGAGATCTACGCCCGGCCAGCAAAGAACGAGACGTTCCTATAAGTATCAAAGAGGCGGGAGATGGGAATAATACATAAGCTGTGCTGATGACGTGAAGCCTTCCATTCAAAGTGGACAAAATGTGGAATTGACCGTTGACAAAAGGCACGGTGTATGGTAGTCTAACAAAGCTGTCCGGGAGGGCAGA
>ERZ824473.4964-NODE-4964-length-11221-cov-3.518718_pt1 | contig 11221 bp, 12 predicted proteins | sample MGYA00519874_ERZ824473 | MGnify/ENA primary metagenome ERZ824473 (study PRJEB31778, sample SAMEA3449151) | human gut metagenome | biome: human gut; feature: human-associated habitat; material: faeces | place: United Kingdom | collected 2010/2012 ... | reverse complement strand
ACAGGTTACTCTACTGATACATTTGCCGCTTATAATGCTGATATCAGCAAACGTCTTAAGGTTACAAAAGTGCCTGAGATAGATTTACTTATTGTCGTAAACATGTATCTGACAGGTTTTGATTCAAGACCGCTTAATACTTTGTATGTAGACAAAAACCTTGAATGGCATAATTTGTTACAGGCATTTTCCAGAACGAACCGTGTTGAGAAAGAAACAAAGCAATTCGGTAATATTGTTTGCTATCGTAACCTTAAGAAAAAGACAGATGATGCATTAAAGTTATTCTCTGGTGGTGGAGATATTTCTGGAATACTTCTAAAACCTTACGAACACTATGTTGAAAGATTTAAAGAACTTGTTGCTAAGATGCATGAAGTTGTAACCGAAGCATCTGATGTAGACAAGCTTCAATCTGAGGAAGACCAGAAGAAATTTGTTATTGCGTTTAGGGAGCTTTCAAAAACACTTCTTACACTTGAAACATTTACAGATTTTGAATGGGCTGACATAGAAGAGGATATTCCACAGCAGACATATGAAGATTTAAAGAGTAGATATTTTACAATCCATGACAACTTAAAGAAACAAAAGGATTCAGAAAAGACCTCTATTCTTAATGACATAGATTTCAATATTGAAATTATTGAAACCGACCGTATTAACGTTTTCTACATAATGCAATTACTTAGAAATGTTGATATGAAAAACAAAGAACAAAGAGAAAAAGACATCCAGCACATTTATGATGAATTAGATAGCCCAGACTTAAAACGTAAGGTTGACTTAATCAAAGCCTTCATCGGTGATGTTCTTCCTAAAATGCAGGATGGCGATTCTATTGATGATGCATATGCAAATTATGAGGATGAAGCCAGAGCCAAAGAAATTGAAGCCTATGCAACAGAGCATGAATTAGATGTAAATGTGTTGAAAGAGCTTATCAGCGAATATGAATTTTCTGGAATCATTGAAGAGACAAGAGTTGATAAAGAACTTTGTCAAAACATGGGATTCAGACAAAGAAGACAAATGAGACAGGACATCATTGTTTTTGTTTCCGAAAACTGCATGAAATATGCTAACTAAAAAATACAGAGAGAAGGAAATACTATATGGATAATCAAGGAGTAATTAATAACAATATGAATATTGATAAACAAAGAGATATTGCACAGGAGCTTTCTTCAAAGCTTTGGACTATGTGTAACCAGCTTAGAGGAACTATGGAAGCCTATGAATTTAAAAATTATATTTTGGGCTTAATTTTCTATAAGTTCTTATCTGATAAAACAGAAAAATATATGAATAATGCCCTTAAATCTGATGGAGTAACATATCAGGAAGCATGGGAAGATGAAGAATACAGACAGGATTTGATTGATGAATCTTTAAGAATTTTAGGATATGTTATTGAGCCTAAATACTTATTTTCTAATGTTATCAAGATGATTGAAAAAGGTGAATTTTCTATTGATTATTTAGAGGAAATCATCAACTCAATTACAGAATCAACACAGGGACAGGATTCGCAGACAGATTTTGATGGCTTATTTGAAGACATGGACTTAAAGGCATCAAAACTTGGTAAAGCTGTTTCAGAGCGTTCAAAGGCGATTGCCACAATGATTAAGACACTTGATACAATCGAGATGGATTATGATTCAACAGATGTTGACATCTTAGGTAGTGCATATATTGAACTTATTTCACAGTTTGCTTCAACTGCTGGAAAGAAAGCTGGCGAATTCTTTACAATGACTACACCTGCTACACTTGTTGCAAAATTAGCAACTGTAGGACTTACAGATGTACTAAATGCTTTTGACCCAGCTTGTGGTTCGGGTTCGCTTCTTCTTAAGGTTGGTGAAAATGCAAATGTTCGCCACTACTACGGACAGGAGCTTACTGCTTCTACATATAACTTGGCTCGTATGAATATGATGCTTCACGGTGTAGATTTTAAGAATTTTGAGATTGTAAACTGTAACACAATTACTGATGACACAGCTCTTAGTGAAATGAAATATGATGTTCAAGTAGCAAATCCACCTTATTCTGTAAGTTGGACACCAGACCCAGCATTATTAGATGATGATAGATTTTCTCCGTATGGAGTTCTTGCACCTAAGAGTTATGAAGATTTAATGTTTGTAGAACATATGATTTTCCATATGGCAGAAGGTGATTCAAGAATTGCAGTATTACTTCCTCATGGTGTATTATTCCGTGGCGGGGCAGAAGAAAAGATTCGTAAATATATGATTGAGGAGCAGAATGTACTTGATGCAGTAATCGGTCTTCCTGAAAAGATGTTTGTTTCTACGGGCATTGCAGTAGCGTGTCTTGTGTTTAAGAAAGAGCGTAACGGTAATTCAGATAACATCTGTTTCATTGATGCGTCTAAAGAATATGCTTCTGAGGGAAAAATGAACTACCTTACAGACGAAAATATTGACAAGATTGTTAAAACATATGTTGAGCGTAAAGATGTAGATAAATTCTGTCATATTGCTTCAATGAAAGAAATTAAGGAGAATGATTACAACCTCAACATTTCCAGATATGTAGATACCTTTGAGGAAGAAGAACCTGTAAACATTGCAGAAGTAAAGGCTAATCTTGCAGAAATCACTAAGAACAAACAAGAGGCTATTAATAAAGTCAATGCTACAATGGCTCTTTTAGGATTATAGGAGGGATGGTTATGTCAAGTTCTATTAAAATAGGTTTTAATGCTCCGTTAAACGAAAAAGATACTGAATCATCAACATACGGATGTAGAGCTAATAATCCAGATATATGTGCCAATAATGGAATCCCGAATATATGTGCATTTGAAAGTGATGATTGCATATGCAAAAAGCCATCAAGAGCATGGAAGAAACAATATAATAAATTAAGGGGGAATCATAATGAGTAATAAGTTAAGATTTCCTGAATTTAGAAATAGCTGGGAAACTCGTAAAATTGAATCATTTGTAACTGAGATGAGAGGCGGTGCTTCATTAACTCCTAGTGAAATATTAGAATCAGGTGATTATAAAATCATACCAAAGAAATCTATTCAAGCTGGTGGTAAAATTGTCATCGACGATGATTGTTCATATGTTACAGAAGAAGTATTTAATAAGTTTGAAAATAACCAAGTTGATAAATCATATTTATTAGTTGTATTAAGAGACCTTGTTCCAACGGGACCAAGTATAGGGTATATTGTTGAAAACGACAAGGTTGATAATGGAATATTGGCACAGGGGGTTTATGGAATAAAATTGTCCGAGGAATTGGATGAAAAATATTTAATACAGTTTTCTAATACGCCCAAATACAGAAGAATTATGCAAAAAATAATGGTAGGAAGTACACAGGTTCACATAAGAAATACTACCTTTTTGAATGTTGAAATTCCATATACTTGTCTCGAAGAACAACAGAAAATAGCCGACTTTCTATCCCATATAGATGATGTAATTACTGCATCTGAACAAGAAGTAGCAGCTCTTGAAGAACAGAAAAAGGGAGCAATGCAGAAGATTTTCAGTCAGGAAGTTCGATTTAAGGCTGATGATGGTTCGGAGTATCCTGAGTGGGAAGAGAAGAGACTGGAAGAAATCGGAGAGTTTTATGGTGGCTTGTCTGGTAAAACAAAAGATGATTTTGGTAAAGGTGAGGATAAATACATTACATATATGAATGTTTACAAAAACACTTTTGCTAAAAACGAACTATTAGACACTGTTATTATTTCTGAAAATGAAAAGCAAAACAGAGTAAAATACGGAGATGTTTTGTTTACTCAGTCGTCTGAAACAGTAGAAGAGGTAGGGTTAACATCTGTATATTTATTCGATGATGAACCAACATTAAATAGTTTTTGTTTCGGATTAAGAACAAATGATATGAAAGAAACATATCCAGAATTTATGGGATATTTATTCAGAACGGAATATGTTAGAAAACAAATAATGAGAGAGGGACAAGGTATATCCAGAATAAACTTATCTCCTAATAGGATTAGAAGTGTTAGTATGTTTTTCCCTTGTCTTAAAGAACAACAAAAGATAGCAGATTTCTTATCAGACTTTGACACAGCAATCGACCTTGCAAAACAAGAGCTTGAACAGTGGAAAGAGCTTAAAAAGGGATTGTTACAGCAATTATTTGAATAGGAGATTATTCAATATGGAATTAGTCCAGAGAGGAGAGACCATGAGCGTAAATATAGGAAACAATAATAAGATTAAAAATTCGACTATTGCCGAACAAATTAATTCTAATCAAAAACCAGAAAAGAAACGTTTTTACGACAAGCATCCTATAATATGTGGATTTTTAATTTCATTAGTAGCTGGTGTAGTAGTTTTATTTTCCTTTTGGACGGATATTGTAAAATGGTTGGAGGGATTATTTTAATGGCAAGAAGTAAAATAATAAAGGATTTAGCAAATGGTAGCTGTGATTTGTCAACATCATTAAAAAGAGCAAGAGTATTAATACAGCTATTAGGTGATGCAGAAATGTTGAAATGGATAGATATGGAAATGACTGGATATAGCGATAAAGATGATTTTCCAGAATATAGAAAGCCATTAGGTGAGCTGGTTGGTACATATTTTATCGGAACACTAAGAAATAACGTACAATATAAAAATGTTTCTATTCCCTTAGGCACTATGCCAGCAGAAGAAAAAAAGGAATTTCTTACGGGATATATTAATCAAGGGATTTCCGTATTGGAAAATATGTTGAAAAATCCAGATATGAATTTTGCCAAACCAGTGCCAGCAGATATGTACCCTTACATAAGTGCATTTAATAAGAATCCTTACATGAATATTGCAACAGCTAATGTTAATATTGATAAAATGCAAGTAATGAATATTATCCCCATAGTTGAAAAAAAGTTAATGGACATACTATTTTTACTTGAAAATGAATTTGGAAATTTAGATGAACTGGATATTGATGTTAGCAGTAAAACAGAAGACGAAATTAAAGAAATCTACAACAAATTATATTTTATTGTCTATAATGATAACAGGGTTACAGTCGGAGACAACAATAAAATAAAGGATTCTACAATAGCATCCTCTATTGAATAATAATCAAGGGCTTACGTTCCATCCGAGCGTAAGTCTTTTGTTTCTAGGGGAAAGAGCAAAATTTCTGCTCTTTCCTGTGAGTAAGTAATACTAGATTACTTTAACTCAGGTTGATTTTCAATTACATAATGTTCTGTGATCTGGAGTTGTCGATCCGGTCTGTGGCGGAGGCGGAAATAGCGGCGCTTCGCAATGAGAACGGGGAAGCATATAGAAAATGCATGCAGTGCCGGTATGCGGAAAATGCATTCGGACGGCTCTATATTACGAACCAGGGAGACTGCTACCACAAAGATCTTGGTTGCAGCGGTATCAAGCGGACTGTCCGTATGATACGGTTGTCCGAGGTGGGAACACGCAGACCGTGCAGCCGGTGTGGACAGTAGTGGGAAAGGGATGGATGAGAGGAGAGGAAAGACAATGCAGAATTGTGTGAGTGAGGTGTTGCTGCTTGGAATATTTGCGGTTGCGGCATACCGCGACTGGAAGGAACAGATGATATGTGTGTATGTGCCTCTTGCGGCGGGAATTGCAGGACTGATTCTTCACCTGATGCTCCCGACACAGAAGCTGACGGATCTACTTTTGGGCGCCGGAATCGGCGCGGTACTTTTGCTTGCGGCTTGGGCCAGCGGGGAGGAGATTGGCTACGGGGATGGCGCAATGCTGATGGCAAGTGGTATTTTCCTGGGATTCTGGCGGAATGTGGAGCTGCTTTTAACGGCGCTTATGTTGATTGTTCCGGCGGCGTTGTTTGGACTCATTGTGAAGCATAGAAGAAAGGATTACCGGATGCCGTTTCTTCCATTCCTTTTTGCGGCGTATGTATTTCAGCTGGGATGGCGGTAGAAAACGGGACGAAATGGAGAATTTATGAACGGATGGAGAGGAAGTCTGACCATAGAGGCGGCGCTTGTGGTGCCGCTCGTGCTGGCGTTGTTTGCATTCGCCATGAAGAGCGGTATTCAGATGTATACAGAGTGCAGGGACACCGCGCTGGCGATAGGGCAGGAGCAGGAAATAGAGGCGGTAAAGATGTTTTACCGCTGGCAGGAAGCGGGGGAATTATTTCAAAATGAAGATACAGTATATTAGAAAACTGACGGCAAGCTACATGGTGCTCGCGCAGTGTGAAGAATTGCAGGAATGGGAAAAAAAGATGATTGCTCATGCTCCGAAGGGGAATATTGTGTTTGCGGAATGTGTGCAGGAGAACGGAGAAAAGTATCTGTGGTATAACATTACAGGAAAACAGGCGCTGGATGTGGTGTTGGAGACGGAGACGCTTTCCTATGATATGTTGTGCAATGTACTCAACGGAATTTATGAGGCAGTGCAGCAGTTAGAGGGAATGCTGCTGCCGGCACAGAGTATTCTGTTGTCGGCGGAAAGTATTTTCGTAGATTACCGGACCAGACAGATTTCTTTCTGCTACTATCCGGGGAATCCAATGCCGCTGCCGGAAGCCTTCCGGACGTTCATGGAATATCTGCTGACACGACTGGATCATTCGGATGAGCGTGCGGTCAAAGCGGCATATGATATTTACGGACAGAGCAGTGCAGGGGGAGTGGAGTTAAAGGAGCTGAAATCGCTGCTTTTAATGCCGTATGAAAAGGATGAAGCGAAGACAGAGCCGGAGGGTCTGGATGACACAGAACCGGAAGAGCCGAAAGCATATGCCACTGTCGGACAGAAGGAACAGGACGGGAAGCGGGATGCTTCCATATGGAAGCAGATTTTTCGCGGAGAGAGCACGGTGCAGGAACTGCTTGCGGCAGTGTTGGAGAAAATATGGAAAACGACAGGCACAGCTGCAGGCAGACCGGCGGACAAAATAGCAGGCAAGCTGGTGGGGGGAACAACAGGCAGACCGACAGGCAAAAGGGCAGGCAAAACTACGGGCAAAGCGGCAGCATCCGGGGACAAAAGAAGAACGGGCAGATGGAAGATCGGCGGGAATATGAAAAATATGCAGAAGGAGCCGGAGGCGTTTGTCTTTGAACCGGAGGAAGAGGAACATAAATCCGCAAATCCCACGGTGCTTTTGGCGGGAATTTCGCAGAAACCGGAAGGAATCCTGTGCTACGAAGGAACCGGCGGATACTCGGATCTGGTGATAGAGAAAGACAACTATGTAATCGGGAGTGCAGCGGAGTGTGATGGCCGGATTCCGAGTGCGACCGTGAGCAGGAGGCATGCAAAGATCAGCAAAAAGGGAGCTGTCTTTTTTATAGAGGATCTCAATTCGTCGAACGGCACCAGAGTGGGTGGAGAATTGCTGAATTATAAAACAGGAATGAGTCTGCAGAAAAATGAGGTCGTGATGTTTGCAGATGAAAAGTTTAGATTTATTTAAGAAAAAATGAGGGAAGTACGTTTGCAATCTTCGCCCGGTCTAACTATAATAACCATATTATAAGAGTGCAGACAGAGGTAACGCGTATGGAAAATGCAGCAGTCGCAAATGTATTAAGAGGAGAAGGCTACCGCTATTGTCACACCAATCTGGCGGAAGCCGGAATTTATTATAAGTATTATCAGGAGGGGTTCCATATTGTAATGGCGGTAGATCTCTCCGGCGGAAACCGGTTCTCTGTGCAGCAGTACCGGAGCATGGAAGAACACGCCGTGGATCTGTTCTATCACCCGCAGGGGAGACTTGGGGATTTCCCGGATGGATTTCCGGTATATCATGTGGAGATGCTGACACTTCTGATCGGCGGAGATTCCGAGGTGGAACGAAAGTTGTGCGCAGAGTGCAGGAATGTGTGGGTATATCAGCCCCAAAGCGGACGGCTGCTGATCTATGAGAACCAGCCGGGAGACTTTTTCGGACTCCGGGGGGCATTAGAGCAGGGTGCCGGAACAGGCGGCGCGGGAGAGATGTCGCGGCAGGGTACCGGAGCCGGTGGCTGGGCAGAGACGTCGCGGCAGGGTGCCGGAGCCGGTGGTTGGGCAGAGACGTCGTGGCAGGGCACAGGTGCCGCATATGCGTCTGCACAGAATACGGCAAAGAACCGGTTGGGCATTTTGTGGAAGAACATCCGGGCGGAATATGTGACCATCGCTCTCGTTGTTGTCAATGTTATAACATATCTTGTGCTTGAATGGCTCGGAGATACGACGAACGGATTCTTTATGGCGGAGCACGGCGCGATGTACCCGGATTTTATCCGGATCAACCATGAATGGTGGAGGATCATAACTGCTGGCTTCCTTCATTTCGGCGCGGTACATCTGGTGAATAATATGGTGATTTTATACTGTATGGGATCAAGACTGGAGCGTGTCACAGGGCATCTGAAGTATTTTCTGATTTATCTGGTTTCCCTGATCGGGGCGGGACTGCTCTCCTACGGGATGATGCTTCGCACCGGCGATTATGCAGTGTCGGCAGGAGCTTCGGGTGCTATTTTCGGAGTGATTGGCGGATTCCTGTGGATCGTGATACTGCACCGGGGCAGATTTGAGCAGATTACAACCCGGGGAATTATGATGATGATTGTACTTACCATCTATTACGGGTTTTCCTCGGCGGGAATTGATAACTGGGGACACATCGGAGGTCTGCTTGCTGGATTTTCCGCGACAGTCATTTTATATCACAGAAACCGTCAAAAATATTGATTTTGTGAGCAAAAATTTATATACTGAAAGCAGTATGTTCCATAAAGCGACAGATGGGACAAAACGGAGGCTTCGAATGAAAGTAAATATTTATTACGGTGGACGGGGACTGTTGGACGATCCGACACTTTATGTTTTGAATAAGATGGAAGAAGTGCTGCGCGAACTGCGTGTGATGGTCGAGCGGATCAATATCTATGAGCACAAGAATGAAATAGCGACCCTGCCGCAGACGATGAAAGAGGCGGATGGTATTATTCTTGCGACCACGATCGAGTGGCTCGGAATCGGCGGCTACATGCAGCAGTTTCTGGATGCATGCTGGCTGTACGGCGATAAGGAGAAGATTCAGACGACCTATATGCAGCCGATCGTGATGTCTACGACTTACGGAGAGCGTGAGGGTGAGATGACGTTGGCAAATGCATGGGAGATTCTCGGCGGGCTTCCTTGTCCGGGACTTTGCGGATATGTGGAGGATCTGGTGTCGTTTGAGATGAACAAGGACTACACGGTCATCATTGAGAAGAAGGCGGAGAACCTCTACCGGACGATTTCTCAGAAGATGAAAAGTCTCCCGAACAGTAACCTCGCAGTCAGACAGAGTGTGCTGCGCACACCGCAGCTGGAACTCACGCCGCAGGAAAGCGAACAGCTGTCCAAGTATGTATCGGATGACAGCTATGTGAAGAAGCAGAAGGAAGATATTCAGGAACTGGCATCCATGTTCAAGGATATGCTCGGGAAGGTCAGTCAGGAAGAGGATGTGGCCTATATCGATCAGCTGCGCAATGCGTTTGTTCCGCAGCAGGATTTTCATGCGAGATATCTGTTTATGTTTGCAGATAAGAAAAAGCCGCTTTTTATTGAAGTGAAGGGTGAGGATCTCACGATACAATATGGTCAGGAAGAGAATATTGATATCTATGCAAAACTGACGCCGGAAGTAATGGATGGCGTGATTGCCGGGAGGATGACATTCCAGAGAGCCTTTATGACAGGCGAGATGACTGCGAAGGGCAATTTTAAGATTCTGCGGATGCTGGATACCGTGTTCAATTTTGCGTAAGAGGAAGTGCGATGGTGAAGGTGCATCCGTCACCCGGTCTGGAATCACAGGTTAATGTACCGTGGTGTGATTCGATGATCTGACGGGTAATGACAAGTCCCAGACCGCTGCCTCCCGTTTTGGAGGTAATAAAAGGCTGGAAGATGGTATCCGCCAGAGCCGGGTCGAGTCCGCCGCCGTGGTCAGTGATGGCAATGCTCATAAAGGGTTCTTCATAAAAGACGTGGACATCGGTAGTGCCGCTCTCGTGCATGGCTTCAAATGCATTTTTGATAATATTTATGACAGCTTGTTTTAAAAGCTGCGGATCCAGTTCGATCAGGGGAAGGTTCTCTTCAAGCTGAAAGTTACAGACAAAGTTCTTCCAGGATAGTACACGGATGGAAGTGTCGATCTGATGCATAAACGAATAGATGTTTACCTGCATCAGGTTTAAATGATTAAAAAGACGCGCAGACGACAGTTGGATGACCATATTCTTCAGAAAACAGAGTTCTGACATGGATTCATTCCAGTAGTCGAATTCCCGCACTTCAGGATGTTTTTTCTCAACGAGCTGAAGGGAGCTGTTTATCAACGCAATAGAATTTTTTATTTCGTGGAAAATATGAAGGTAATCCTCGTTGCTTAACAATGTAATCCCTGCCTTGTTGATCTAATTTAACATGTGACACAACTTAGTGTAGCATTTATACAAAAGAAGTTCAATAACAACCAGTTTACAAAATTCGACAGGTGTAAGAAAGGAGTAATCATATTATGAAACAAGCAGACTGTATTTTTTGTAAGATTATTGCGGGAGAGATTCCGTCCAACACGATCTATGAGGATGACACATTCAAGGTGATTCTCGATGCAAGCCCAGCGTCAAAAGGACACGCGCTGATTCTTCCGAAGAAGCACTATGCGGATATCTATGATATCGATGAGGAAGTTGCAGGAAAAGCCATGAAGCTTGCCAAGAAGCTTGCAGGACATATGACAGAGGTTCTTGGCTGTGATGGATTTAATATTCTTCAGAATAATCACGAAGTTGCAGGACAGACAGTATTCCACTTCCATATGCATCTGATTCCACGCTATCAGAACGCGAAGAATAACGACATTCTGATGTGGAGCCATGAGAACTTCTCGGATGAGGAGATGGCACAGATCAGAGATTCTCTGAGCCGGAACTAGAAACGGAGCATGGCCTTGGATTAGAAACGATCATTCAAAGGAACTGCCACAATAAGCATAGACCTCTTTGGGGTGATAAGTAATATTATCAGAAGATCACTTCGTGAGATTTCAGATGGAAATGCAGATGGAAATTTGTTGGAGAAAAATGTCAGCATTTCTTCCAGCTGAATGTTTGCATCGGATTCCGTGTCTCTTCCACGTTTGGACAATCCGACGGGTGCATGTCCGACACACC
>ERZ824473.4962-NODE-4962-length-11226-cov-3.961776_pt1 | contig 11226 bp, 10 predicted proteins | sample MGYA00519874_ERZ824473 | MGnify/ENA primary metagenome ERZ824473 (study PRJEB31778, sample SAMEA3449151) | human gut metagenome | biome: human gut; feature: human-associated habitat; material: faeces | place: United Kingdom | collected 2010/2012 ... | reverse complement strand
GGAATATGTGCCACTGCTGCCACAGAACTGATATTGACAATATGCCCACTATGCTGTCTGCGCATAGAAGGAAGAACAGCTCTGCTTACATTGACAGTTCCAAAAAAATTTACATCAAATTGCGCTTTCACCTGTTTTAACTCTGTAAATTCCACAGCCCCGGAAATGCCAAAACCTGCGCAGTTTACAAGGATATCGATACTTCCTCTTTCCCGGAGGATTTGCTCAACGGCAGCCCGTACGGAAGCCTCATCTGTCACATCAGCACTCATATGCTTCACGCCTTTTATGGGAATATTACGTCGGCTGAATTCATAAACTGTATAGCCTGCCTGGCTTAGGGCAGATGCAGTACATCGGCCAATTCCGGAACTTCCTCCGGTGACTAGGGCTGTTTTTTTACGTTTTGGTTTCATATTGTCGTTTACCTCGCATCTCCAAAATGGCTTCGGATTATTTTGCTGTAGTATGATATCTATCAGTGGGAGAGTATTCTTGAAGCTACATGGCTATATCTTTTACCAATTTATAGAATTTTCAGGAACATTTTACCGATTAATTATTTCATTTATCCGTTGATTAGATGGTCAGACCCCAGTAAGCTTATAATGCATCAGTCCAGTGACATCATCCATTCGTGACTTGCCTTTGTTGTATAATAGTTCTTTCATCCTGTTATCTTTGGGTTTAGGCTTTTTATTAAATCTTCTTCGTTGACTTCCGACTTGGATACTGGTATGTTTCTTGAAATATATTTTCCTGTTTTGTCTCAGTTGCCATGCCGCTGCGATACATTCCAAGAAAATCAAATCCTTCTTTTCCAGCCCACTTGAATATAATCATTGATTATTTTTCTAAACATTAGTTAAAGAATCTGTTCCTGACAACTGGTATTCCTACCTAATCAGATTACGCTTTAACAAATAATAGTGTTTATTGCCGTCGTTGCCGAATTTGCTGCTGCACGCGAATCACTAGGTGTTTTTCCTAAAGTTATAAGATATCTGTCATCATTATGAAAATATAATTTATTATGCTTATTTTCTCTACTAACAAAACCCAATTCGCATAATCTTTTTTTATCTTTAGATCCTATTCTATCTTTTCTACTCAATATATCTTTTAATTCATTCTCTAATTCTTTACCCTTTCCAATAATACTATTATCGTTCAAAAGAGCTGTTAAAATATGATATTTTCTCCAACCTTTTTGATTAGGATCTGTATCCATTTTTCTTTTCTCATCTTGTAATATTTTCAAAATCATATCTTCTATTTCTGCTTCATAAAATTCCTCTTCTTTACAATTTAGTCTAATATTTCCTGTATAATCTTTCTTTTTATTCTGTAGAGCATATTCATAATTTTGTACTCTACTTCTTAATTCATTAAGTTCTACTTCCATATCTTCAATCAACTGCGTGTATTCTTTTTCCTTTAATTTGAGGATTTCTTCACATGCATTTTCTAATTCTGAAGTTTCTTGTTGTCCTTGTCTATATTGTTCTAATAGTTTTTGATATTTTATCGTTCCCCATGTATATTTATCATCAATTTTAACCAGGGCCAATCTTCTACATACAGAATTAACTATTTTATGTCTAAAAATATCACCTTCATTAAATTCATCAGGAACGATTCTTGTACCTACCTTATCAGTATAATAAATATGCACACCTCCATTAAATGGATTTGTTCCATTAGTTCTTTGTTTTAACTCTGCTGTTATTTCTGTATTTTCTTCAACAACTACATGTGCTGTTCCTGCCAAATCTTTAGCAAGTTCTTTTGTATCAAAAAACGTTTCATTATCTATAAAGCGTTTAGTCACATATACTACTGGAAGTAAATATTTTGCTTTTCCACATATAATATTTTCCGCTATATCTAAACTTTGTTTAGTAACTAAAAATTCTTTATCTGAAATCAATAAATCATTATCTATTGCTCCATATCCTAATTTCAATATGGTTTTCATCAATCTTGGTCGATTATATTTTCGCGGTACAAAACTTTCTTTATCAACAGCATCACGCGCTAAACGCACTAATATCAAATTATTTACATCACATTCTTCATAAACGAAATCATTTGTCCATAAAATATTATCATCATCTATATTTTCCAATCTTATTGCTAAAATTTTTTCATCATTTGATTGAACTACTGAAAATTTTTGTTTTTTACATTCTTTTTCATATATTTTTTCGCCATTCCAAACAAGGCTATCAAATCCATAATGTGGGCTGTTATTTATCCACTCAATTGCTAGTTCCATTAATTTTTCTTTTGTCAATTTTTTTGTTACATAAAACATTGTTGAAAACACTATCATATCACATTCTCCTTTGTAAAACATTATTAGTTAAGTTATTTTTTCAAACACGAGTATTATCTGATCCATTAATGCTATTATTGTTTTTATAAAACAATTTTAGTTGTCTTAAATCATAAATTAATTCTTCATATTTATTATAATCTCTGCAAAGAACATCTTTTATAATTGGTGTTATACTGTTTCAATACATCTTTGAGCATCCTTATTCTTTGTTTGGAATACAGAGAATAATGTTCATTAAGCATTACTTGAAGATTTTCTTTTTTTGAATCAACAATAAAAAATATAATCATGGAAATAATTCCTATTGCCATTGGAATTAATGAAATCCATGTTCTTATGAAGCATAAAAATATACCACTAATAATTATGCTTGCAAAAAATAATACTACAAAAATTTTTCTATAAAATGGCAATTTATTAAATGGAATAGTATTTTTAATACTTTTTAATCCAATTTTATAACTGATAAACAAATCAAAAAATCTCATATATACACCTCTTCTTATCCATTATTAATAAAAAATATATTCCATATCAACGACTTCTCCATATGTTTACAAGAATATTTCATCATTTTTAGAAATATTGTATATTCCATTTGCTAATCCGACTTTTTTAATTCCTGACTTCTGCAAAATTTTAAATACAAAAATCATCTTTTTCTATATTTTATATTATTAATCCAAATATTTTTATTATCGCTCCCCTAAATTTACTAATATCATCAATATAAATAATATCCAGTGTCTCAATTGCACGTGTCACCGATACATATAATAAATTTCTAGCTTTAATATAGTTTGTATCCATTTCACCTTTTTCATAGTTCATAAAAAAATGACTGAAAAATTCTTTATTCTTTCCAAACTTATTTTCCATAACAATCACAACGTGCTGATACTCTAGTCCTTTTGTTCCATGATATGTATGATATTGAATAGAAGATGTTTGCTTTCTTGTAATATAATCAAACCAAAGTTTCCATTGCTCAATTTCAACATCAAATATCTTCCATTCTTCGGAATAATACTCCGTTTCCTCATACAGTTCCTGTATAATATACCTTTTTATTCCCTCTTTCGTAATTTCAGAAATATCAAGCACACTATGAATTAAATTTTTAAAATATGAACAATCACTTGATACATATAAATAAGCTAAATTATCTATTATTTCCTCTAAATTATTTCCTGAAATCAATTTTAACAATTCAATAACTTTTCTTAATTCTCTAATTGACATATTCCTAAATATTTTACTTGGAATTAATTCCCTTATTAATGTCTGTTCATTTTGAGACAGAAATATCAAAGAAAACAATTTGTATAAAAATAAAGGAACAACACCTAACTTTGTGAGATCTTCATTTAATAATTCTGTATTAAGCTGATCATAATTTCTTTTATAGAACGGCGTCTCACTGAAGCATGTATAAAGCTTAGCAAATCCAGTGAAAATAGCCACACTTTTATTTGTAAGCATAAGACAATGTAATGGCGTTGTTTTCGTACAAGAATATTCACTTGCCTTTTTTTCAATCATTGAAAAAAGAATATCCGATTTCCCCTGATAAAACTTTACTCGCCCACCAACGCAATCCATATAAATTGATTTTTGTTCAATTTGATCTTTTCTTATATGATTAGCTACATCAATTACCTCTTTACACGATCTACGATTAAACTTCTTGTCAATTATATATAATCCACCATGTAATTCTAAAAGTCTATTACCAACTCCTAAATCATAAATATTCTGCACAGCATCTCCAAAATACCCAACCACAACAGGATGTTTTATTTCTAATGAATAAGAATGTAACAACTTCATTATACATATAACATTTTCACTAGTATCCTGATATTCATCTATCAATATATACGGATGTTTATCTACCAATACATGTCGTAGGATATCGTATCTTTTTATCATTCTATAACTATATTCTAATAAAGTATCATGGCTTATTTTCATTCTATGTAAATAATCTTTACCTGATAAAGCATCATATATAACCTCTTGATACCCTTTCTTACCATTTTCTATTGATCTAATACATTCTTGATAATTATCAAGAGTAAACAATGTATTAACAATCTTTTTAAAATGCCCAACATTTTTTAATAATGTTTCTTGTTTTATACCAAATCTTTTAATTATATTCCTGAACTCTGCCGCATTCATATCATATGCTGCATAATATTCAGATTTATGCAACATCATTACATTTTTAAAATCCTTTTTATCTGTAAAATTCAGCTCTCTATATTTTTGAAATTCCTTATCCTGAGCAATTTTATTCTCCAGAATAATTATTTGTTCTTTAACATAATCCAGATGCACTCCTACTAACTCTTTTTGATATCCTTTAATAAAGTTCCACATTCTTTCATGAATTGTAGATACTTTAACAACACTATTATTACCTAATCGTTCTTTAATTTCATTTGCTGCTATATTTGTATAAGTAATACAAATAATAGATTGGTTATTATCGCTAAGCCTCTCTCCACTGCTGACACAGAGATATTTTAAGCATTCTATAAGTGCATATGTTTTTCCCGATCCCGCACCAGCATTAAATACAAATGATTTTTGTTTGTTTATGCATGAATAAATAGAATTAAAATTTTCCTCTTCTTGTTTTTTATATTCTTGCGATATCTCTTTTAACATTTTGTCACCTTAATCAATTTTTTCTGCAAGATAGTTTAAACCATCACTAATGTATTTTGGTAATTTAGGAATGTTTTCATTATGTACTAAAATAGAATACAAAACCTCATTGGCAAATCCACTTTTAGCTTCTGCCAATTTCTTTTGCCATTTATAAGAAAAACGTTTGTTATTGTTATAATTAATTGGCTCTCCAACAATTTCTTTGTATATTTGTGGTTTCAATTGTTCAAGAACAGAATTCAAAATTTTATTAGAAAAATTTGTTGCAATAAATGCTTCCTCAAAACTGGTTGCATAATAATATCCCACTTTTCCTTGATACGCGATATAGATATTGTCAATAACCATACAAGTTGGTATATAGCTAATATCTTTTCTACCCCAAAAATGGATAATTGTTTTATTAGTTGTTTCTCTTCCCATCAACTTGCCAATCTGCTGAAATGCTTCTTTTTCCTGTCCACTTCGCTCAATATCCAAATCTGTAATTAACAAAGTAGGTATTTTTAAAAATCGAATTAAATTTTCATATACAAGACCATGAGCTCCATTTATGTTTAAAACTGAAATATATTTTTTTCTTAACACTTTATGTCCAGAAATATAATATGGTAATAATGTATATTCGCTAATACCCTCAACTAAAATTATAGCATCAGAAAAAAATAAATCAGCAAATTCAAACTTTATATGTTTCTTAATAAATGTAAATGCTTCACTTAATGTATCTCCATTTGGTGCAATAATTTCATCATTAAGAGGAAAAACAATAGATTTTCCCATTTGTTCAGTAATATAATTTATGCAATTAAAGCTTCCTCCACTTTGAATTTTACTATTCAAAATATGTGAAGAGTGCGTTGTAATAATCAACTGACTGTTCACATTCTTTTTATTTATAGAGAGCAGCGTAGAAACTGCATCGTTAATGTATTTAATAAATAATTCCTGCATTTGTGGATGCATGTAAGTTTCTGGTTCTTCTATTGCAATAAGATTTATTCTACTATTAAAAGAATCCTTTGGATATTTTTCCATATATTCAATCAAACGAGCAATTATCATCATAAGATTCGTATAACCCAATCCAAACTGATTCTCCGGAATATTATTTCCATTCTCAACATATTCGTAACGAATCAAACTTTTCATTAACTTTTCAAATGTTATATCTGCCGACAAACTTACTTGAATGTCATTTGTTGTTACAATCCTTCTAATTGTATCATTAATCTCTTTTGTATGCTTTTTCTCAATCTGTTTAGTAATTTTCGAATTAATTTTAAGTAAATTATTCTCTAGTTCTTCTTTATCTTGTTGAAACAATTCCTGATATCTAAGCTTAACAATTTTATTAAATGTATCCGAAAGGCATTCATCATCGGTAATATTATTTGCCTTAATCATCACGACCTGAATCAAATCAGCCAATTTAAAATGTTCCGCTAAAACATTAGATTTATTATAATATGCCGGTTTAAACAATGTGGAATCAATGATTTCTAAGAATTTTTCAAACACGATATCATCACTATTATATCCTCGATCAAATAAAGTCTTACATTTATTTATAAAGAGAACTTCATCTTTAATTTCAAACGCAACAATAACTACTATTTCAGACGCATCTATATCTTCTAAAACCATAAATGGGGCAATATTAGTGACATAGTCATCTAATCCTTTATCCAATCCTACTGTTATTTCAAAAGTTATCATTGGACTTTCAGAATAGTTTCCCTGTTTATAAGCATTAAAAATTTTCTTCAAATAATAATAATTAAAATCCGAAGAAGCAATATGAGGATCATTTACAATCTTATTCAATGCATGAATTATAGTTGTTTTTCCTGCGTTGTTTTTTCCAACAATAAGAGTTGTCGTTGTTGCAATATTAAAATTTGTAATATTGTTTGTATTTTCATATGCTTCTGCATCGACAAACTCAATAAGATTGTCATTTGTGCTGAATTTTCTATAATTATTTTTAAATAAATTATATATCTAATTTTTGATTATCCGCATAACTACTATACTTTTAAGCATTTTAAAATACAAGAAAACACTTATTTTACCACGATTTTACCACGATTGAATGAGCCTTGATATGACCTATAAAATAACACCCAAAAGACATCATTACACCTAAATGGTGTCTTTTTAAAAAGCAGTCAATCCTAAGACTAACTGCTGTATGTGTGATATGAAGTTATCAGATAATTTACCAACAAGGTATCTCCTACCGACCCGATAGCATAGGCAAGAAGAAATCAATTCCACCAGTAAATAAAAATAACCCTAATATTATTGCAACTATTGTTCCTATTCTAATTCTTTTAGTCATAACAAATACTGCTGGGTGTTTTGGGTCAATATATATGCTATACATTTTTCCTTGTGTCATACCCTTATTTAATCGTTTATGAGATATATTCTGTGTTGTTTGCTCACGATAATATGTTCCGTTATATGTATATTCAAATACTGGAGCTTGTGTAGAAATACCATTGCCACCATAATATGTGTTGTAGCCACAATACACGCCGTCCACTTTTTCTCTACAACACAATAACGAATACAAATCATTTACTCCAACCAAAATAAATATCAAACCAAAGACAATAGATCCTAATGGCATCACAAATATCTCTCCATATGGAACAAATGAACATACTAAGGAAACAATTCCACAGCCAATGAAACAAATAAACATAATCAAACAGATAAGTGGCATGACTTTATAGCGTTTCTTTTTTATAATTCCAAAACATACTATACCAAATACTATTGTTAAAAAATAAAGAAAAATTTTCATTACCGAATCGCTCCTTTAATTTTACCCTACCGCTTAGTCAATATTATTTTTCTAACTGTTCTTGCACAAATTTAATACTATTCTGAATATATTCTTTGTCTTTTTCTGTTGCAACTTCTTCTAATTGTTTAAATAAAGCAATACTTTCATTTCGTTTACCTAATACGTTAAATGCGGTTGCAATGTTGAGATACCATGTCATTTCATCATTCATATCTTTAGGTTTCGTATCTATTGCAAGAAGTTTTTCTAAAAAGAGTTCTCCGTTTTTGGTTTCTTGATATTCTTTTACAATATCATTATTCATTTTTCTGAACTGACGTCCTCTACGCATTAAAATAAAGAACATGATAAAGAAATAAACAATAGTGATAACGGCAATACCACCAACAATAATGCCTAAAAAACCAATTGTTGATTTTACATAGGGAATTACTATGTTTATATAAATAAATAGCAGTACCGCCCAAAATAGAAAGGCTAATCGGATAAGCCATTTATCTCTTTTTTCATATATTGCTCTTTTATTTTTTAGATTTTCGGATTCGTAAATCATTTTATTTCACTCCTTTATTACCACATCAATCAGAATTTGTTTCATTGTTTTGATTTTGTTTCTTCCATTCCTTGTAATCTTTCTGCGTTTTTTGCTGTCTTTTGACATCTTCCATTTTTTCCAAAATTACTTCTACATCTGGCTGACTGTGCTGTTCTGGTAGAGAATAGAAAATAAGGTTATCATCATTTGTATATACTGAAATATTAAAAACCAAATCACTTTCTACAATTTCCTGCATGATATGGGAAATTTCTTCTGCATATTCTTCGTCTGTTTTTCCCTCATTAAGATATATATTTGTTTCTATTTCATATTCCCTTTTTTTCAGATATTCTTCTACACTTTCCTTACCATTCCATTCTGTCGTTGTTGTATGTCCTTGAACTTCAAGTTGATAATCTCTTATAAAAGGCTTATCTTGAAATAAAGGAGTTGCAAGTTCTTTTATTATATCAGAATAGTAATAAATATGGTAATTATCCTCAAAAAGACCAGTATTTCGTGCATATACAGTAGCAGTTTGAGAAGAATTTTCTTTATTGGAAACTTCCGCCATAATCCAATTTAATCCGATTTTTTCTTCTTTGTACTTCTTCACTTCTGTAATGATAAATTCCTCATTGTATTTGTCCTTTAATTTTGCCAATACATATTTTTGTGCTTCTTCACTAGAATTAAAATCATGCGAATAACCGCTACAACCATTTAATAAGCCTAGACAAAGTACGCTTGCTATAATGCCTAATAAAATTTTTTTATATCGCATAATCGCCACCTCAATGTGATTTTATGATTTAAGACAGTTCTACAAACTGGAATTTGTGGTTATATTACTATTTCTATCGTATTCCCAAAAATTCAAAAAACACTTCCAAAGATTCACTATCCTTTTCAAATTCCCACTCGCCTTCGCCATGAACCGCATAATATACAGGAGAATTATCCATACTAATATCTATGCAATATGGGTCAGCGTTACAATTTGCAATCACAACATAATTAGGGTTCCAATCCTCTATTACTGTCTTCTGCATAGGATTATAAGAATAGCCATGTTGACCAACAAGTAAACCTTTAGCACCATATATTTCAATTTCATAGGATAAATCTTCATCGTCATCATTATCGACATTTACATATAAGTTGTTTTCATGATTAAAAAGAAACTCTATATAATCTTTAGGCAAACTCCATCTTGAACAAATTTCATCCATCATCTCTTTTAACTGCATATCTCTAATTCTCCTTTCCCTATCATCAAACTTTTGATTACTTATTTAATATGTCAAATTCAAATTTCACATCTGCAATACTTTTTAGTAAACTCTGCAAGCTTTAAATAATCTTTACCAAAAACAAAGATGCGATATACATTTTTTCCTTGTGAATAGTTAGGCACATCGTTCCTCTCAAAACTTATATTATAATTTTTCAGTTCCTGCTCTGCCTGTTGGATTTCCGCTTCAGACCAAACCCACGCAACCAAATGTGCTTTATTCCACTTATCAGCTAGAAGTTTCTCAAGTGCATATTCTACTAACTCCCGTTCACTTGAGAATGACTTTATGATCCTTTTATTTCCACGTTCAGAATATCCAAACTCATATACATCACCATTTTTTTCAATAACAATCCCTTCGTGCACATAATGTTTTCCAATGTTAATTCCTGCAAAAGAATAACACTCATCTTCCAAATATTTTTCTAATTCTTCTATACTTTTCATATAAATAAACTGGAATTTTATTGCCAATTCCTCTTACCTTCTTCAAATTGTGCCAATAAAAAAGATTCTAAACTTTCGGCTACAGGATACACTTCAAAATTGTCTAATCCCCAGTTGACAATCTCACCCGTTTCATTGTTCAAACAATACGCCAACTCACTATCTCCTTCAATGACAATATATTTCTTTTCTAAACCATTTTTTCTAAAGCGAAGTGTATCTTCAACAAATCGAGAATGTCCATTAAGACCACACGCTACAATTTCAACACCATATCCAATCAAAACTCCATATTTCCGTATAAATATCTTAACTTCTTCTCTAAATGCAATGTCCAACTGTGTTTCCAATTCAGATATTTTATCATCTGTTCGCCCAGCAGTAACAAGAATTTCCTTTGAATTTTCTGCTATAAACTTATCCAAATCTTCAAACATTATATCCACCTCATAAATTCTAATTTGTCGCTTTCTTCATATCCATATTATAACAGTTCCATATATCCACCACAATAAAAATCAGCATACCCTTTAAATATTTTCTGCATTGAAAATACACACTTTTTCTTTCTTCCTCTTGATTATCCACCACAGAAAAGGAAAAGCCCTGTCAAGAGCCTTGCCACCATTGGTGGTGCTTTGCACTCTTTACTGGGCTTTTTGTTTGCTGTATCTTCCATGCAAGAGGAAATTAAAGACCTCTGTTCCATTTCGCCTTTAGATAATCTTCATAATCTCCCTCATTAAAGTCTACTTGTGGAGAAGTATTAGGAATGTTTTTTCTGTTGTCAATATCCGCAAGTTGACGGAATATCCAATCATCATAAGGGTCGTGATATTTGTATTCTTTCGGTTGTTCTCTGTATCGGTCTAACCCTCGCATTTCCTTGTGTACTTTCATCATACGTTCTATTTTTTGACGCTGTATCAACTGTTTAATTTCCATAAGTTCTTCAATTTCTACAACCTCATTAGAAAGATAATTGCTGATGTATCTAATCAATATGGTTTCCATGTAAAATTTGTATTCGTTTTCATTATCGAAAAATTCGTTTTCAGACAGATAATCTAAGGAAACATTGAAGTCCTGTTCCCGTTTGATAATAT
>ERZ824473.4942-NODE-4942-length-11259-cov-5.851125_pt1 | contig 11259 bp, 12 predicted proteins | sample MGYA00519874_ERZ824473 | MGnify/ENA primary metagenome ERZ824473 (study PRJEB31778, sample SAMEA3449151) | human gut metagenome | biome: human gut; feature: human-associated habitat; material: faeces | place: United Kingdom | collected 2010/2012 ... | reverse complement strand
TTATATCAAGTTTCTTTTAGTCTTACAATAACCATTAATGTAATACGAATTTCTAATCATATTTTTCTAAATAGAATTTACTTTTTCAATTCACACTAAAAATTTATGCTATCGAAAGATTATGGAATATTTGCTTTTTGTCATATGATATGATAAAATATAATTGTAACTATGAATGTTTTGTTGAAGAAGGAGACAACCAGATGAGCAAAGAAAAAATTATTGAACTTGTACGGGAAAAAGAACAATTAGAAAAAGACTTAAAAAAATGAAGAAATTGCAACATGAAGCTTTCAAAGTATTTAGAAGTAAAAGAGTGTTACCACTTGAACAAATCGAAAAGTTATACGAAAAAGGAGGGGCTTGGAATGATATTCTTAACTGGCATTATGATGCTAGTGAATATTCATGTTATTTCTTACTTAGAAATCCAGAGAAAATTGGTGAGAGTTTTGGAAAATTAAATTCTGCTATAATAAGTAGAAAAGAATTTGAGGAGAACCTTAGTGAAGCTAAAGAGGACATACTAAGCTATGTAAAGGCACTGGAAGATGCACTTCGAGCATTAGAACAAAAAATAGATATTGTATATTGCGAATTTGTTCAAAATGAGACAGGAGTGTATAAGTGGATTTTTGAACAGCCGTTTATAAAATCAATTGTACTCAAATTTTTAGAATACTAATCTGATATAGTTGTTTCAAGAGAAAATGGAGGAGATTTAATTGTTTCCTCCATTTTTATGACCATATCAAAATATGGTTATTATTATTAAATATTATGTAAAATATATAGACTTAACCAAAAAAATATGTTAAAATAATCTATGAAACTTAATAACAGTTATTAATGCAATTTAATTTTGCATTAAGGATTCAAGTAAAAACAGGAGGATCAAAAATGAGTACACATTATGATGGCTTAGCAGGAGAACATCGGGCAAGGAAAAGCTTGTCTAGTGTAGCCAAAGGCATTGTAGCAGAGAATGAGGGAGGCGTAAATCAAAGATTTTTTAACAACAGATTTGTACAAGACAACGACCATAGTATGTCTTTCTTCAGAAAGGTGTGTAAACAAATTGGAAATTTACCTAATGGGGAAATCGAAAAGATGCTTGCAATTTTAAAGGAAGATGTACCTCACGAATTTGGTGAAGTTTATCATTTCGACGAAGATAAGATGTATAAGGTTTTAATTTCGAATCCAATTTGCCAAAAAGTATGTGAAAAGCAGAGATATATGAACTGGCAAGACATTATCAGAAGATTTAGATAAGAGGTTTTTACTTAAAGGGAGGGCTAATTTGATTGGCAACTCCCTTTTTTCTTAATTATAGAGATTTTATTGATATATATTGAAATTGTTATATAAGATATATATATTCAATTAATAGGAGATAATAATAAAATGATATATTTAAAAACTTTTAAATTAAGCAATCATAAAATATCAGATGATAATATATATCCATATAGTGAACTTGAAGTATTACAAGGATATTATCACGGAGATATTAGCATAAATCATGCAGATGATTATGTTGAAAGAGTAAAAAGGTTAGTTCGTTAAATTACAATTTAGTAATTAGTTAGAAAAATAGTAATTTATCGAGGAGGTTTAATTTTAATAATATAAAAGGACAGAGAAATCAACTAAGATTTCTCTGTCAGGGATTAATTAACAGAAGTTGCTGTTGCAATGACACACATTTTTATAATTGCTTCTTTGCTATTGGCTCTAACAAAAAAACAACCATTATGACAAAAAGTTGAATCTACTACACCAGATATTTTTGGGAGCTTATCAGTTTGTCCTGCCCATTCTTTTGGAAAAGCAATTCTCTGATTGAATTTCTTTTCTAAAGATGGAGGAACGCACTGTGCAGCCCAACCACCATTTGGATATGGGAAAATTACAAAGTTAATAGGATTGTTTTTTACTATTGTTGCATTAATATTAACAACAGTTTCCATCCAATCTAATGTTTGAGATGGAATTTCCAAAATACCATTTTTAAAATAATTGCAATCATTCCAATTATTTATTATGGTTTCTTTGGCTATTAACTTACCAATTGTTGTTTTTAATTCTTCTTCTAATATTTCTATTGTTGTTAATAATGCTTTGAAAAATTGATTATTAAAATTATCAATATTAGAGTTAAACCATAAAGGCAAAAAAGAAGAAATAAAACTAAAACAGTGCTTTTCAGTAGATTTGTTTGTAGTTATAGTACATAAGTATTTTAACACATAAATTAACATAAATCGAATTTTATTGCATTATTTCACGTTATAGATTATAATTACTATGGAAAAGAGGAAATAAGATGATAAAAAGATATAAAAAGAATGAAATTGAAAATCTAATTGAAATATTAAAAAATGATGGTGTAATTAGTGTGCCAACTGATACTGTTTTTGGTATATGTGCTAGAATAAATTCAGAGACAGCACATGATAAATTAATAGCTGTAAAAAATCGTCCAATAAAAAAGTCATTTCCTGTAATGTGTGCAAATGAAGAACAGATAAAAAACATAGCTATTGTAAACGATGTAGCCAAAAAATTAATTAAATCATTTATGCCTGGGCCAATTACATTAGTATTAAAGAAAAACAAGGATTTACCAGAATATGTAACAAACGGAAAAGATACAATTGCAATTAGAATGGCAACATCAGAAACAATAAAAAAATTAATTCTAGAATTAGGAAGTCCAATATTTATGACAAGTGCTAATCAAAGTGGAGAGCCTACTTGTACCAGTTTAGATGAAATAGAAAAAATGTGTCCAAAATTAGATGGAATGATGGAAGGAAATGTGATTTTTTCAAAAGGAAGTACAATTATAGATTGTAGTGCTGATGAGATAAAAATATTAAGAGAAGGTCCAATAACAATAGAACAAATAAATGAAATAGTAAATTACAAGTAAGCAACAAATTACAAGTTATAAGACAGATAGTTATCTGCTTTTTTTGAAAAATATTGATTATTATCTGAAAAATAGCTTATGGATTTATTAGATTTATAATTGATTTTATTTATATGCAAACTAAAAATTGCACTTGTTCTTATAAAATTTTAAAAAATGCTGAAGCTATTGAAAATACTGAAAAAGTGCCAAAATAATGACACACGAGAATTGATTTTAAGCCATTTTTATTTTTAAAGCATATAGTTTGTTGTTGTAAAATAAGGGCATTTTAATTAGTTTTTTTATATAAAATGTAAATTTGTTGCTTTGGAATAAAAAATTAAAATAAGTTACGACTAAAAATAAAAAAACTAATTAAAACAATTAAATTATATAAGAAGTAAAATTATAAATACTAAATATAAAATTAACTAAAAAAGGATTTTAAGAAGAATAAAATATTAAGAATTAAATATGTAAAAAAAATTAAATACTAAATCTGCAATATACAAGCAAGGGCTTTAAAGACCGCTGGAGCAAGCAGGGATACGAAGATAGTACCAAATATAGGTGCTATAAAAAAATCCCTACTTCTTATTGCACAAAACTTTGATAATAGTAACCCCCTATGATATCACTTTTCATATTTTGTATTCAAATATACAAATAATATTATAATTTTATTTTAAAATTCCTATTAAATATAGTTATTGAAATAATATCTAACAGTTAAGTTGAATAAAGTTTGTTCAGCTTATTTTTTATACCTTCAGAAAAAGGAGGGAAAAATGCAAGATACAAAAGTAATTGCAATTGCAAACCAAAAAGGCGGAGTTGGAAAAACTACAACAACACTTTCGTTAGGAGTTGCTCTTGTAAAGGAAGGAAAAAAGGTTTTGTTAGTCGATGCAGATCCGCAAGGAAACCTTACTACTTGTCTAGGGTATAATAAACTAGAAGAAATACCAATAAGATTAACTGAAATAATGAATGCAGAAATGATGGATGAAAAATTAAATATTAACGATGGTATATTGCACCATAAAGAAGGTATAGATTTGATTCCTTCAGATTTAAGCCTTTCAGGGGTAGAACTTTCTTTAGGAAATACTATGAGTAGAGAATTTGTATTAAAAAACTGTTTAAATACTATAAAAAATAATTATGACTATGTTTTAATTGACTGCATGCCTTCATTAGGACTAATTCCTATAAATTGTTTAGCATGTAGTAATGAAATTATTGTTCCAGTCCAAAGCCAATACCTTGCTGCTAAAGGAATGACTTATTTATTTGATACTGTTTCTAAAGTTAGAAGAACAATAAATCCTAGCTTAAAAATTAAAGGAATAGTATTAACTTTAGTAGATAAAAGAACTAATTTAGATAAAGAAGTTAGACAAGAAATTGAGGAGAGCTATGGACAATTTATTAAAATATACGATACAGAAATACCTAGAGCAGTAAAAACAGCTGAAGCAACAATTCAAGGAACAAGTGTATTTGAATATGATAAGAACGGAACTGTTGCAAAAGCTTATGAAAATTTAGCAAAGGAGGTTTTACAAGATGAAAGATTCAAAGAAAAAAATGAACCTTGCTTCACTAGATAGCATATTTACGACACAAGAAGAAAGAGATGAGGCTAAAAAAGAACATGTTATAAATCTTCCAATAGAACAAATACAGGACTTTCCAGAACACCCATTCAAAGTATTAGATAATGCAGAAATGGATGATTTAGTCAAAAGCATTAGTGTTAAGGGTGTTATACTTCCAACAATAGTAAGACAAAGAGAAGATGGAAGTTATGAAATGATTTCAGGTCATAGAAGAAAACATGCAGCTTTAAGAGCAGGCTTAACAGAAATACCTTGTATAATCAAAGACTTAACAGATGATGAAGCAACTATTTTAATGGTTGATTCAAATATTCAAAGAGAAGAAATACTTCCTTCAGAAAAAGCATTTGCTTATAAAATGAAATTAGAAGCAATGAAACATCAAGGGAAAAATTTAACTTCTGACCCAATGGAACAGAAGCAGACATCAAGAGAAGTATTGGCTGAAAAAGTTGGCGAAAGTGCATCAAACATTCAAAGATTTATACGATTAACTTATTTAATACCTGAATTATTAGAATTAGTCGATGAAAAAAGAATCGCTTTAAGACCTGCTGTTGAATTGTCTTATATAAGTGAAGATAACCAAGAAATTTTGTATGACATTTTTAAATATGATGAAGCAACTCCAACATTAAGTCAAGCCCAAATACTGCGAAAACTTGATGAAAAAGGAGAATTGACTGAAGATAAACTTGAAGATATTATGCGTGCAGAGAAACCTAATCAAAAAGAGCAATTTAAAACTTCGTACGACAATATTAGACAGTATTTTCCTAAAAACTATTCAAATGAGCAAATTAACAACAAGATTATGGAATTATTAGAAAAATATCAAAAAGAGTGGAAACAGAAAATAAGAGATTACAGATAATTTTTATTTTCTTTCCCTTACAATCCCTATTATTACTAACTATATTACTAACTAAAGAGTAAATGTATAAATTATTATAATTATATATATTTACACATTTGATAAAGTTTTAAAATCACGCTATCCTGAAGTAATAGGAGGGATGTATTATGAAAAAATATGTATTTTTCTCAAGTATAATTTTAATTATAATTACTTTAAGTTTAACTATAATGATGAAATCACTTAATAAAAATAATGAATCTTCTGAAATCTTATCAAAAGATAACCAAACGAATCTTGATAATGTTCAAGAAAATGTTATTGAATTTTCTGAAATAGATGAAAATAATAATATTCAAGATAATGAATTTAGAGAAGAAAACAAAAGCCAAATAGTAAATAATTCTGAAGAAATTAAAATAAAAGAAGTACAACAAGAAGAAAAACAAGAAGAAAAAATAGTTAGTCCAACACCTGGAATAAAGAAAGCAACTCCAACAACTCCAACAACCAAATCAAAAGAGTCTGAAGAAGTGCAAAAAGAAGTAGCAAAAACCGAGATTCCAAAAATAGTAGAACCAAAACAAGAAGAAAATAAAAAAACAGAAACCTACAAATGTTCTGGTAGTAATCATGGGGTTGGAGTAGGAAATTCGCAAAAATGGTTTAATTCTGAATCTGAAGCAATTAGTTATTATAAATCTATAATTAAAAATTGGGGCGATAAATGGGAAAACTTTGAAATTGATGATGAAACATATAACAAAAATTGTCCTTATGGGTATGAAGATTGGAGTTGTCCTTATTGCAGTAAATGGACTATAAACTTTTATTATAATTAAAAATAAAAATATATTAAGAGCAAGTATAAAAATTACTTGTTCTTTTTTTATGTTAAAAATGGAGGTAAAAAATGAAAATAAATAAAATTAAAAAAATTTTTTCAGTAATAATACTGATTTTAATGTTATTTAATATTGTTCAACCTGTACTTGCAGCTTCAGGTTCTGGAGTATGGACAGGTGGTCAATATGCTTCAGGAATGAAAACAACAGACAATCAAAATGGTACTACTGGAATTATTATTAGAAAACTTGTCAATACAAGTAATGGAGATAAAAAAACAGTCTTTTGCGCAGAACATGGTATAGATTTTAAAACAGGTGCTAGTTATAATGGGGTTTACTATACACCTACAAATTCAACAATAAGAAAAGCTTGTAAAATTGCTTATTTAGGTTGGTATAGAGATAATGGAGGATATGTTGTTGACGGTGGAATATTAGCAGCTTCAATGATTGATGTGAAAAAAGCTTATGTCTATACGCAACAATATATATGGGAAACATTAGGTCAAAGTTCTGCAACATTTGTAAATTCAACATATCAAGCTGAATATCAAGCATTTAAAGAAAGAATAGATAATGAAATAAATCAAATTTCAGCTAGACCAAGCTTTAATGGTAAAACAATTACTATTACAGCTGGAGAGTCAAAAACAATAACCGATACTAACGGAGTCTTATCTGCATATAATTCAATTGATAAAACTCAAGATGGAGTAAGATATCAACATTCAGCAGGAAGTAATTCAATGACTATTACAGTATATGATAGTGTTGAAACAGAAAATATAAGAATTTCTGATAGTACATTCCAATCATGGGGAATGGTAAAAGGAGAAACAGAAGAACATGATACAACAGTATATTTTGAATTTCCTTCTGGAATACAAGACCAATTATATGCTATGCATTATAATGATCCTGTTACTTTAAATTTATCTTTAAAAATTGAATTATTAGGTAATTTAGAGCTAAAAAAATTAGAATCAACTGGAAAATTAGTTGATGGAGCTATTTATAATGTTTCAAGCTCAAATGGTTATAATAAAGATCTTACTGTTACAAACGGAAAAATCACTTTAGAAAAATTAAGAAAAGGAACTTATGTTGTAAAAGAAATAAAAGCTCCAGAAGGATATTTATTAGATACAAAATCATATAATGTTGAAGTAATTCCGAATCAAACAGTAAATCAAGATATAACAAACGAAGAACCTACTGGAACTATTACAATCATAAAAAAAGATAAAGAAACAGGTGTTACTCCTCAAGGAGATGCTAAATTAAAAGGAGCTGTCTATGAAGTATATGCAGCTGAAGATATATACAACAAAGCTAAAACAAAGAAATTTTATTCTAATGGAGATTTAGTAGCTACTCGTACTATGAACGAAAAGGGAGAAACCGAAGATGTAACAGAACTTCCTTTAGGAAAGTATAAGATTAAAGAAAAAACAGCAAGTGAAGGATACTTTGTCGATAATACAGAATACTCTGTAATTCTTGCTTATAAAGACCAAAACACAAAAGTAATTACTAATAAGACTACAAGTAACGAACAAGTTAAAAAAATGGGAGTTCACATTTTCAAAAGTGGAATCAATATTCAATCTGGATTAGTACAAGGATTGGAAGAAGCTGAATTTTCAATAAAATTGAATTCGGCAGTTGAGAAAGCTTATTCACAAGGATACAGTTATGCTGAAGTTTGGGGAGGATTAGATGAAAATGGAAATAAAGTTAGCGTAAATGCAAACAGAGTATTACAAGCTCAAGCAATTGCTCCAACTTATGAAATTATTACAACTGATAGTCATGGAAACGCTTATACTCAAAATAAGCTTCCTTATGGAAAATATATAGTTAAGGAAACTAAAACCCCAGTAGATTTTGAACCTGCGGTAGATTTTAGTTTTTCCATAACAAAAGACGAATCTGAAATTCAAGATGTAGCACAAAAAGTTAAACATTTGGTAGTAAATGATGAACAACTAGAAAGTTATATAAAACTTGTAAAGAAAGATTTAAAATCAAATAAAATAGTTACTTTAAATAGTGCAACTTTTGAAATTAAAGCTGCAAGCGATATTATAGATCGTGGAAATGGTAAAACATTATATAGAAAAGGCGATAAAATCACTCAAAAATTAGGAAGTACAACATATTCTTCATTTACAACAAATGCGGATAATGAAGTAATTCCAGATTATAGTTATAATTCAGATAATGACGGAAAAGGTATTGCTATAACACCTTTATCTCTTCCAGTTGATAAATATGAAATAACTGAAATTAGAATTCCAACAGGATTTTTGCAATTAGAAGCTCCAGTAAAATTTGAGATCAAAAATGTAAAAGATTTTGATACAGATAAAGATGGAGATTTTATTAAAGAAGTTATAGTAAAAAATGAACAACCAACAGGAACTTTAAAAGTAAATAAAACAGTTGCTATAAGAGAAAATGTAGATACATCTCTTATAAATATTAGCGATTTAAGCGGTATTCAATTTAAACTAACAGCAAAAGAAGATATAATTGACATGGCTGATGGTTCTAAATTTTATACTAAAGGACAAGCAGTAGGAACTTATAATCTTACAAAAGAAGGAAAATTAACAATAGATAATCTACCTATGGGAACTTATGAATTACAAGAAATTAAGACATTAGATGGATTAGTTTTAAATAATAAAAAATATGAAGTAAAATTTGTTAAAGTAGATGATATTACAAAAGTTTATACTGAAAACAGAAAAATTTCAAATGATACAACTATATTTGAATTAAGTAAAACAGATATTACTGGAGAAGCTGAATTAGAAGGTGCTAAATTAACAGTATTAGATGGAGATAAAGTAGTTGATACATGGATTTCATCAGATAAAACACATAAAATAGAAGGTTTAGTTGCAGGAAAAGAATATACTTTACGAGAAGAAATTACTCCTAATGCTTATGTTAAAGCGACAGCTATTAAATTTAAAGTTGAAAATACTAAAGATGTTCAGAAAGTAACAATGATAGATAAAATCGTTGAGTTAACAAAAACAGATATAGGCGGAGAAGAAGTTGAAGGAGCTAAAATACAGGTTTTAGATGGAGAAAAAATCATTGATGAATGGACTTCTGGAAAAGAAGCTCATAAAATCAATGGATTAGAAGAAGGTAAAACTTATATACTTCATGAAGAAGTTGCTCCAGACGGATATGTAAAGGCTACTGATGTAGAATTTACTGTTACAACTGATAAAGAAACACAACATGAAAAATTAGTAAATAAAATAGTTAAAGTTTCTAAAACCGATCTAACAAATGGAGAAGAATTAGAAGGTGCTGAACTAGAAATTACTGATGTAGAAGGTAATGTTATTGAGAATTGGACTTCAACTAAAGAGCCTCATATTGTAAATGGATTAGAGGAAGGTAAAACTTACACGCTAACAGAAAAAACAGCTCCTTACGGATATGAGATGACTGAAAGCATTACTTTCACAGTTACAACTGATAAGGAAACACAAATAATTGAAATGAAAGATATGCCTATACTTAAAAATGTTAAAATTATAAAAGTAGATGCAGAATCTAAAGAAGTAATTAAAGATAAATTTACTTTTGCGATTTATGAAGATCAAGAAGGTACTAAACTAATTAAAGAAGTTAAATCTGATAAAGAAGAAGGAACAGCAATATTTGAAGAATTAAGATTTGGAACATATTTTATAAAAGAAATAAAAGCTCCAAAAGGTTATGAACTATCTGATAGAGTTGTTAAAGTTGAAATCAACGGTAAAGGCGTGTTCATTGACGATGAACTAACTGAAGAATCAGACAATACAGTAACATTTAATTTTGAAAATAAGAAAATTGAAGTTCCTAAAACTGGAGATAACTCACATATTAAATTGGCTTTAGGAATACTATTATTAGCTACTTTAGGATTAGCATATTTTGGAATCAAAATATATAAATCTCATAAAGATAACAATAACAAATAAGTAATAGTGACTTGAAACATAGTCGCTTTACTATTTTAAGAAGGGAGTCTAAAATGATAGATAAGGATTTAAAAATTAAAGCTAATTTATTTCAAAAATTAAGAAATAACAATATTATAAATGCAAAACAAATTATCAATATTACTTATGAACAAGGTAAAAGGCTTAAATTAACAAGAGAAGAAGATAAAATGCTTACTGAATTATGCTATCACTTAACAGAAAAAAGAAATAATGAGTTAGAATTTATAATAAAAAAGAAGGAGGAAGAACAAGATGCAAAAAGACCTATACAATAGATTATTAGAATTTGAACTAGACAATGATATATTTGATACTTCTGAATATGATCGTACAATAGAACATATAAAAGAAGAACTAAAAACTCCTAAAGATATTAAACAATATATTAACTATTATAATTTAGTATTAGTTGCTGAAGAAGGTTCTGATGACGAATTATGTCAAAAATTAGAAGGTTTTATTGATGAATTGAGTAGCTTGTTATCTGAAAGAGAAAAACAACTTAAAATTAAAAATAAGGAAAAACAAGAAAGATAATTTGTACATTTGTCATTATGCAGTTTATTTAATAAAATTCATGTTGAAGGAGGTAACAAGCATGAAAGAAATAGACTGTACTATTCTTGAAAAGATGTATGAAGAGAAAACAAAATATTATAAAGATAGAATATATGAAGAAGATGAAAAACTTCAAGTGTTAGCAGAAAATTCTATGGAGAGTCTTGTACTATTACTTGATGATATAAAAGCAAGAAAAATTATAAGATCTTATATTCAAGAATGGGAACATGTTAGCTTTCTATATTACAAACTTCGGGGTATTAAATGGAATAGAAAATAAAGATAATCTAAAGCAGGAATTATAAAAGTTCCTGCTTTTTCATTGTAATATTTCATAAAAATTGATATAATACTTGTCAGATAAATAGTAATTTGTTGAAATGATTGGAGGAATGGGTATGAAAAATAAAAATGTATTATTTGCAGTATTAGG
>ERZ824473.4930-NODE-4930-length-11295-cov-3.340302_pt1 | contig 11295 bp, 10 predicted proteins | sample MGYA00519874_ERZ824473 | MGnify/ENA primary metagenome ERZ824473 (study PRJEB31778, sample SAMEA3449151) | human gut metagenome | biome: human gut; feature: human-associated habitat; material: faeces | place: United Kingdom | collected 2010/2012 ... | reverse complement strand
CCGTTCTCTTTCTTTCCGCCGTGGAAATCCCGTCGCCCGGACGGTACCCGTCAGCAAAAATGCCGCCAAGAATTCCGCAGGCCAGGACGCCGCAGGCTAGCAATGCCCGCGCGAATACGCTCCAGCCGTATGCCGCCGCAAGAATCCCCGACAGAACGCCCGCTGCGCCAAGACACAAAGGCCGTTTTGTCACACACTTCCCCCTTTAATCCGTTTCGGTAGGTTCCTCCGTTTCCGAAAAGGCGCTCTCTGCCCCCGTGACATAATCCATATTGCGGTCATACATATCCGCGAGCGGGAAATTGTCGCGGTAGACTCCGCTCGTATCGCCGTTGACGGAAATCTGAACCTTGCTGATCGTGGAAAGCTCCGACAGGGAATCCACGATCGAATAGATAACGATTGCCTCGTTTACTTTGTAATCCTGATTCTTGAACGCTTCATCCAGGCTGACGTAGCAGACGCCGTCCACCACCGACACAGAGACAAGCTTGGTCCCCTCCGGAATCGCAGACTTTGCATCCTTGGTCTTCGGACCGTCTAAAAGCTGCTCCATAATCAGTTTTTCCATGGAAATATTGCTGCTGTAGTAGACATCCTCGCGCACTTCCTTGACCAGACCGTCCCCGTCCAGATTGGAAAAATACAGCGTGAGTGTTGTATTCTGAATGGAATTGATCTGCTCTCCCGGATTTTCGATAAAGCTGTCCTGATTCATGGTACCGACAAGATTCCCCTTCGCATCCGTAAGCGGTGCGTCTCCAATGTAAAATGCCACGCAGTCCACCCCGTCGATCTGTGTCATCGTCCGGACAACCGCCGCCCGGCACAGTACCTCATCGACAGCACTCATTTTGCTGTAATCCTCATCAAAATGCAGGGTTAAAAGCACACCGTCCAGTGAATAATTCGTGATTTCCACATCATTTGGAATCGGCTTCCGGTAATCCACATTGTCCGAATCCGAACTCAGTTTCGCAAGGAACTCCTTGATCATTCCGTCGGTATCGGTTGCCGAAGGCTCATAAGGTTCTTCCACCAGACGGTTCTTGTCCTTATTCAGATATTCGATATGATAGGCACTCTGCTCCGTCTGCCTGCCGCACGCCGCGAGCGAGCCTGACAGGAACATCAGACATGCCAGTCCCAGACATATTAACTTTTTTCTCCATCGATAAGCTTCTCGGCTCATAGACTCTCCCTTATCTAAGAAATATAATTCAGCGGAATTCTGACGTTGAAAATCGTTCCCTCTCCCACGGTACTGAACACCTTGATGGCTCCGCGGTGCATCAGAACCGCGCTCCTCGTAATGGCAAGTCCAAGTCCCGTTCCGCCAATCTCCCTGGAATGAGACTTGTCCACACGGTAAAAACGCTCATAAATATGCTCTAACGACTCCTCCGGAATACCGATTCCGCAATCCTCCACTTTCAGATAAAAATACTGGTGATCGGCATTCAAAGAGACATGTACCCATCCGTCCGGGCGGTTATATTTGACTGCATTTTCGATCAGGTTGGTAAAGGCAAGCGTAATCTTTACCTCATCCACATCCGCACTGACCGGTCGGAAACTCTCCAACACCAGCTCGATATTCTGCTTTTCCGCAATCGGCTTTAAGCGCTTTAAAATCTGCTCTAACAGTTCGTTGATGTTGACATTCGTGATGTTTAAATCTCCCGCAGACTTATCCATCTTTACCAGAGACAGCAGATCATTGATGATCTTCGTCTCACGGTCCACCTCGTTGCCGATATCCGACATGAATTCCTGATACAGCTCCACCGGTGCGTCCTCCATGCTGTTGATGGAATCCGCCAGCACCTTCATGGAAGTCAGCGGCGTTTTCAGCTCATGCGAGACATTGGACACAAATTCCTGTCTCGAATCATCCAACACCTTCATGCGCCCCAACATCTTATTGAACTTTTCACAGATCTGCCTGGTCTCGGTGTAAGCGTTAATCTTTAATGCGTCATCCCCATATCCCGTCTGAATCTCCTCGATCGACTTTGCCATGGCATGGAACGGCGCCACAAGATGAATCGCGATAAACGTTCCCGCAAAGATGATCGCCACGATCGCAATCAGTTCCATGACAAGCGTATTGCGCGCCAGATATTCCAGATTCAGATTGATGCTGTCGGTCGAAACGCTCACCATAATCACACCGATCGTCCGCTTGTTCTCCGTCTCCGGGTCCACATGCACCAACGGAATCGTCATTTCAATGTAACGGTTCTGGGAATCATATTTGCTGATCTCCTCCCCCTGGATACTCTTGATCACTTCCTCGGAAATAATCGTCTTTCCGGTGTCAAGATTGTAGGTATCCTTTATGATATGGAACTCCTCATCGATAATCATGACACGCCCGTCATAGATCGTTGACAGCTGCTCTAACTGCACGTTGATCGCAGACTCACTCTCCGCATTATTCAGATAATCATTGGAAACGATCTGATTGGCGAGAATCTTCGCCTGGCTTAGAATCTCACTCGTGCGGATCGACACCGCACGGTTTTCATAAGAGCCGAGCATCCCGGCACGCAGCAGGACGCCCGGTACAATTCCGATCAGAATGCAGAGAAGAATCAGTCTGCACTTAAGACTTTTGAGAAAATCGGTTAATTTTTTAAATTTAGACATTGTGTACACCCATTAATTCTGTGAATAATAGTACCCGACGCCCCACTTTGTGTGAACGTATTTCGGTTCGCTCGGATTGCTCTCGATCTTCTCCCGAAGACGCCGCACATGCACATCCACCGTTCTGACATCCCCCGGATACTCATAGCCCCATACAAGATTTAAAAGATTCTCTCTTCCGTATACCTTGTTGGGGTTATTCACGAGCAGCTCTAAAAGGTCGAACTCCTTTGCAGTGAGATTGACCTCCCTGCCGAGAATAAACAGCCTTCTGCTCTCGCAGTCCAGCTTTAAGTCTCCCGCCTCGATCACCTTGGATTCTTCTTTCCTGGGCTGCGATGCGGCAGTTCTTCTCATGATGGCTTTGATTCTCGCCTTCACTTCCAGAATATTGAACGGCTTTGTGATATAGTCATCTGCGCCGTACTCCAGTCCGAGAATCTTATCCATGTCATCGCCCTTGGCTGTAAGCATGACAATCGGCATATTGGAAAACTCGCGGATATGCTGGCACACCTCGAATCCATCCATCTTCGGCAGCATAATATCCAGCAGAATCATGTCGTATGCATTCTCTGTCGCCATCTTAAGCGCCTCCTCACCGTCGTAGGCGCAATCCACTTCCATGCCGTCCTGCTCCAGACTGAAACGGATTCCCTTTACGATTAACTTTTCATCATCCACCACAAGAACTTTTTTCGCCATTTATTTCACCTTTATCTGATCTCTGATCCGATTATACAATCCCTCTTTGATTCCATCTACATTCATAATCTCTTCAACGGAAGAAAATCCTCCGTGCGCATCCCGGTAGTTTACAACCGCCTGCGCCTTGGTCTGTCCGATCCCGGAAAGCGTCATAAGCTCTGCCAGCGACGCCGTGTTGAGATTCAGACGTCCGTCTTCCGGAGACGATGCCGTCCCTCCCGAAGTTCCCTCACCGTTCCTGACACTGCTGTCCGCAGAAGTCACACTTCCTCCCGCAGAAACTGCACTGCCGCCCGCAGAAGTCATACTGCCCGTCATCCCGGCCGCTTCTTCGCTGTCAGGAATATACACCATGAGTCCGTCGTACACGCTCTCCGCAAGATTGACTGCACACATCCCGGCATCCGCTGTCATGCCGCCCGCCATCTCGACCGCCTCATAGATGCGGTCTCCGAGCTCTAACACGTACACGCCCGGCTCTGCCACCTCTCCGCAGACATAGACATAACATTTTCCCGACGCACGGTCTGCCTTATCAGCATCTTCCGTCGTCTCCGGTGCAAGAGCTGCCTCAGCCGCCCATTCCTCACCGGAAACCTCCGGCAGATCCACACTTCCCGTCTGCTCCCCGCCGGAAACGTCCAGTATATCCAGACGCTCCCCAGCCTCCGTTTCTTCCGTCTCCTGCACGTTCCCGGTATCCTGCGAGACTTCCGTCTCCAGATAAACCTCGTTCTGACTGCCACATCCCGCCATAAAAATGCACAGAATCATGCCAGCCCCTATCTTCTTCCATGTTCGTATCATAAGCATTCTCCTTCTTCTATATAAAAGGAGTCCTCAATGCCCGATATTCATATTCTAACGAAATTTTACAGCCGTGACAAGAGTGTTTCAGAAATATTTCAAAATTGTTTCTTCCAATGTTACCCAGAAATTTTTGGCATCCTTGGAATCCGGCATTAAAACTGCCCCCTCATACGCGTCCAACGCCGTCTGCTCCACGGTATCCGGCGTCTCTGACGGAATCACGGAGTAATGTCCCGACAATCCATGCAATTCGTCCGCCATGCCGACTGTCACAAACTGTGCAAAATCTGCCGCCGCTGCACTGTCTTTTGTATAATCATTGACCACTATCATATCGGTAGACGCACATGTCGCCGCCGAGAGCGTATCGCTTAACTCCGGCATCTGCATCAGCCCATAGTCATATCCGTCCAGCTGCCAGAGTGTATCAGTATCCAGGATTGCCGAAAGAGTCCGCCCTTCCCGGAAATTGTTCACGATATGCTGTTCGGACACTTGCTCCGCATCAATGGAAAAAGATGCCAGTATCGTGTCAAAATACTCCAGATCCTGCTGATAGAGCGTATCATCGTAGGTGATATCCAGTTCGTCCGATCCTCTCTTTGCGAACGTGACGCTGTTGCCGACAAACGGGAAATCATAGAACGCATCCTTGACATCCCACTCCAGCAGATATTCCACATTCTCTGCCGGCTCGTTCTCATTGGAATAATCGATGATTGCCTGCAGCGATGCCGGCGCCTCGGTAAAATAATCCGTCTGGTAAATAAACACGCACGCATCGTAGGACAGCGGATACCCGAGCACGCGCTCTTCGTAGGTCGCCGCCTCGACTGCCTTTTCCAGCACGCCGTTTTCCGACGGGTCCGTCTGATTCACGGAAACAAGACCATAGAGGTATGCTTCCTCCAGATTATCCCCCGGTAAGAGGTACACATCCGGAAATGCATCATCCTGCATGGTCTTATCGTAAATAGTTCCAAGATAATCAATGGTATCCTGATACTGCACGGCTACTTTTTTCCCTGTCTTAGCGTAATAACGTACAGCCGCCTCGGAAAAAAAGTCTGCATAGCTGTCATCCGCATACCACAGCGTAAGGTCTGCCGGTGCGCTCCGGTAAGCTTCATCCGCCGCCGTTTCTCCCGTCTCCGTGGAGGGCACACCATCCCCGCTGCTGCCGCATCCCGCTGTATTCATAACAGCCATTCCTGTCATTCCAAGCACAACGACAAGTCCTGCCGCCGTCAGTCTTTTGTATAATCGTTTCATTTTATTTCCCTAATCCGTTTTTTGTATTCTCATTATCAGGGAATTACATCTCTGCCAGAACCGCATCCAGCTTCTCTGCCATCTCATCCACATGCTCTTTCCCGATAATCAGTGGAGGTACAAAACGAAGCACATCGGCGCCTGCCGTGATCACGACAAGTCCGTGTTCCAATGCTGCTGACGCAATTTTTCCAACCGGTTTCTCACACACAACGCCCTGCATCAGTCCCAGACCTCTGCGCGCCGTAAGGAAATCATACTTTTCCACAAGCGCATCCAGCTTCTGCTCCAGATACGGCGTGATCTCTTTTACATGCTCTGTAATCCGATCCCGCTCCATCATCTTAAGCACGGTGTCAACTGCTGCTCCGACAAACGGGTTGCCGCCGTAGGTCGTCCCGTGATCGCCCGGTGCCAGCGACTTTTCCGCCACGCGCTCAGTCATCAGGAATGCTCCCACCGGAACACCGCATCCAAGCGCCTTCGCACTGGTCATAATGTCCGGTTTCACACCGTAGTGCTGCCATGCGAACATCTCGCCGGTGCGCCCCATGCCGCACTGGATCTCATCTAAGATCAGCAGAATGTCATGCTCGTCGCAGAGTGCTCGCACCCCCTGAAGGAATTCGTCGGTTGCGGGGTAGATTCCACCCTCGCCCTGTACCGTCTCCAAAATAATAGCACAGGTTTTCTCATTTATCAAAGCTTTTACGCTGTCTAACTGATTAAATTCCGCGAAACGGATTCCCGGGATCAGCGGTTCAAACGGTTCCTGGTAATGTTTATTGCCGGTTACCGAGAGTGCTCCGAGACTTCTGCCATGGAACGAGTGATTCATGGCAATGATCTCATGCCCTGCATGACCGTCCCTGGTGTACGCGTATTTCTTTGCGGCTTTTAAGGCTCCCTCGATTGCCTCCGTGCCACTGTTCGTAAAAAAGACGCGGTCCATCCGGCTTGCCTTTAAGACACGTTTCGCCGCGCTTGTGATCGGCTCGTTGTAAAACAGGTTGGACGTGTGCATCAGCTTATCCACCTGCGTCTTTAGCGCCTCGCTGTACTCCCTGTTATGATACCCAAATGCCTGCACGGCGATTCCCGCCGCAAAATCCAGATATTCTTTTCCGTCCGTGTCATACAGGTATACGCCCTCCCCGTGGTCAAACACCACCGGGAAACGGTTATAGGTATGGAGGATGCTCTCCTCCGCCTCTTTCATGCATGTCTCTTTATTCATTGTAATACCTCTTCTCTTTCTCACTAAGGATCGCCGTACCGATACCTCTGTTGGTAAAGATCTCAAGGAGCAGACAATGTGCGATCCGCCCGTCTAAAATATGTACTCTGGACACGCCGTTTTCAATAGCGTCGATGCAGTTGTTCAGTTTCGGCAGCATACCGCCCCCGATAAAGCCGTCGCCGATCAATGCTCTCGCCTCATCGATGGTCAGTTCCGAGATGAGCGTGCTCTTGTCCGAAGGATCCTTGTATACACCCTCAATGTCCGTCAAAAATGCAAGCTTCTCCGCGCTGACCGCCTTTGCAATCGCACAAGCCGCATCATCCGCGTTGATATTGTAGCTGTTGTAGGCATCATCCATTCCGACCGGACACACGATCGGCAGAAAATCCTTCTCCAGAAGATCGTAGAGGATCTTCGGATTGACCTCCGTGATCTCGCCGACAAATCCGATGTCCTCCCCGTTGGAATATTTTTTCTCCACCTTGAGCAGTCCGCCGTCCTTGCCGCTGATACCGATTGCATTGACACCCAGCTCTTCCACCAGCTTGACCAGAGATTTGTTGACCTTATTTAAGACCATCTCTGCAATCTCCATCGTCGCCTCATCCGTCTTGCGGAGTCCGTTGACAAACACCGGCTCCATGCCGACTTTTCCAACCCAGCGGCTGATCTCCTTGCCTCCGCCGTGCACGATGATCGGCTTGAATCCAACCAGTTTTAAGAGGGTCACATCCTGGATCACATGGCGTTTTAACTCCTCGTCCACCATGGCGCTTCCGCCGTACTTTACCACAATGATCTTACGGTTAAAACGCTGTATATAAGGGAGCGCCTCGATCAGCACTTCCGCCTTTGCCAGAATTTCCTGCATATTTTTCTCGTCCATTTTCTCTCCACTCTCCCTGAATTTTTACGTCTCTGCTTAGGAACGGTAATCCGCGTTGATCTTGACATAATCATATGTCAGATCACAGCCCCACGCCGTTGCCTCCTCCGTGCCCATCTTGATATCCGCGATCGCCGTCACCTCCGGTTCCGAGAGGATCTTCGTCGCCTCCTCCTCGCTGTAGTCAAGTGCCACGCCGTCCTTTATGATCTGCATTTTTCCTGCCGCACTCTCAAAGAACAGATCCACCTTCTCCGGATCAAACTGTGCGCCCGAGTAACCCATCGCACAGAGAATTCTTCCCCAGTTTGCATCGTGTCCGTAGATTGCCGCCTTGGTCAGATTCGATGTGATGACCGACTTGCTGATGATCTTCGCCTGCTCCTTCGTCTCTGCTCCGACGACCTTCACCTCAAACAGCGCCGTGGCTCCCTCGCCGTCGCCTGCCATCTGCTTCGCCAGATATTCATTGACTGTCCGCAATGCCTCGCAGAACCTGTCGTAATCCTCATTTTTCTCTGAAATGACCGGATTCTCCGCCATCCCGTTCGCTAAAAGCAGACAGGTATCATTGGTGGAAGTGTCGCCGTCCACGGAGATCATATTATAGGTGTCGCAGACATCTGCCTGCAGCGCTTCTAAAAGCAGGGGCTGTGCGATCGCCGCATCCGTTGTCACAAAACTCAACATCGTGCACATGTTCGGATGAATCATGCCCGAGCCTTTGCACATGCCGCCGATCGTAACAGGAACGCCGCCAAGCATGACTTCCACCGCAATCTCCTTCTCGTGGGTATCCGTCGTCATGATCGCCTGTGCCGCCGCATGACCGCTCTCTGTCTCACCCGACAATGCCGGAACCATCGCCTCAATTCCCGCACAGATGCGCTCCATCGGAAGCTGCATGCCGATCACTCCGGTCGATGCCACGAGCACCTGATCTTCCGGAACCGGAAGCAGTTCACCGACTTTTTCCGCCGTCTGTCTGCAGTAGCGCATTCCCTCCTCGCCGGTACACGCATTGGCAATCCCCGCATTAATCACAACCGCCTGCGCCTTTTTGCTCTCGTATACAATCTTCTGATCCCACTTTACCGGGGCAGCCTTCACCAGATTCGTGGTAAAAGTTCCCGCCACCGCACAGGGAACCTCGCTGTAGAGTATTGCCATGTCCTGTCTGTTCTGATATTTGATACCGGCCGCCGTGCTGGCAGCACAAAATCCTTTTGCGGCGGTCACTCCGCCCTTTATCATCTTTATCATTCCGCACTCCTTTTCTTCCTATGGATTATAGGTCGTGATATTGTCCTCATTTGTGACGTATTCGTAATAGTTGACATCCTCGCGGAAAGTCCACCCGAGTCCCTGCCAGAAACGGTTTCCGACTTCATTTTTCTTGAATGCAATCAGATTGATCTTGTTGATATGCTCTGCCGCAAGCGCATCCACGCAGGCACCCACAAGTTTCTGTCCGATCCCGTGCTTGCGGTACGCCTCCTGCACGCATACATGATACAGGCAGCCTCTTCTCCCGTCATGTCCGCAGAGAATCGCGCCCACAATCTTTCCCTCCGCCACCGCTACCATGCTGGTGGTCGGATTACGTCTTATAAAACGCTCCACGCCCTCTCTGGAATCATCGATGCTGCGGATTCCAAACCCGTGAATCTCCATCCATAACGCATGTACCGCTTCAAAATCATCCATTGTCATCACGCGGATGACCGGTTCTGTCTCTTTCATACTTCCATCTCTTCTCTTTATCATTTCCGGTTCATTTTCCCGCTGCTTCCTTCTGTGGAAAATCCTTCCCGGGTTCTGTTTTCGCTCTGTATCTACGGGAACATCGGCACCAGACAAAGCCCTTCCGCCTCGTCAAATCCAAACAGCAGATTCATGTTCTGCACTGCCTGTCCGGCCGCACCCTTGACCAGATTGTCAAGCGCTCCCACCATCACGATTCTGCCCGTGCGCTCAACGATCTTAAAACCGATATCCACATAATTGCTTCCCTCGACCCATTTGGTCTCTGGGCACGCATCCTTCGGAAGCACGCGGACGAACTTTTCCTTCGCATAATACTTATCGTAAGCCGCCTTGATCTCCTCGTAAGAAGGAAGACTTCCGTCCGCCTTTTTCGTCAGGGTGGCATATTCTGTCGCCAGAATTCCGCGGTTCATCGGCACCAGATGCGGCGTAAAATTCACAACAACCGGTCTGCCTGCCGCGTAGCCGAGCTGCTCTTCGATCTCCGGTGTATGTCTGTGGCTCGTGACACCGTACGCCTTCATATTCTCATTGACCTCACAGAACAGATTCGGCAGCTTCGCACCGCGCCCTGCGCCGGAGGTACCGGACTTCGCATCAATGATAAGGGTATCCGGATCGATCAGCCCTTCCTTCACCAGCGGATATGCCGTCAGAATCGAACAGGTTGTGTAGCAGCCCGGATTGGCAACCAGTCTGGCATTTTTCACTTTATCGCGGTTCACTTCGCAAAGGCCGTACACCGCCTCCCCGATAAACTGCGGGCTCTTGTGCTCAATCTTGTACCATTTCTCATACACCGCAACATCCTTGATACGGAAATCCGCGGACAGATCGATGATCTTTGTCTTCTCAAGAAGTCCTTCGTTTAAGACGCCTGCCAGAAATCCCTGCGGCGTCGCCGTAAAGATCACATCCACCTGCTCTGCCAGTGCTTCCATATTGTCGTCCATACACACGTCATCCACGATCTCAAACATGTTCTGATATACTTCTGCGTATTTCTGATCTATATAACTTCTGGAACCGTACCATTTGATTTCCACTTCTTTATGTCCCATCAGAAGACGCACCAGCTCATTTCCCGCATAACCGGTCGCACCTATGATTCCTGCCTTTATCATGTTCGTATTCCGCCTTTCCTTTTCCTGCAAAAAATCTTTTCACACTATATCACTATATTAGTCTACCTCTTTGCCATAGTAAAGTATTTTTTGTCCGCTTTTTAGAAATATTCTTGCATAATTATACATCCGTTTTTTCTTTTATGCAAGCACTGTTTTACTATTTATGCAACGTTTTTCTTGTTTTGGATTTCTTTTTTCCTTAATTTATATAGGTTTTCCCTATTTTTATTCTGTATGCTTTGTACATGTATATGCATTTTTATTTGAAATATATGTATATTTTTTCACTTGCTTTTCCGTTGCATATGTTGTATATTGATTGCAGTTAATGATTTACAGAAAGGAAAAAAGCCCATGAAAGAAAAAGTTATCTTAGCTTACTCCGGCGGTCTGGACACCACCGCCATCATTCCCTGGTTAAAGGAGAATTACGATTACGAAGTCATCTGCTGCTGCATCGACTGCGGTCAGGAGGAAGAACTGGACGGTCTGGAAGAAAGAGCCATCTCCTGCGGAGCTTCCAAGCTTTACATCGTCGACATCATCGACGAGTTCTGCGATGACTACATCATGCCGTGCGTACAGGCGAATGCCATCTACGAGAACAAATATCTGCTCGGCACTTCCATGGCACGTCCGTTAATCGGCAAGAAGCTGGTTGAGATCGCAAGAAAAGAAGGCGCTACCGCCATCTGCCACGGCGCTACCGGAAAAGGAAACGACCAGATCCGTTTTGAGCTTGCCATCAAGGCACTCGCTCCGGATCTCAAGATTATCGCTGCATGGAGAGACGACAAATGGACCACGCAGTCCCGCGAGGATGAGATCGC
>ERZ824473.4927-NODE-4927-length-11299-cov-3.589203_pt1 | contig 11299 bp, 10 predicted proteins | sample MGYA00519874_ERZ824473 | MGnify/ENA primary metagenome ERZ824473 (study PRJEB31778, sample SAMEA3449151) | human gut metagenome | biome: human gut; feature: human-associated habitat; material: faeces | place: United Kingdom | collected 2010/2012 ... | reverse complement strand
ATCCAGATCCAGATCGACCCGCAGAAGATCGGTGATGTAGTCGGACAGAGAGGAAAGACCATCAACACCATCATCGAGCGTACAGGTGTGAAGATCGACATCACAGATGACGGTGCAGTTTCCATCTGCGGAACAGACCAGAAGGGTATGGATGAGGCGAAACGTATGATCGAGATCATCACTACCGAGTTTGAGGCAGGACAGATCTTTACAGGACGCGTAGTCAGCATCAAAGAGTTTGGTGCGTTCCTTGAGTTTGCACCGGGCAAGGAGGGAATGGTACACATTTCCAAGATCTCCAAACAGAGAATCAACCGTGTTGAGGATGTTCTCACACTTGGTGACAAGGTTAAAGTTATCTGCCTTGGCAAGGACAAGATGGGAAGAATCAGCTTCAGCATGAAGGATGTACCGGAAGAAGCATAAGTTATGAGATATCACAATATTACCAAGGACGATATGTTAAACGGAGACGGACTTCGTGTAGTACTCTGGGTGGCCGGCTGTTCACATGGCTGCCGGGAGTGCCAGAATCCCATTACCTGGGATCCGAACGGAGGTCTCCCATTTACGGACAGCGAGCGAGCTGAGATATTTGCAGAGCTGGACAAGGATTATATCAGCGGGATCACATTCTCAGGAGGAGATCCCCTGCATCCTTCCAATATCGCTGAGGTAACAGCTCTTGCAAGAGAGATCAGAGAGAAGTATCCGGATAAGACCATCTGGTTATATACCGGTTCTCTCTGGGAAGAGATCCAGCAGTACGAGATCATCCATTATCTGGATGTCTGTGTGGACGGAGAATTTCAGGTCGATAAGAAAGAAGTCCTCCTGAAATGGAAAGGTTCCTCAAACCAGCGTGTGATCGATGTACGGGCATCACTCCGTGAGAACCGTGTGGTTCTGTATGTGGAGTGACCGGAGGGATTTCTCCAAATTACCCATTGGGAGTGGAACGAAAATGAAAAGAATTGCGAAATTTCACAAGGTAACTTTTGAACAGTTTGCAAAGGACTGGAAGGATACTTTTGAACAGTATTCAGAAGAAGAGATCTGTAATATCTACGACAGCCTGAAACTTCCGAAGAGAGCCACAACCGGAAGTGCGGGATACGATTTTTATGCACCGGTGGATGTGACCATGAAACCGGGCGAGATCGTTAAGATCCCCACTGGCATCCGTGTGGAGATGGAAGAAGGCTGGGTCCTGAAATGTTATCCGAGAAGCGGACTGGGATTCAAATTCCGTCTGCAGCTGAATAATACAGTAGGGATCATTGACAGCGATTATTTCTTCTCTGACAACGAAGGCCATATCTTTGCCAAGCTGACCAACGATACCAGAGAAGATAAGACCATCCAGATCCCGGCAGGAACCGGATTCATGCAGGGAATCTTCGTGGAGTACGGAATTACCGTGGATGATGATGCAGATGCAGTAAGAAACGGTGGTTTCGGAAGCACCACAAAATAAAACAAAAGCCCGGAAGGCGGAGGTGTGAAGACCACATACATCCGATTTTCCGGGCTTGTTTTTTGTAAGTACTGTTTTTGGTAAATGCCTTGTTTAGCTGAGAGGTGCGTCTGATTCCTCGTCTGCACGTGCTTTTTCCACGACTGCGTTAAAGGCATTTGCGACAGCGTCGTACTCTTCATCATCTTCGATGTTTGCCAGCATCGGATCGCCGTCTGCTGTGCGGGAGAAGCTGTAGAGATAAACCTCACCGGTCTCATTCTGGCCGTTCTCATCCAGTGGGAGAAGTGCGATATATTCTTTGTTCTCTACAGGGAAAATAGTAAGGATGGCACATTCTACCTCTGTATCATCATCCATAGTCAGGGTAATAGTATGGTGTGCCTCGTCTACCTTACTTTCACAGTTGGCTGTGCAGGAAGCGCAGTCACTTGGTGTGCATCCGCTTTTGTTAAATTCATCACTCATAAAAGAAATCCTCCGTTCTGCTACTGCCTGTGAATAAGAAGGCAGCTCTGCATGATATAAAGAATATTTTAACAGATATGACGTAGAACAGCAACAAAATATTTGAGAGCCTGAGAAAACTTTCAAAATATTTTTTGCTTAATCCGACAATGTGAGATATAATAAAAATATGACGAAAAAATGAGGAGAAAATATAAAAATATGAAATTTATTTCCTGGAATGTAAATGGGATCCGGGCCTGTATCACCAAGGGCTTTGAGGAACGCTTTCATGAGCTGGATGCGGATATTTTCTGTCTGCAGGAAACGAAATGCCAGCAGGGACAGGTGAAGCTGGAGCTTCCCGGATATCATCAGTACTGGAACTACGCAAATCGCAGAGGCTATTCAGGTACAGCCATTTTTACGAAGAGGGAGCCGTTGTCTGCGGCTTACGGGATCGGGATAGAGGAGCATGACAAAGAAGGACGTGTCATCACGCTGGAATTTGAAGAGTATTATTTTGTGACTGTATATACTCCCAACTCCCAGAGCGAGCTCCGCCGTCTGGAATACCGTATGAAATGGGAAGAGGATTTTCTGGCTTATCTCCTGAAACTGCAGGAGAAGAAACCGGTGATCTGCTGTGGCGACCTTAATGTGGCACATCAGGAGATCGATCTCAAGAACCCGAAGACCAACCGCAAAAATGCAGGCTTTACTGATGAAGAGAGAGCCTGCTTTACCAGAGTCCTTGAGAGTGGCTTTATTGATACATTCCGCTATTTTTATCCGGATAAAGAGGGCGTTTACTCCTGGTGGTCCTACCGTTTCCGTGCACGAGAGAAGAACGCCGGCTGGCGTATCGACTATTTCCTTGTTTCCCCCTCCCTGAAAGAAAAGCTTCAGGATGCAAAGATCCACGGAGAGATCATGGGATCCGATCATTGCCCGATTGAGCTGGATATTGATCTGTGACGGATATGCATTCCGGATTTTTTTGTGCCTGATATTACGTAAGTACAGAAAGATTCCAAGTACAGGAGGGCATTTTTACGTGAAACAGATTTCCATGGATTTCAATAATAAAAAGAGAAAAGGAGGAGTTGCCTTGGCAAGCCGCAGATTAGGTCGAGTGGAAAAAGGTCAGCCGCTGATACTTGGAGCCAATAAATTGGAGGGCGGTTATAATTTTGCAGTGGAGGCATCGGAAGATTCCGAAGTGTCCCTGCTTTTATATAAAAAAAGAGGAGCTGCCGCACCGGTGGAGATCGTTTTTCCGAAGGATTTCCATACAGGACGTGTGTGGGCACTGAAACTGTGCAGTGCTTCTCTGAAGGATTTTGAATATAATTATAAAATAGACGGTGAGATCGTGCAGGATCCGTATGCATACGGACTTCACGGGAGAGAACATTTCGGAGTACCTTACGATCCGGAAAAGGAGGTTCGCTGCCGCTTCCTTAATGAGAATGTTTCCGGCTGGGAAAATGAAACTGCGCCGGCAGTAGAATACGAAAATATGATCCTGTACAAGCTTCATGTCCGTGGTTATACGAAGCTTGCCAGAAAGATGGTTTCCCATAAGGGAACTTTCCTTGGCCTGACAGAGATGATCCCTTACTGGAAAGAGCTGGGGATCAATGCCATTGAACTGATGCCTGCCTATGAATTCTGTGAGGTTCCGATCAGTAAACCGAAGGAAGGCAGTGAACACATCAAGTCCCGCCGAAAGGAAAATGTAGTGAATTACTGGGGCTATGCTTCCGGCTTTTATTTCAGCCCGAAGAGTGCTTACTGCAGTACCAGAGAACCGGAGCAGGAGTTCCGGTATCTGATCCGGGAGCTGCACAGGAACGGCATTGCCTGCATCATGGAATTCTATTTTCCGGAGGAAACAGACAGCCTGATGGCTCTTCGGGCCCTGCAGTTCTGGAGAGATTTTTACCATGTAGATGGATTTCATGTGTTGGGAGAGGGCTTTAACCGGGAGATGCTTCTCAGGGACGGAATCCTTTCCGGAGCAAAACTGATCTTCCAGGGCTTTGATTTTGATCATTTTTACAGAGGAAAGCTTCCGGCCAGACGTTGCGGAGCAGAGAGCAATATGAATTTTCTCCAGGATATGCGCCGTTTCCTGAAAAGCGATGAAGGTATGGTGGAGGCTGCAGCATGGCATATCCGTCATAACAGCGAGAATCATGGAGTAATCAATTACATGGTGTGCCAGGACGGATTTACCATGAATGACCTGGTGAGCTACAATTATAAACATAACGAGGCCAATGGCGAGGGCAATCAGGACGGAAGCAGCTATAATTATTCCTGGAACTGTGGTGTGGAAGGCCCTACCCGTAAGGTTTCCGTCCGTCAGATGAGGGAGCGCCAGATTAAAAATGCCTTTCTGATGATGCTGTTGAGTCAGGGTGTGCCCATGATCTATCACGGCGATGAATTCGGCAATTCCCAGAGTGGAAACAATAATGCCTACTGTCAGGATAATGCTACCGGCTGGACAGACTGGAAGGGCCTTTCCAGAAACCAGGGACTGAGGGAATTCATAAAGGATGCCATTGCTTTTCGTAAAGCCCATCCCGTTCTTCATATGCCGGTGGAACTGAAAGGGGTAGATTATCTGACCAAGGGGTTCCCGGACGTGTCTCTTCACGGGGAACGTGCCTGGTATCTGAGCTATGAGAATACCAGCAGGCTTCTCGGTATGATGTACTACGGAGCCTATGCAAGGGAAAAAGAGGATCTGGAAGCTGCAGAGGATGATTTTATTTACATCGGCTATAATTTCCACTGGGAAAACCGGAGCCTTGCTCTGCCCAATCTCCCGGAAGGCATGTGCTGGAAAAAAATCGCAGATACCTCTCTTCACGGAACAGGATTCCATCTGGAAGAGAAAGAAGAATATAAAAAATCAATCGAAATAGGCCCCCGCGCCATTGTGGTATTGCTGGGCAGACAGGAGGCGGAGAAAGATGCGATCATGGCACCCGTGGCTGCACTTCAGGACCATCACGAGGCATAAGCTTCTGGTGATGAGATACTGTTTTCGTATCGGGTTATATAAGCAGGGGTTACTTCATGACCTGTCCAAATATTCCCCGACGGAATTTCTGGTAGGCTGTAAATATTATCAGGGAACAAGAAGTCCCAACAACGCAGAACGTGAGGCAACCGGCGTATCCATGTCTTGGCTGCACCATAAGGGAAGAAACAGACACCATTTTGAACATTGGGTAGACTATTCCCTTGACGGTGAGCATGTGATCATGGGAGCCAGAATGCCCAGAAAATATGTGGCGGAAATGGTTATGGACCGGATCAGTGCATCCAGAAACTATCTGGGAGAGGAATATACTTATCATGAACCATTGCAGTATTTTCTGAAAAGCAAGGAGAAGCTGTGGTTTATCCACCCGCAGACAAAGAAAGAACTGGAGGGGCTTCTCCGGATCCTGGATAAATACGGAGAGGATAAGGCTCTGTGGTATATCCGCAATGTATATCTTCGTGATAACCGTGGAAAAAGAGTGAAAAGCCCCGGGAAAAAGCTTCGAAATCACAGATAGGGGTGTATTTTTGGCAGGTTGTCTGATATAATATTCAGATATCAGGAGGAAGAATGAATGGATACACCAACAATTGCGAAATACTATAGAGAGAAAGATCCCATGGAGCGTCTGAAACTTCTGGAGCAGTCCATTGCAGCAGGAGAAGAGCCGGAAGAAAACAGGATCCGAAAGGAACTCTGGGAGATCCGTTACAGTGATAAATCTGAGACTGGTGATACCAGGGCAGACGGTTATCTCGGTCTCTGGATGACCATGGAGTTTAACCGGAATTCCGCTACTAGATTCTTTGGTGAAAGAGCCGCGAAGAAAGAGATCGGCAAGTATCTTAAGAAGCTGAAATTCCAGGAGATCCAGGAAAAGGGCGGTCTTTATGAGGAGCTTCTTTATCGGGAATGCTGTCATCTGGTTCTGGTTTACATGGATCTCTGTCAGACAGATAAATCCTATAACACAACGATTTTCGGCTTGATCCACATCAAGGAGGACAGTGCGAAGGCCAAAGTCCAGAGAGACATCAGGGAAACAGCTGTGGAGCTTCCGGTTAATCTTGGAATGGAAGCTGAGCTTGGAATCATCACAAGAGCTGCCAGAGAGATCTACAGGCAGTATTATCCCAATGAAGGAAGCATTTAGGAAGCAATAAGTTTTCCGTTTCAGGCTGTCTGAATACTCAGACAGCCTTTTGTTGCCATGCATCCGGCAAAAGATCCCGGGATTTTTTGAAAAGGGATTTTTACCGGGTGTGAAGAGAAACATTCAGGAGGTTACTATTTTATGAATCCCAATCATCTGAACGCATATGAAGTCTTGAAGGAAGAAGATCTTCAGGATATTCATTCCAAAGGATGGCTTCTCAAACACAAAAAAACAGGAGCCAGAGTCATGCTCATCGAGAACAGCGATGAGAATAAAGTTTTTAACATTGCATTCCGTACACCGCCAAAGAACAGCACCGGTGTTGCCCACATCCTGGAACACAGTGTACTGTGCGGCTCCAGGGAATTTCCGCTGAAGGATCCTTTTGTGGAACTGGTAAAAGGATCTCTCAATACCTTCCTCAATGCCATGACCTACCCGGACAAAACCTGCTACCCTGTAGCCAGCTGTAATGACCGGGATTTCCAGAATCTGATGCATGTGTATCTGGATGCGGTGTTCTATCCGAACATTTACAAAAAAGAGGAGATTTTCCGTCAGGAAGGCTGGAACTATCATCTGGAACAGAAAGAAGGACCGCTGAAGTACAATGGTGTTGTTTACAACGAAATGAAAGGTGCTTTTTCCTCACCGGACGATGTTCTGGAGCGTGAGATCATGAATTCCCTGTTCCCGGATACCACCTATGGCTGTGAGTCCGGCGGAGATCCTGTAAATATCCCGGATCTCAGTTACGAGGAATTTCTGGATTTCCACAGACAGTACTATCATCCGTCCAACAGTTTTATCTATCTCTATGGAAACATGGATATGGAGGAGAAACTGGAGTTTATTGACAGCCATTATCTGTCTGCCTTTGATTCCCTTGCCATTGATTCCCAGATCCGGGATCAGGAAGCTTTTGCCCAGGTAAAAGATATCCAGAAAAATTATCCGGTGTCAGAGGACGAAGGAGAAGAGGATAACACTTATCTTTCCTACAATATGGTTGTGGGTGAAGCAGCAGATATCAACTTAAGTCTTGCTTTCGAAGTCCTGGATTACGCACTTTTAAGCGCACCGGGTGCACCGCTGAAACAGGCACTTCTGGATGCAAAGATCGGCAAGGATATCTATGGCTCCTTTGAGGATGGAATCAAACAGACATATTTCTCCATCGTGGCAAAGGGAGCCAACTTAAGCCAGAAAGAGGAATTTGTCAAAGTGATCCGTGACACCCTCACAAAGATCATGGAGGAAGGTATCGACAAGAAGGCAGTAACAGCCGGAATCAACTACTACGAATTCCGTTTCCGTGAGGCAGATTTCTCTTCCTATCCGAAGGGACTGATGTATGGCCTGGATATTTTAAGCAGCTGGCTTTATGACGATACAAAGCCGTTCTGTGAAGTACAGCTTCTTGAGGGATTTGAGTTCCTCAAAAAAGCTCTGGAAGAGGGATATTTTGAGGATCTGATCCGTAAATATCTTCTGGATAATACCCATGGCGCGATCCTTTCCCTGGTACCGGAGAAAGGCCTTGCTGCTAAGAGAGACAAAGAACTGGAAGAAAAACTGGAGAATTACAGAAAGAGCCTTTCTGATGAAGAGCTTACCCGGATGGTAGAGAATACAAAAGCCCTGGAAGCTTATCAGGAATCCGAGGAAGATTCGGAAGCACTGACCTGTATCCCGATGCTTTCCAGAGAAGATATCAAAAAAGAGATCACAGGACTGACAAATGAGGAACATTACGTAGATGACAGCCTGTTTCTGTATCATGATGTATGCACCAATGGAATCGGTTATGCAGATCTTCTTTTTGAGATCCATGACTTTGATGTAAATACTGTCCATTATCTGGGACTTTTAAAATCTGTGCTTGGAGCAGTGGATACAGAAAACTACAGTTATGGTGAACTGTTCAATGAGGTGAATGCAAGAACCGGCGGCATTTCCTATGGAATCGAAGTTTTTGATGATGCCCAGGATACCGATGCATTCCGTGCCATGTTTGCTGTAAGAGGCAAAGCTTTGTATCCGGAGATGGATTTCATGTTCTCCATGATCCGTGAAGTTCTTACAACTTCCAAACTTACAGACACCAAACGTCTCTATGAGATCATTGCCAGAGTGAAATCCAGAGCCCAGGCCAGCCTTGCAAGTGCAGGCCATTCCACCGCCGTTCTCCGCGGTGCTTCCTATGCATCCCCGATGGCTGCCTTCCAGGATGAGATGGCAGGGATCGGATATTATCAGTTTATCGAAAAACTGGAAAAAGATTTTGACAGCTGCAAGGACGAGATTGTAAAAAATCTCCGCAAAGTGATGGAGGAGGTTCTTCGTCCGGAGAATTTCTGTGTAAGCTACACCGGAGAGAGAGAGTCCCTGGATACAGTGAAAACACAGGCTGCCGAAATTAAGAAAGTCCTGTTTAATGGACAGAAACCGGAGCCCGTGAAACAGGCCCCGTGCGTAAAGAAAAACGAAGCCTTCAAGACATCTGGTCAGGTACAGTATGTGGCACAGAACGGAAACTTCCGCAAAAAAGGCCTGGAATATACCGGTGCGCTGGATATCCTGAAGGTGATCTTAAGTTATGATTATCTCTGGATCAACCTTCGTGTAAAGGGTGGAGCGTATGGTTGCATGAGCGGCTTTAAGAGAAACGGAGAGAGCTTCCTGGTATCCTACCGTGATCCCCATCTAAAGAGAACCCTGGAAGTATACCAGGGAGTGCCGGATTATATCCGTGCCTTTGAGGCAGACGAGCGTGAGATGACAAAATATATCATCGGAACGATCAGCAACAAGGATGTGCCGAGAACTCCGCAGATGCAGGGAAGTATCTCAAAAACCGCATATTTCTCCAATGTTACAGAGGATATGCTCCAGAAGGAAAGAAATCAGATCCTCGGAGCGCAGAAGGAGGATATCCAGAAATTGGCAGCTCTTGTAGAAGCAGTACTTTCCGATGATCAGATCTGCGTAGTAGGAAGTGAGACTGCAATAGAGAAGGCGGAAGATGTATTCATGGAAGTGAAGCCACTGATCGGCTGATGAGAAACAAAGCCTGCTGTCCGTTAAATGGGATAGCAGGCTGTGAAAGGATTATGAGAGGATAAAGAATGGATAATAATTTTAGATCAGGCTTTGTTGCGATCATCGGAAGACCGAATGTTGGAAAATCCACGCTGATGAACCATCTTATCGGACAGAAGATCGCCATCACATCAAACAAGCCACAGACAACCAGAAACAAGATACAGACCGTATATACCTGTGATGAGGGACAGATCGTATTTTTGGACACACCAGGTATCCACAAGGCAAAAAACAAGCTTGGAGAATACATGGTACAGGTTGCGGAGAGAACCCTGAAGGAAGTAGATGCCATTATGTGGCTGGTGGAGCCGTCCACATTCGTAGGTGCGGGAGAGCGCCACATTGCCGAGCAGCTACAGAAGGTTGGAGTTCCTGTGATTCTCATCATCAACAAGATCGATACGGTAAAAAAAGAAGAGCTTCTTCCTGCAATCGATACCTACCGTAAGATCTGTGATTTTGCAGAGATCATTCCCTGCTCTGCCCTCCGCGGAAAAAACACACGGGATATCATTCCAAGTATTTTCAAATATCTTCCGTACGGACCGATGTTCTATGATGAGGATACAGTTACCGACCAGCCTCAGCGCCAGATCGCCGCAGAGATCATCCGTGAGAAGGCTCTGCATGCACTGGATGAGGAGATCCCTCACGGAATCGCCGTTGCCATCGACCGGATGAAGAAACGTCCGGGAAGAAGCAACATCATAGATATTGATGCGACCATCATCTGCGAGCGTAATTCCCACAAAGGCATCATCATCGGAAAACAGGGTGCCATGCTGAAAAAGATCGGAAGCAATGCCCGCTATGAGCTGGAGCGTATGCTGGAAGCAAAGGTAAACCTAAAGCTCTGGGTCAAGGTGACTAAGAACTGGAGAGACAGTGATTTCCTGATCAAGAACTTTGGATATGATAAGAAAGAAATCTGAAAATGAGTGATCTGATTACCGTACAGGGAGTGGTGCTTTCTGCCATGCCGGTAGGCGACTATGACAAGCGGATCGTCCTTCTCACAAGAGAGAGGGGAAAGATTTCCGCCTTTGCCAAGGGAGCAAGGCGGCAGAACAGTCCGTTTATGGCAGCAGCCAATCCGTTTGTATTCGGAAGTTTTACCCTTTATGAGGGAAGGACAAGTTATAATCTCAACCAGGTCAGCGTACAGCATCATTTTGTGGAACTGGCCACCCAGCAGCCGGGAGTTTACTACGGATATTATTTCCTGGAACTGGCGGATTATTTTGGTAAAGAGGGAACAGACGAGAAGGAGATGATGAATCTTCTCTATGTGACCATCAAAGCCATTTTGAATCCCCATATTGAAGACCGGCTGGTGCGCTGTATCTATGAACTGCGGACCATGGTGATCCAGGGCGTGATGCCGCAGCTGTTTCAGTGTGCAGGCTGCGGGAGAGAGCTTACGGAAGAAGAAAATGGAGAGCTTTTTTTCTCCCAGGATGAGCACGGGATCCTGTGTGCGGACTGCAGCAGGATGGCCATGGACCGGAAACGGATCTCAGAGGCAGCCCTGTATGCCATGCGCTACATAGCCGTGTCCCCCCTGGCAAAGCTGTATACGTTTACAGTGCGGGATGATGTGCTGCGGGAACTGGAACGCCACATTTACCGGTATACGGAGCTGAATACAGACAAGCGGTTTAAAAGTCTGGAGATCCTGGAATTGATGAGATAGATCACTGCCGGCTGCGGAATAACCGTAACGATTTATTTTTCAAAAGCAGGACAGGAAGCAATGCAAATGGAAATATCCTTGAAAAATCATGAGGATACTAGTATAATAAGACCAAAAAATGTAAAAAAGCAGCTTTTTCCGGAGCTTTCCGGACGCATTTGGCGGAACAGCTGCAAGTCAAGAGGAGAGAAATCATGGAAAAGACAATGGAAAAGATCGTAGCTCTTGCAAAAGCCAGAGGATTTGTTTACCCGGGTTCCGAGATCTACGGCGGCCTGGCAAACACATGGGATTATGGAAATCTCGGTGTAGAGCTTAAAAATAACGTAAAACGTGCATGGTGGCAGAAATTCATTC
>ERZ824473.4924-NODE-4924-length-11304-cov-3.010934_pt1 | contig 11304 bp, 11 predicted proteins | sample MGYA00519874_ERZ824473 | MGnify/ENA primary metagenome ERZ824473 (study PRJEB31778, sample SAMEA3449151) | human gut metagenome | biome: human gut; feature: human-associated habitat; material: faeces | place: United Kingdom | collected 2010/2012 ... | reverse complement strand
TATGCTTATTTGCTTTATTTATAGCCTTTGTTTAACTTTGTAGCAAGTTACAGAGCGCGAGACGCCAATATAATAAACTCTTTCATATCGTTTTATATGGTGTACAGTAAGCGCGTAACAGATTTACAGCAAATTTATCAATTAACCCCGGATGATGTTTTCTTTTGTATGCTTGTTGCATCCGGTGCCAGTCGTGGCGAAGCATACGCAACTATATTTAGACCACGATCAACCAAAATAGAAACGGCGCAACGCGGAGCCGCCCAACTTGCAAAGGATAAACCCGGCATTAATAAACTAATACGGTCTTTTGAAGATAACCGCGCCGCCTTCCTTCCTGACAATGATAGCCCCAAAAGCAAGAAGAAAAAGAAAAACACAGAAACAGAAGAGGAAGAAAAAGCCGGGAATGTTGTACAATACCGAGATAAAGACGCGGTTTTGTCAGGTCTCGAACAAACTTTGCCTTATTTGAGGGGGAAAGACCGTGCAGATGTATTAATGAAAATAGCCGATTTACAACAGATGAAGAAGGACGAAAATACAGAAGAAGAAGAAACAGTACATTATTATCTGCCTTTGCAGTGTTATAGATGTAGCCTTTTTATAGCTGATCGAGCAAAGCGGAAAGCAGAAGAAGCGGAAAAGCCGGATAATATTTAATATTATAAGTATAATATAAAGAGAATCAAGACAAAACGCGGCTTTTCTCCTTCTTTGCCGGTTAACTGGATAATGAAAGCAGGGAGGGCACCCCCCCCGGCTACCCAAGACACCAAGCATGTTTCAATCCCGGTCAAGATTTTTATTTTTTTTCTTTTTTGGAGCCAATAATGGATGTTTTTAAGGCTTTTCCAATGATAAATTACAAAAGTGAATGTCCGATGTATAGTTTTACTTCTGAAAATGTATAGTATATGTATAGTTTACTTCATAACTATACATGTGTAAATCATTCATTATTAGGTCAATGGAAATTTAATGTATAGTATGTATAGTTTATATGTAAATTGCGTATGGAAAAAAATATATAATATATGGTTTGCATAAAAAACTATACATACTATGCACTATTTTTCCATTGATTTGTATTTCAATATGTTATATATGTATAGTTGCCTTTAAAACCCTACATAAACCATACATATCAGAGAGAATGTTTCATCTGTATTTTCTATTGAAATAGAGCCGTTTTCCTTTGTTTATCAATATTTTGCGATTATTGATATTGAATGATGAAACCAATAAAAATATGACAAAAAAGACTTCAAAAAAGCGTATTTATTCTATATTTAAGTAGAAAATAATAGCTTTTATGCGGTAATTATGTAGAAAATAAGCTATATTTGTGGCATAAAAACACTTGAAAAATAGTATAAAAACAGTAGAAATGCTTTGTTTTCGGGTATAAAAATGATGATATGAATAAGTTTGAGTCTATATTGTTTGATTATGGGCGATACGTTTTTGTTTCTGTGTTCAGAAAAGCGCAGGAAGAGGAAAGATATGAAGATTGTGCGGTGATGCGAGATATTATGCAAAAATATCATATACCTTGTGACACGTCTTTAGAGGATTGGCGTGCTGATTTGTGGCGATGCGGATATTTAGGTGATGTTGCCATAAATAACTTGTCAGCATATATGGTTGAGGCTTTAACTCGTGCCGGATATTCAAATTCATAGATTGTACATGGAGAAGGGAAAGTATAGGAAGTTGTTGAATGAGGTCTTTGGACTTATGAAAGGCGAGAAACTGGATGCTGCCTTACAAGAGTCCAAGAGTGCAGCTCGTGTTGATGCTGTGCAGGACTTAATGCGTGCAGCCATTATACGATCTTCGATTTGTAAATTCAATGGTACGCCTTACTATTTCAGTGGCCGGATATATGAAGAGATGGCATGGGATGATTTTGGCAACCTGATATATGACTTGATGCGTAAATGCAAGATGCCCAATGGCGATTATTCTCGCGTGGAAGGCGTATTGAAAGTCTGTAAGCGTGTAGTGGCAGGAAAAGCCTTGAAACCTGATAATGCTATTGTGGTATTTAACAATTGCGTGTTTGATATGAGTGCTCGCCGTGCGCATTCTTTCAACCGCCGTTGGGTACAGACCACATGCGTTCCCTATGACTACAAGCCGGAAGAACATGTCTTTCTTTGGAGAATGTTTTTGGATGAAGTTTTGCCGGACAAAAACATGCAAAAAGTTTTGCAGGAATTTCTTGGAAGTATTTTCGTTGACCGGCGTGTGGCGAAAATGGAAACAATGCTTGTTCTTCGTGGCTCCGGTTCCAATGGGAAAAGTGTGGTTTTTGAAACAATCATGGGCATACTTGGTCGGGAGAATGTCAGCAATTTCGGCATAGGTGCATTGATTACTGGAAATGAAAGAAAAAAGAATATCGCTTTCATCAATGGCAAGCGGTTGAACTACTGTTCTGAAATACAAGCGTTAGAGTTTGGTAAGGATAGTGACACATTGAAAAGTCTTATTAGTGGTGAGCCTACCGAAGCCCGGCCTATTTATGGTGACAACTTTACTGCTTACAATATTCCCTTGTTGATGGCAAATGCCAACCAAATGCCATATTTGAAAGATTGGAGCTATGGAATGAGACGGCGTATTTGCATTATTCCTTTTGAAGTGGAGATACCCAAAGCCCGGCAGAAAAAAGAACTGTCACGGGATTTGGAAGCCGAATACCCGGCTATATTCAACTGGATATTGGAAGGTCGTGACCGTTTTATCGCCAATGGTTATAAGTTGACGGACAGTAAGGAACTTGAAAATGTCATGGATGAATATCAGTCGGAAAGTAGTACCGTAATGAAGTTCATGTATCAAATGAACTATCTGTGCCGATATGAGGAAATTGCCGATATTGAACCCAAATGGATGTCTTCGGCCATTCTGTACCGGAAATACTGCAAATGGTGTAAGGACAATAATGCCAAAGAAGAGAATGTGACAGTATTCGGACGTATTCTTTCGGAAGCCGGTTATCGCAAAAAAAGAACCCCGAACGGTCAGGTATATGGCTTATATGGAACAGCCTTGACGGAAAAACTCTATTATGAGAAACGGGAAGACCTACGGGGCAACTATAAGCAAAGGATCGCCAAACCGGTTTACAAAGATGGCAAACGATATGCCTATACCCATGAAGGACTTGCGGCCTGCTTGTCATTAAGCATTTATCAAGTCCAGCGTTTGTTCCGGGAGAAAAAACTGGAAGGGACGTACCACATGGAGAAAAGAACAACAGTTTTTGAATTGGACGCTGTGGAGAAGATTATCAAACAATTAAAAATAAGAACCAAATAGTATGATCGCACCGGATGAATTTGCAGAGATTATTGAAAGAATTGATAACCTGCGGGGAGCATTGGAAATTCCTATGCCAGTTGAATTTCATATAAATCAAATGAAGCGTGAATTAAAAGAAGTATCGGACAAATTAAAACGGATTTACGTTGAGGAAGAAGATGAAAATCCGTGGGAGGAATAAGAATGGCAGTAAAATTTAGACATAAGGAAACGGGACTGTTCTTTTGCAGGGCAAAGGGATTATCACCTTCAATAAAAATGTATAACGAATTAGGAGAAGAAGCTATTTTCAGGAAAAGAAATCTTTCCAAGAGAGGAAGAATTTATGAGACGGCTACTGAAAATCAAAAAAGACTGTGGATTGGAGAAAAGCATGCGGATGAATTTGAAATTGTAGATGTTTGATTATGAGTAGAAATTGGAAGGAAAAGGCTGCATATAGATATGTGCATTTGGGCATTCCAATTCCGACACATCTGTTTTGCATAAGGAAAAAATGGTGGAGGTATAACTTTGATATTGGAAAAATGCGCTATAAAAGGAAACAATATATTGAGAAACAATTAAATAAAGACATGTATGAGCAAAAAAACAAATGGTATTCAGGTAGGTAACTTTATTGTTACGAGGGATAATGGTAGTGAACATGACTGGATCAGTATTAAGGCAGTGTCAGGTTTTTGGAGTATGCGTTTTCGGGATGATAACGGAATGTTTTCCCGGATTCGGGAGTTAACCAACAATAAGGAACTTCGTGAATATTTGGAAACATGGATCAAAGTATGTTTCCTTATTAGTAATGCAACCCCTGACGTTAAGTTTATGGAAGAGTTTTTTAAAAGCTATTCTGATCTTACCGAACGGCTACGAGGCTTGCAGCAACCAGTATCACCGGAAGATGATGCCAAGATACTGGAAGAAGAGAGAAACATGAATAGTATCAAGGAAGGTATTAAGGAGGAACATAAAAATGAGGGTACCGACTGATAAGGAAATTGAAGAGGCCAAAGAATACCTCCGTCAACGTCTGGATGCGGAGCTATCCATGCGTACCAATCTTCAAATTGTAATGATCGAGGCGGCAAAGCAAATTATAGATATTTCATACCGGTACAAGATCAGCCCTGAACTATTCCGTTTTTCAGCAAACAGACAGTTGCAGGAGGAAGTGGATGCCATTATTTTATCCCTTCTTGAAATAATTGAAGACTATACTTATACTTTGGCAGTAGCGACACATGAGGATAATAAGGATGCAATCATAACATGTATAACGCGAGAATCATACGGCAAAACCTTCACACAACGTGCAAGAGAATATGTTGACCGGTTTTCAAAGGAGGTTGAAACGGCCATTGCCGCCGGATTACTACTGAACCTTTCCAAAGACAAATTACTTTCATCTATCAGGCAGTCGGTAAAAACGCCATTGCTTAATGAGCATGTACAGAGAGCTATTTCAAAGGGTTATCCGATTATTTCAAGACTCGGTGTTCAGGAGTCTTTTGGAGTAGGACGTACTGTAAGCTCTTGGACTGCACTGTCAGATTTGACGGAGTATGCTGTGGCAGAGGGTTGGATGAAGCATTGGGAATTGCAGGCTAAAGCCTGTGGAGCCGTAGGGTTCTTTGTCATGCGTGGCAGCTCCTATCCTTGTAACATTTGTGACGATGAAGTCGGATTTCATGTGGAATGGGACAAATTACCACCGTATCACGGTCATTGTAAATGCTTTGCCGTTCCCGTATCAGCAATATAATTATTTAACATACTAAATATCAGAATATTATGTTTGGATTATCATTAATCAGCACAAAGAAACTCAATCATCTTGCATCAGAATGCAGCAAACTGGCTATTGCCAATGTTGAGCTTTCAAAACAAAATGCGACACAATCTAAAACTATTATGGAACTTACTGGAGAAGTCCGGGTGCTAAATTCTAAAATCCTTCTGAATGAAAGTATCAATGATGATCTGCAAAAGAAGCTTAACCGGAAATATCCTCGAAAGCCTTATAATAAAAAATTGTATCGAAAGTAGTGTCATATTCAATTCATTCATTACATTTGCAATGTAGAAGCTGACTTGTTATAACACAAGCTTATCAACCAAATTGTTGAAAAAGTAAAGCCTCTGTCTATTTTATGTAGGCAGAGGCGGCTTTTCCTAATGTATAGTTACATTGGATTCAGAGCGCGGAGTACGGGATTGCTTTCGCGCTCCGCGTTGGTACAGATCATTTTGCATTACCCTCTTTATTTTCATTTTTCTTGATTTTCAGTTGATATAGCAAGTCAGCTTGTTGCTGTTCCTTATATTCACGCATGATACGATCCCATTCATTGTTTTTTCCATAGCCGGATTCTTCCGAGCCGGTTTCTTTTGATAAAATACCGGCACCGACTAATTGTACCAAGTTCGATACCAATTCGGCTGCATTTTGGTGGACGTATGGAACTGCCCACGAAAAAATTTTCAAATTGAGGAATTTGGTAAGTTGGCCTTTTTCTGTTCCATATCCGTGCAGGAACAGCCGTTTCATTTTGTCTATTGATTCGTCAAATTCCTTGCAGTCAATCATGGCTTTTTCCAAAGAAGGTGAATAGATCAGCTTGATAGCAACACCCGGTAAATCTCCTGACTTTACTTCGGGAGGCATGACAACAAAACTCCCCATAAAAATCATTTTAAGTAATGTATTAATTTGAAGTTCAAATGATTGTGATGCTTCGGGACGATTCATAAAGCCTGCATCATCATCCTTCCCCATAGTGATAGCTTTTACCGCACCATACATATCTCCCTGAATCTCAACATCTTCACCTTTAAGTAACATGATTGGAAATGCGTATGCCATATTGTTTTGACACAAATGGGAAATAGCCAGTTCGTACTTGTCGATATTATCTTGTGAAAAGCTCCAGCAGGCACCGTGTTTGTCCCGATAATATACAACCGGACATTCGGTAAATCCATGATCGTGTTCTTCCACTAATGTATATCCTTCAATACCGAAATACTGTTTCACTTTGTTTATTGCTCCGGCTATTCCCCTTTTATCCTGCCGGTAACGGTACATTTTTTTATTATCCCACACTTCCACCCAAGAAATGAGTTCCTTTCCCTCTTCGTCATAGTCGCTGTATCGCCGGGCAAACAGTGTCATTTGACCGGTTATGGAATCGTAGTGAGGATAAAGAGTGTCACCATCAAAATAGGAGAGATTCTTGGTGAACACCTTGCCTTCATTCATATAGAATACGATTGCTGCATCTCCCGTTATTTTTACACTTTTGGCATATTCGTAAAATGCAATCTCCATATTTTTATCCAGCCATCCTTTTTGAAATTCGAGAAATATTTCCCGTGAACTTTCATCAACTTTGGTATCGGTCAGCTCATGATGAATGTCATTGCCACATAGATGTACAAGTTGTTGGATAGTGATTATCATCTGAAAGGGAAAAGAAGCACGGAATACTTTCTCCCGGAAGAACCGTTTCTTCTCTTCGTCATATTTCAGTCTGTCCGGGTAAAACAATTCCGAATTGATCTTGTGCCCTGAAGGATAAAACTCACGGATAAAATCAGCCTGCGAAATGAGCTGCCATGTCAGCCTATCACTGTTGTTTGTGAACGATGCGTTTCTTAAATCGCTCGTAATCCTGCCTTGCAAGTAACCTTCGGGAGTAACCCTTGCAAAAGGCTTTTTTGTAAGAATCTCTGCTATCATATTAATCCTAAACCTTTTATGTGTTTGCGTTTATGTTTAATTTCAAAAATCATTCGCATAAGCAATGCTTCTATGAAGTCGGGAGAATGACCTACTAATTTTTTCATTATAATCTTCTTGATAATAGTCCAGCCTTTCTCTTCACTGTCTTCATCCTTTCGTATCGCTTTCCTTTCCTTGTCGAGAATCTGTCTAAGGGGAACTTTCTCAAACCCTTTGCCGGAGAACTTGCGTTCAAGAAGAGTCGGTTCAATGGAAATCTCCCGGTTGATAATTTTTTGTGCGAACAGATATGCCGCTTGTGATTTTAAATTCGCATAGATGTATTTGAATTTCTCTTCCACGGCTTCTTTGTTGTTGAATGGGATTGCATTCGGGAAAAAGCCTTTGAATATTTGTCCGAGTCCGTTAAGGTCATAGGTGAAGCATTCTTCTCTTACATGCCATTCTTCCAGCATCGCTTTTACGGTATCGACTGTTTTCTTGCTGTCAAGTTTGCAAACAAATATGTCTCTTATATGCCATCCTTCCCACAGCCACATGACAAGACTGTCGCCACCCTCAAATGCCGCATCACATGATACCCGGCGTATTCCATCACCTATCTGCATGGAATTGCGGTATAAGGCTTCCATGTGAGTCAGCTTTATTATATCATCTCCGGCAGCTTTGTATTTCCAGTTACCGTCAAGATCGCGTGCGCGTTGTTCGTCTGACTGGTTGACAAGGTTAGCCAAATAGGTCGGATCAGAAGACATCAGTTTTACATTATCGGAAAGTTTTGCTTCAATAAAAGTAACCGACTTGATAAACAGTTCTTGTGGTGTGCCATATTGCTCATACTCCGGCTTCCAGTAGGCGTGTATAATATCCTTGCATTGCTCATATACTTCCTCACGGGTATCTCCCCAATATATACCTGAAACATTGTCCCCGTCCATAAGACAATACCGGACTCTGCCATCACGTTCCGGGATTGGAAGACCATCTTCTCCGATCCACCAGCCAATGAATTTTGCAACCCAGCTGTCAGGATCAGGGTTACATGTTCCGATAAAGCGGTTACGGATATGAAAGGCGTTACGGTTACAAGTGATAAGGTATTTGAATTTGAGATATTCCATGTGGGTTATTTCATCCACACCTATATATGCGAACTGTTTACCTTGAAAACGCTTTTTGAAATCGTCAAGTGTGTCAGCATGATAGCTGAATTTTAAAAATCCACCTTTATAGAAATTCCAGCGCATGTCGTTTTTGGACTTGTTGTATTCCCCAAAATCATCATATAAGGTGGATGATGTTTCTACCATATCAGAGAGATCGTCTATCTCATGCCGGAGAAGCACAGAACGGAAGTTTTTATTTTTTATATCTTTCAATGTTTCCATAAGAAGAGTAAAAGTTTTACTTCCCCCACGGCATCCCCCACAGATGGTAATATCAGCCGGGGTGGAGAGCATGTTTTCCTGCCCTCCACCTTGTGCGATTATCTTATTCGGATTAGGAATTTTCCTATCCGCGTCCCTTAACATTTGGATATATTCATAATCAAGCACCAAACTGGCATTAACCGTTTTTATTCCACTATATTTCTCCATAAAAAGAAAACCGATCCTCACATTACACATGTGGAGACCGGCCTATAAGCTCTGATTCTAATATTGCAGTACAAAAATACGCATAAAGAGTATTATTTTCTACATTTTAATAGAAAATAATATCAAAAATGTTTTGAGAAAAGAAATCCAGTACATATATTTGCAACGAAAACATGGAGTATGATAAAAATTAGTGCGGATAAAGATGCAGATCAAAGGGAAATATACAACAAGATAGTTTTATGTCCGATATGCGGTCAGAAACTAACTGATATAAGCTATGTCAATGGTGTTGTTATATTGAGAGTGAAGTGTCGTAGATGCAAGAACTACATAAATGTGGATATTGTGGGTACAAAGTAGTTTTCAGGATAATATCGCGGAGTGGAGCAGCTGGTAGCTCGTTGGGATCATAGCCCAAAGGTCATTCGTTCGAGTCGAATCTCCGCAACAATAGTTGGAGTTGCCGCATTGTTTCTCCCTTCGATGTGGCGTATGGGGATAAAGGGAGAATATGGAAAGATGGCAGACGTGGTGTATGCGCCGGACTGAAAATCCGGTTAAGGTGATTCGATTTCATCTCTTTCCACAAAACCTATACGGTGTGGTTCAATTCCCACAGGTACGCTGAAATGGGGTATCGCAGGTTAGGTGAGTATAGGTATATTGTCCGGTTAGCTCAATTGGTAGAGCAATACACTGTTAATGTAAAGGTCGGTAGTTCGATTCTATCACCGGGCGCAATGAAGCGGAGATAGTTCAGTTGGAAGAACGTCAGATTCCAAACCTGATTGTCGGGGGTTCGAGTCCTTCTCTTCGCGCATATTGAGATATGGTGTAATGGCAACACAGCAGATTTTGGTTCTGCTATTCAAGGTTCAAATCCTTGTATCTCAACAAATGGCGTATTCGACTAACGGTTAGGTCGTCACCTTTTCACGGTGGAAACCAGAGTTCGATTCTCTGATACGCTACACAAAATGAATAACGTCCGAAGTACAAGGGAAATGCGGTGGTTTCACAGAGATGTCTTGTAGGCCGCATATTGGAAGTATGGGTGAGTGAACGATACCACCTCTTTGCTAAAGAGGCAAGCTGAAAGGCTTCGGAGGTTTGAATCCTTCTGCTTCCGCAAAACGGGTAGTTACCGAAGTGGCAAACGGGATAGACTGTAAATCTATTGGCTTTCGTCTTCATTGGTTCGAGTCCAATACTGCCCACTATTAAATGAAAAATAAGACCAAAGAGTCAGATTGATGCAAAAAAGCATTGTCTGACTCTTTTTTTATTCAACATAAACACAAAATAAACACGATGGAACAAGAAAAAATCTTATCCACATTAAGCGAGAAACTTGGAGAAACCAGTTTTTCACCGCAGACATTACAGAAGTATGTAGAACTTAATCCCGTAGCCGAAGGTTCGGAGCCTGACGAGGCTTATTGGAACAAGGCTGTGAATTTTCTGAAAGGGATGCAAGGACAGTACAACCATGATGTCGCAACCAGAGTTGAGGACTTTAAGAAAAACTATAAGCCCCAACCGACTCCCCCGACACCTCCAACTCCACCGGCACCACCGAAAAACGATGATGAACTGGAGAAGAAGCTGAAAGAACTGGAAGCACGTTTAGATGCAGAAGACAGCAAAAAGGTTCAAGCTGACCTGCTAAAGAAGGTTACGGCTGCAATGAAAGCCAAGCAAGCGAATGATGATTACGTATTGGGCAAGACTTTGCAGGGGGTAACTTTCGATACCAAGAAAACTGTGGATGAACTGGTTACTGAATTTCTGCCAAAATATGATGCAGAATATAAGGCGTGCAGGGGTTATGGCAAGAACTTCTGACGGTTCAGGTGGAACACAACACAATGCAGCCAGCAGATACTTTGAACGTAAAGGCAAGAAGGAAGGCTGGAAGAAGAATTAAAATTATTAACTCTAAAACAGTAAATGTATGGGAACAATGGGTAACACGTTTGATGTGAACACCGTGAAATACGGACATGCCCGTAAAGTGTGGCGTGAAATCCGTCACCGTTATCCGGGCGGTGGTATGGTGAGCAACATTTCCGATTGGGTTGCGGTTGGCAAGATTCCTGCCGGTACAGCTGTGAAGTTTGATCTTTCAGGTAAGACATTCACCGCTTATACGGATGCACAGATCAAGGCGGCTGAATCAGATATTACCACTCTTGGCATTAATGGTTATTTGCAAGAAGATATTCTTGTAGCCAGTGGCAACACAAAGGCCAGTGGGACAGTAGTCTATGCCGGAGAGATTTATCAGTACATGTTTGACGAAAGAGTGGTCGCTATCCTGCAAAAGATTACTACACTTCCTCAAATTGTATGGGTGCAGTAAAAGAATTTGAAAACAACATTTAAAATACGACAATTGTATGAATACACTTCCTATTGATTTGTACAAGGTTATCGAGTATGGGCTTGGTGGGGACACTTGGCAAGAATTTATTGACCGTTACAAGGAGAAGTATGACCTACTTCAAATTGATGGTTTTGAATTTGAAGCAACCAAGTTGGATTATACTTTCTCCCAGCTTATTACGAGCCTCGGCGTGAAAAAACGTCCTGCCAAAGAATCGAGTGCGGCTATGATTTCATTGTAATCAC
>ERZ824473.4918-NODE-4918-length-11315-cov-3.992629_pt1 | contig 11315 bp, 10 predicted proteins | sample MGYA00519874_ERZ824473 | MGnify/ENA primary metagenome ERZ824473 (study PRJEB31778, sample SAMEA3449151) | human gut metagenome | biome: human gut; feature: human-associated habitat; material: faeces | place: United Kingdom | collected 2010/2012 ... | reverse complement strand
GCTTTTCAATTATTCCCATATCATATTCTTCAGCGTATTAGCGACTTACGTCGCTAGATATGCTAAAAAGCGGCAGCCACCAACCTCTCAGTCAGCATCTGCCGCTCTCATCATTCTCTTTTTATTCTTTATCCTCAAAGGCTTCTTTCATCTTATCCATGAATCCTTTTTTCTTTTTCGGCTTTTCTTGTGTGGTATTTTCTGCCTTTTCAATTGTGCTTTCAAAAGTTTTTTCTTCATGATTTTCTTCTGCGTCAATTGAAAAAGGTTTTGAAATTTGAGCGGTGGCGGTAACTTTGCCCTCGTCAATCATTTCAAGCGTTTTAGTCGGACTTTCTATTTTTCCTACAAAAATGCTTGTGTCAAACATCATTGCGCCGCACATTGGGCATTCGTACCATTCGCCGTTTTTAATCAGCGTGTCACAGCCGCATTTTTTGCATTTTGTTATCATTTAGTTTTTCTTCCTCTTGCTTACACCTGAAAGCATACTCTTAAGAGTGATGATTTCATCATAAGGTGTGGCTTTTTCAATCACTTTAAATTCTTCGGCACTGCTGTCAATCGCAGTGTTGATTTTAGCTTTAGCTCTTGAATCGTATCCTGATGAGTCAAGCTGCCTGTCAATATAAATCTTTAAAGCCTTACTCTTTTCTCTTACAACAGTGATTTTGTGGTTGCCGCCGCCTACAATGCTGTTTGAACGCAGGTGGCATTTTCCGCATTTAACATTAACATATCCTTTTACAACAGAAATATCAATGTCGTCATTATGTGCGATTTCTATGTTTTCTTCACCCTTGTAATTAAATGAAATTGTAAAATCTGTGACAGCTTCACCGTTAGGATAACGCTTATCTTCTTTGCCGAATTGGAATATTTTTACTTCAAACGGCTGTAAAGTCAAATCTATTTTATCACCGTATGAATAGCTGTCATAACTTTCTTTATTTGAAAGGTTATATACATTGTACCTTTTAACATCTTTCAAATCTTTAGGACAGCCCATAAGTTTATTGAGAGTTAGGGTGAGCGGTGCTTTTTCGTCAGTCGGGTTTCTCAGTGCAATTATACCGTCACCGTTTTCATTCCAGCTAAAGTAACCGTAAACATTGTTCTCTTCAGGGTTGCCGCCTATAAACATAGCGTTTTGCAAAACATTAAGGTTATTCTTTTGCCATTCAATAGCTTTTGCAAGTGTGCGCCACTTTGATTTATTCATCATAGTGTAGCTCAAATGCAGTTCGTTAAGTGCCTGTCCGCGCGCAACATCAAAATAGATGTATTTTTCAAATTCTTCATCTGTGTATTGAACTTTTGCATGGTTACCATAAATCGGCTCGTGATTATAAATATGCTTTAAAGGCATTTGCACAGCACGGGTGTTAAGAAGATTAAAGTATCTTGCGTCACGGTATGTGATTTCGCTGTCAAGCTTTGATTGACCTTGAATATTCTCTGCAAAGCCTATGTCGCCGCTGTTTTGCAGCCAAATGCTGTTTACATATTGAAGCCACCAAGGTGATGGGTTGACATAGCAGGTCATATTTATCCAAAGACCTTTTCCGAATTTCTTTCTCAGCGTTCTGATTTTTTGGAAAACTTCAATCCAGCTTTGCCACATGTCTGTAATCATATACATATCTTGTTCGCCGCCGACAGGGTGGTTGTGGTTTGCATCTTTGCAAGGTGTAAGGCAAAAACCGTCAAATTTCCAATAATCAATGTCAAATTCCTGCGTTGATTTTAAAATAAAATCTGTTACATTTTTAATGTATGTTTTATCTGCGATGCAAATATCTTTTGCTTCTGCATTGTATGCACCAAGCCCACGCTTTTCCATCTTTTTCGCAAATAAATCAGGCCTGCCGTATCCGCCGCGAGGGCCGAGCCATAAGCCGAAATGAGAGCCGATTTTAGATGTAAGCTGGGTTGTGTCATAAAGCTGATTTGGGAATTTTTTGTTAAAACTCCAGAAGCCTGATTTGTAATCTACCCATCCGTCATCAACTACATATGCATCAAGCGGCGGGACACCGTTTGCTGAAAGTCCTTTTTCAATTTCATAGAAAGATTTTTCAATATTGTCGGCAGTAATATCTTTCATATAATCATACCAACTGTTATATTGAAGCCTTAAATCTGTTTTGGTGCTTATGTTTTCAATGTATTCATAAAATGATTTTTGAACATCAACCATAAGGTCGCTTTCAGCTCCGCCGATTACTGTAACAGGACATTTGAATTCACCGTTTATCTTTTTGCCGAGAAAATATTTAACCTGGCCTATACCGTAAAGAATTATATTTTGTGTGGCAGGGAATTCGCATCCGAAAAACAGTGTGTCAATATAAAATGGCTGACCGAGTGATGACTGAAAACCGTCAAGTTCAGTACCTTTAATATCGGTTGGCACTGTAAAATGAGTTTTTGAATTGGTGATACCGATATGCTCAAGCAAGATATAATCAATAGTTTTATCACTTGATTGAACAAAACTTATTTGCTTGCGCAAAGTATTTCCGTCATCGCCTACCCAAAAGGTCATTGTAACGGCAATGCCTTGTGTTTCTTCAAACTTAAATGATAACTTTCCGTTTTCTTGGTCTGAATCAATTACATTTAATCCTTTTGAAGAAAATTCGCTTCCGTCAGTAAAATGAAATAAAAATTCAACACTGTTTCCGTCAGGAACAAAATCCCTGCCTGATAAAACATTTCTTATTTGAGATGCATAAAGTGTATTTTCGTGAACTACAAATTCACGCTGTAATATTTTACTTTCTAGTCTAAGCATATTTTAACTCCTATAACTGTTCTTCAATTTCTTCTAATGCGCAGGCAAGTTGGTCAGGGCAGGAGGTGCCTTTAAAATTGCAATCAATTCCCTTTAATGCATCAATAATTTCTTCAGGCTTTTTGCCTTTAACAAGAGCGGAAATGCCCTGAAGATTACCGTTGCAACCACCTGTGAAGCTGACTGAATTTATAGTATCTGTATTTTCATCAATATCAATAATAATTTTCCTTGAGCAAACACCGTGCGGTGTGTATGTATATGTCATTTTATTACTCCTTCTATAACTTTATATATAAAACTATTATACATACATTTACAATTCAATGCAACAGTTTAACGAATTTTTAATAAAAACAGTTATTGAACAAAGTAAATAAAAAAAGTACACAATTGTTATATATTAAGTGTTGAAATATACAAAAATATATGATATATTTATCAATAACAGAGTGAAAACTCTTAAAAAATTTTGTTTTACGAGGTAAATTTATGGAAAAAATCAATGTTGGTATTATCGGTGCGGGTCGCATCGGTCAAGTACACGCAAAATCAATTACATACCATATTCCGCAGGCTAAAATTGTTGCTATTTCAGACATTTATGTTGAAGGTGCAAAAAAGGTTGCAGAAGAACTTGGTATTCCTAATTATTATGAAGATTATCATGAAATTTTAAACAATCCCGAAATCAATGCTGTTCTTATCTGCTCTTCAACAGATACACACGCCGATATTGCTGTTGAAGCGGCAAAGGCAGGCAAAAACATATTCTGTGAGAAGCCGGTTGATTTAACGGTTGCTAAAATTAAAAAGGTTATTGAGGCTGTTGATGAAGCCGGTGTTAAACTTCAAATCGGTTTTAACCGCCGTTATGACCACAATTTTGCTGAAATTAAAAATCTTGAAAATAAGGGCAAAATCGGTGAACTTCAAACTATCAAAATTACTTCCCGTGACCCTGAGCCGCCACCAATTTCATATGTAAAGGTATCAGGCGGTATTTTCCTTGATATGACAGTTCATGATTTTGATATGGCTCGTTTTATCGGCGGTGAAGTTGAAGAAGTTTATGCTAATGCCGCTGTAACTGTTGACCCGGCAATCGGTGAAGCAGGGGATGTTGATACTGCCCTTGTTGCACTTAAATTTAAGAGTGGTGCTATCGGTGTTATTGATAACTGCCGCAAAGCTGCATACGGATATGACCAAAGGCTTGAAGTATTTGGCAGTAAGGGTCAGGCAAGTGCCGCAAATGACACTCCTACCAATGTTTCATTTATTGACGAAACAGGTAATATGACTGACAAGCCACTTTATTTCTTCCTTGAAAGATATATGCAGTCATTTACAGATGAAATGACTGAATTTATCGACTGCGTAATTAACGATAAGCCGACTAAAACAACCGTTTATGACGGACTTGAAGCTCTTCGTTTAGGTCTTGCAGCAAAGCTTTCCGTTGCAGAACACAGACCTGTAAAACTTTCTGAAATTGAGGCATAATTTATGAAAAGAATCAGACTTACTATGTCACAGGCACTTGTAAAGTTCCTTGATAATCAGTATATCGAATGTGACGGTGTTGAAACAAAATTTGTTAGCGGAATGTTTGGCATTTTCGGCCACGGCTGTGTTGTAGGTGTTGGCCAGGCTTTGGAACAGGGCGGTCATAATCTCAAATTTTACCAGGGTAAAAATGAGCAAAATATGGCACTTGCCGCAGTTGCATATGCTAAGCAAATGGATAGAAAAGCCATTATTCCGTGCGTTTCTTCTATCGGCCCGGGTGCAACAAATATGGTAACTGCATGTGGTTGCGCCACTGCAAACAGAATTCCGCTTCTTGTTTTGCCGGGTGATACTTTTGCGTGTCGCCAGCCGGACCCTGTACTTCAGCAGGCAGAATTTTTTGATAATTACGGCAGAACGGTTACCGATGCATTTAAGGGTGTTTGCCATTATTTTGACAGAATTATTCGCCCTGAACAACTTATGACTGCTTGCCTTAATGCAATGCGTGTGCTTACAGACCCGGCAGACACAGGTGCAGTTTGCCTTGCAATGCCGCAGGATGTTGAGGGTGAAGCTTATGATTATCCTGAACATTTTCTTCAAAAGCGTGTTTGGCATCTTGACAGGCGTCCAATATCTTCATCACAGCTTGAGCGTGCAACAAAGCTTATTAAAGAAGCTAAAAAGCCGATTATAGTATGCGGCGGCGGTGTAAGATACAGCGGTGCTGAAAATGAACTTCTTGAATTTGCTGAAAAATATAATATCCCTATTGCCGAAACTCAGGCAGGCAAGGGAATTATTGATTGGAAAAATCCGCTTAATGTGGGCGGTATCGGTGTAACAGGCGGTAAAGCCGCAAATGTTATCGGCCGTGATGCCGACCTTGTAATCGGTGTCGGAACTCGCTTTAGTGACTTTACTACTTCATCAAAATGGTTATTTAATGAAAACAGAAAAGTTTTAGGTATAAATGTTTGCCCGTTTGATGCATATAAAATGGATGCAGAAGCAATTGTTGCCGATGCAAAGGAAGCTGTTAAAGCACTTATTTCTTCTTGTGAGGGATATAAAAGCGAATATACAAACGAAATTAAAGAAGCAAAAGCTGAATGGGATAAAATTGTTGATGAATACTATTCAACCGAGCTTGAAGGCGGACTTAACCAAACTCTTGCGCTTGGCATAATCAACGAATTTATGGATGATGATGCAATTGCTCTCGGCTCGGCAGGTTCACTTCCGGGTGATATGCAAAGATTATTCAGGCCTAAAGACCGTGGTACATACCATATGGAATACGGTTATTCAAATATGGGTTATGAAGTTAACGGTGCGCTTGGTGCCAAACTTGCAAAGCCTGAAAGCGAAGTTTACACTTTCTGCGGTGACGGTTCATTTATTATGGGCCACAGTGAACTTTATACTGCACTGCAAGAAGGGCTTAAAATCAATGTTTGCCTTTTTGATAATATGGGTTGGGGATGTATCGAAAATCTTCAAAATAATCAAGGCACAGATACTTTCGGTACTGTATTTAGAGCAAGAAATCCTGTAACAGGAATGCTCGACGGTGACGAAATTGATGTTGACTTTGCTAAAATTGCAGAGGGTTACGGTGCAAAAGCTTACACGATTCATACATCACAAGAGCTTCGTGAAGCCCTTGCAGACGCTAAAAAGCAAACAAAGAGTTGCCTTTTTGATATTAAGGTTTTGCCGAAAACTATGACACCGGGATTTGAATCTTGGTGGCGAGTAGGTGTAGCCGAAGTATCAAAGAGTGAAACGGTTGCAAAAGCATATGAAGATATGCAAGCACATATAAAAGAAACATTTGACTACTAAAATTGAAAGGTAATATATATAATGCTTGATTCAAACAAAGTAAAGCTTGCTATTGCCCCAATCGGCTGGACTAATGACGATATGCCGGATTTGGGAGCTGAAAATACATTCGAGCAGTGCATAAGTGAAATGGCACTTGCAGGTTTTAAGGGTTCTGAAATAGGAAATAAATATCCGCAAGACCCTGATGTTTTAAAGAAATATCTTGATATTCGCGGACTTCAAATTTGCAATGCTTGGTTTTCATCATATCTTACATCAAAGCCTTATGAAGAAACAATCGAAGCTTTTAAAGCACATTGCGATAAGCTTCATAAGCTTGGTGCAAAGGTAATCGGTGCGTCCGAACAAGGCAATTCAATTCAAGGTTGCCTTGATAAATCAATTCTTGATGAAAAACCGTATTATACAGATGAGCAGTGGGATGTAGTTGTAAAAGGCTTTAATGAAATGGGTGCTTATGCAAAAAGCAAAGGTATGTATTTCACAGTGCATCACCATATGGGTACAGGCGTGCAAACAGTTGAAGAAATTGATAAGCTTATGGAATTAACAGACCCTGAATTAGTATATCTTCTTTTTGATTCAGGTCACCTCACATTTGCAGGTATTGATCCTGTTCCTGTGCTTAAGAAGTATATAAATCGTGTCAAGCATGTGCATCTTAAAGATGTCAGACTTGATGTTTATAATAATCAGGTTGTGCCAAATCATATGTCGTTTCTTGACGCAGTAAGAGCCGGTGTATTTACTGTACCGGGTGACGGTGATGTTGATTTCAAGCCGATATTTGACATCCTTGCCGATAATGATTATGAAGGCTGGGTAGTTGTTGAAGCAGAGCAAGACCCTGCAAAAGCAAATCCTTTTGAATATGCAGTTAAGGCAAGAAAATATATAGCTGAAAATACAGGATTATAATAAAAAGCAAAGCGTGTAATTAACAAGTTCATAAAAAATGGACAATATAAAAAATCCCTCTTGATGTAGAATAAACATCAAGAGGGATTTTTAATGCCAAGAAGTTATCAAAATATAAGTATTTATGGAAACAAAATCAGTTCGTTGCTTAAAATTTAGTTTTCTACTTCAAGCAGTCTCTTTTGTACTGTCTGCACAATCCGGGGCGGGATATTATATCAGTCAGGCTCTTATTTTGTATAAAATAAATAATAATAATTATCTAATCGGTGTAATATTCTATCTATATGCTGTTTGAAAAAAGACTTGCTATGTGGTAAAATATCTATGTGGTAAAATATATTATATTTGAAATTATGGAGGAAAATATAATGCTTTATACTGAAATGACTAAGGAACAGCTCCTTGACGAAAAAAAAGTGCTTGAAGAAAGATATAATGCTTTTAAAGCAAAAAATCTTAAGCTTGATATGAGCAGGGGTAAGCCTTGCAAGGAGCAGCTTGATCTTTCAATGGATATGCTCAAATGTGATAATTATATTGCTGACGGCGTAGATGTAAGAAACTATGGTATTCTTGACGGAATTCCGAGCTGCAAAAAGCTTTTTGCCGAACTTATGGGTTTTGAAGATAAAAATGTTATCGTAGGCCCGTCTGCAAGCCTTAATCTTATGTTTGACTATATTTCGCAGTGCTATGTTAAGGGTGCGATTGAAGGTATGACACCGTGGGGCAAGCTTGATGAAGTTAAGTTTTTATGCCCGGTTCCGGGATATGACAGGCACTTCACAATTTGTGAGCATTTCGGCATTAAAATGATAAATATTCCGATGTATGAAGACGGACCTGATATGGACGCTATTGAAGAACTTATTGAAGACCCAAGCGTTAAAGGTATGTTTTGCGTGCCAAAGTATTCTAACCCACAGGGTATTACTTTCAGCGACGAGGTTGTTGAACGCATTGCAGCATTAAATCCGAGTGCAGAAGATTTCAGAATTATATGGGACAATGCATACTGCGTACATGATTTAACGGATGACGGCGATAAACTTGCAAATATTTTTGATATTCTTCCTAAATATAACAATGAAGATATGGTGATTGAAGTTTGCTCAACAGCAAAAATTACATTCCCAGGTGCAGGTGTGTCTGCTATCATAGCAAGTGATAATAACATTGCCGCAATTAAGAAAAGACTTAATGTTGAAACTATCAGTTATGATAAAATGAATCAGCAGCGTCATGTTCAATTTTTCAAAAATGCCGACGGTGTTCGCGCTCATATGAAAAAGCATGCAAAAATTCTTAAGCCGAAGTTTGATATGGTTATCAATCATCTTGAAAAAGAACTCGGCGGCAAGGGTATTGCTTCTTGGTTCAATCCTAAAGGCGGTTATTTTATCAGCCTTGATGTTATGAACGGTTGCGCTAAAAGAGTTGGTGAACTTTGCAAGGAGGCAGGTGTAACACTTACAAATGTAGGTGCAACATATCCTTATGGTTATGATTATGACGATAAAAATATTCGTATTGCACCGTCATTCCCGCCGCTCGATGAGCTTGATATGGCTGCGGAACTTCTTTGTATTTGCACACAGCTTGCTTGCATTGAAAAACTTGTTGGTTAATAAAGTAGGTTGAATTATGAAATTAGGTGCGTCAACAGCTTGCTTTTACCCGCTTGAAACGGAAAAAGCATTATTAAAGGTTACTGAACTTGGGTATAAATATGCCGAGGTGTTTATGAATGCACCCTCGGAGCTTGAAGAACCTTTTTTGAAGCAACTTAATACTATTGCTAAAAACGGAGGAACAGATATTGTGTCTGTTCATCCGTTTTCAAGCTTTATGGAAAGTACCTGTATTTTTACCGATTATCAAAGAAGATTTGACGATTTTATTTCGATTTATGATAAAACCTGCCACGCTTGTGCTTGTTTAGGTGCAAAATATGTTGTAATTCACGGTGCGGTTGCTCATCCAAAAATTCCTATACCGGATGAAAGATATTTTGAAAGATTTAATATGCTTATTGATATCGGGAAGCGCGAGGGTGTAACAGTTTGCCAAGAAAATGTAAATCGCTTTAAAAGTGAGAGCATAGAATTTTGCAAGAAAATGCGCAGTGCACTGGGTGATGACTTTCATATGGTGTTTGATATTAAGCAAACAGTGAGAGCAGGGCAAAATACATTTGAGTTTTTAGAAGAATTTAAAAACGAAATTGTTCATATGCATATAAGTGACCATAACAGTGAGCGCGATTGTCTGCCACCCGGAAAGGGCAATTTTGATTTTGGCAGAATGAAGCAAATTCTTGAAAGTGCCGGATATGACGGCACTTTTATGACGGAAATTTATTCGCTTGGATTTGATGTTGAAAAAGAATTAAGAGAAAGTAAGACTTATTTGGAAACAATATGAAAAAAATCAGCAATACTGCAAAAGGAATAATGTGTATACTTTTTTCCGCTCTCAGTTTCAGCGGAATGAGTATATTTATCAATATGTCGGGCGATGTACCTGTAATGCAAAAAGTATTTTTCAGAAATCTTGTTGCATTTTTTATTGCCAGTGCAACTCTTTTGAAAAATAAACAGCCGTTTAAGCCGCATAAGGGATGCTTTAAATATCACATTTTGCGTTCATATCTCGGCTTGTCGGGTATGATAGGAAATTTTTATGCCACTACTAAAATGGCATCAACTTCCGATGCCGCAATGCTTAATAAAATGAGTCCGTTTTTCACACTCATTTTTTCATATATTTTTCTTAAAGAAAAATTTAAACCGAAGCAGGCACTCGCCATTGCAATTGCTTTTGCAGGTTCGCTTTTTGTAATTAAACCTACTATATCAAATGTTGAGCTTTTACCGAGCATAGCCGGTTTTTTGGGCGGGGTAGGCGCAGGTGCGGCATATACTTGCGTAAGGCATATGGCTAATAAGGGCGAAAACGGAGCATTTACTGTTTTCTTTTTCTCTTTGTTTTCAGTGGTTTGTACAGCACCGTTTTTGATATTCTCGTTTCAGCCGATGACACCTAAACAGTGGATATGCTTAATTCTTGTAGGTGTTTGTGCGGCAGGCGGTCAATTTGGCATAACTTCGGCATATACATTTGCGCCAAGCAGCAAAATTTCGGTTTATGATTATTCAAATGTAATTTTCACGGCAGTCGGCGGATATTTCCTGCTCGGCCACCAATTGCCTGACTTGTGGTCTGTTTTAGGATATATAATTATATGTTCAATGGCTATTTGGATGTTTATATACAACAAAAAGGAAGATAGCCTTAAAAATGCAAATTCATAACTATATATAGCTGTAAAGTTAAAATACTTGCAATTATCTATATGTTGTGTTATAATATAACCACACCGAATTGGAGGGTGATTCATTATGAAATGTCCGTTTTGTGGTTATGAGGAAAGCAAGGTTATTGATTCACGCCCTACTGATGAAAATGAAAGAATCAGAAGAAGAAGAGAATGCCTTAGATGTTCAAAGCGTTTTACGACTTATGAAGTAATTGAGGATGTTCCTATTATTGTAATTAAAAAAGATAAGAGCAGGGAAGTGTTTGACAGAAACAAGATTTTAAAAGGTATGCTTCGTGCGTGCGAAAAAAGGTCTGTAACTATCAATGAACTTGAAACTGCCATATCTGAAATAGAAGCTACACTTCAGTCCGCTATTGACCGTGAAGTTACATCATCGAGAATAGGCGAACTTATAATGGAAAAACTTAAAAATATTGATGAAGTTGCCTATGTTCGCTTTGCGTCCGTTTATAAGGCTTTTGACAGTGTTGAAGCGTTTAGGGACGAAATTTCCAAGATGTAATATAATAATATAAGGCTGTGGTTTCACAGCCTTTATTTTATATGAGGTGGTAATGTGAAAAAAGTTATTAGTATGCTGTTATCTTTGGTTATGATAATAAGCGTTTTTTCGCTGACGCAGTTAAATGCATTTGCAAGCCAAAGTACAACTGTAAAATTTGAGCAAAGCGAAGCAAGAACTGTTTTAAATATGATAAATTCATTTAGAGCAAGTAGTGACGCTTGGTATTGGAATAATGATAATGCTACCAAAACATATGTAAATAGTGAACCTTTGCAGTATGATTACACCCTTGAAAAGATTGCTATGCAAAGGGCTTGTGAACTTGTTTATCTTTATCAACATCAAAGGCCGAACGGTTCAAGCGTGTTTGATGCTTATACACA
>ERZ824473.4910-NODE-4910-length-11327-cov-8.844571_pt1 | contig 11327 bp, 18 predicted proteins | sample MGYA00519874_ERZ824473 | MGnify/ENA primary metagenome ERZ824473 (study PRJEB31778, sample SAMEA3449151) | human gut metagenome | biome: human gut; feature: human-associated habitat; material: faeces | place: United Kingdom | collected 2010/2012 ... | reverse complement strand
TTGATAATAAGAAATTTAACAAAAAGAACATGGAGATTTAATGAGTTGCAAAAGTCATTGAATGGAATATCACAAAAAGTATTAACAGATAGTTTAAGGCAATTAGAAAGTGATGGTATTATTTTTAGAAAGGATTATCATACGAATCCACCAAAAGTTGAATATGGAATGACTGATTTAGGATTAGAATTAAGTAAAATGTTAGATATAATGGCTTCATTTGGTGAATTTTACAAATCAAAATTATAATAAATTTAAGGAGAAAGAAAATTGCAATGTATTAAAGATACAATAAAAAATATAAATATAGTAATTGGATGTAGTATAGGATGTTCGTATTGCTATGCAAGAATGAATAATAATAGATTTCATACTATTGATGATTTTAATAAGCCTGTATTTTTTGAAAATAAATTGAAAATGCTTGATAATAAAAGGCATACGGCATATTTACTAACTGGACAAAGTGATTTATCAGGTTGGAATGAAGAATGGAAAGATAAAGTTTTTTCTAAAATGAAAGAAAATGAAAACACGCAATACATTTTTTTAACTAAAAGACCTGAAAATATTAAATTAAAAGAAACTCCTGATAATGGTTGGTTTGGTGTAACAGTTACTTCTTCAAAAGAAAAGACAAGAATTGATTATTTAAGAAATAATATCAAAGCAAAGCATTACCATATTACTTTTGAGCCTATGTTTGATGATGTAGGAAAATTAGATTTAAGTAATATTTCTTGGATTGTAATAGGTACTGAAACAGGTAATAGAAAAGGGAAAATATCATCAAAAAGAGAATGGGTATTTAACATTTACAATCAAGCAAAAGAGAAAAATATACCTGTATTTATGAAAGAAGATTTATTAGGAATTTTAAAAGAAGATGAGTTTGTTCAAGAATTTCCTAAAGAATTTGGAGGAATAGAATGATAGATTTAAAAAAAGTTGTAATTAAAGAAAAGAAAGTTGATACAATTCTTACAAAATCAAACTTGCCAATAGCAGGATATTCAATAAATCCTTATGTTGGTTGCCCTTTTGGTTGTGAATATTGTTATGCTACATTTATGAAAAGATTTACAGGACATAAAGAAGATTGGGGAATGTTTTTAGATGTTAAGATGTGGGATAAAATAAAAAATCCTGAAAAATATAAAGGTAAAACAATGATAGTAGGATCTGTAACAGATGGATATAATTATTTTGAAGCAAAATATAAAAGAACAAGAGCATTTTTAGAAGAAATGCAAGGAAGTGGAATAAATTTAATTATAACAACAAAATCTAATTTAGTTACAAGAGATATTGACTTGATAAAAACATATCCTAATCCATTGGTTGCTTGGTCAATAAATACATTAGATGAAGAATTTAAGAAAGATATGGATTCAGCACCAACAATAAAATCAAGAATTGAAGCAATGAAACAAGTTCACGATGCAGGAATAAGAACAACTTGTTTTATTTCTCCAATATTTCCTGGTATTACTGATGTATTTACTATAATAGAAAAAATAAAAGACTTTTGCGACTATATATGGCTTGAAAACTTGAATTTAAGAGGCACATTTAAGCCTACTATAATAAATTATATAAAAGAAAAACACCCTGAATTAAATGATTTGTATAATAAGATTTATACTAAAAAAGATATGTCTTATTGGGAAGGGTTAGATAAAAAAGTACAAGAGTATGCAGATAAAAATGGATTTATGTATGTTATAGATGAAGAACCATTTTTAAAAAATCCTACTGGAAAACCTATAATAATAAACTATTTTTATCACGAAAAAATAAGACAATTATCAAAGAATAAATAGTAATTTTTAAATAAATATTCAAAAATACAAATTACAATTTAGTAATTAGTTAGAAAAATAGTAATTTATAGGGAGTTAAATTTATGGAAGAATTTAATGAAAGCACTATACATTTTGGTATTTTAATTAATAATAATAAAAAGTATTTGAAAATCAATAGGAAAGATTATGCTATAATTGATAAAAAAAATCACTCACTTTCCATTTCCAAAAGACAATATGAAAGAATGAAAATGTATGAACATTCCAATGAAGTCTTTTATCAAAAATGGGCTAAATCATATTTTGATAATTACTTAAATGTGTTTGAAGATGAAACTCTAACAACCTATACTGATAAATATTGTACTGAACATCAAAAGAATTGCTTAATTAATTATGACTTAAATATGAGTTTTTTTAATAAAATTAAATATAGTGATTTTGAAAAAATGCTTTATAAATTAAAAAAGAGATTTAAAAAATTAGAGGAAATTGAAGATTTATCAAATTATGAAAAAAAAGGTGGAATATATATATTAATTTTAGATGAATATAAACAAATATATATAGGAAAATCAAAAGATATAAAGAAAAGAATCTTGCAACACTGGACGCAAAAAAAAGAATTTTTTAAACTTATTTTTGGAAAAAAAGAAACCTCTGTGTTGTCTATTGATAGTTTTGGAGCATTAGATACAACAAGGATTTTCGTGTATGAAATAGAAGAATACAAGCAATTGGATTTAGAAGAAAAGATAGTGGCTTATGTACCTCAAGAATACTTATTAAATCGTACAAAAGGTGGAGATAGAGGTTTTTTAGAAAATGAAATTGTTGTAAATACATTAGGTACAATGAATAAGAGAAAATTATTATAACATAATTAATAATGCAAATTACATTTTTTATTCTAGGAATTTACTAATTGGTTTATTATTAATAATAATTCGTGAAAATTACATTTCCTATATAAAGGAGGGAGAAAATAAATGAAATTAAAATTCGATATAAAAAACAAAAAAGCAGATTTGGAAGCAGATGTTGAAAAATTAGTAGAAAAAGGAATGGACCAACACGACAAAAGTTGGAAAGATAAATTCACTACAAAGCATATTGCAAAAAAAGAAATGTTAGAAATAAAACATAATCAGAAATTAAATTGGTTTGAAAAAATACAAGAAAATAAAAGAAAACAAGAAGAATTTAAAATACAAGAAAAAATAAGAATTGAAAAGGAAAATAGAAAAAAAATCAAACAAAAATCAATTGTTTCTGTCATTATAGGAATAATAGCATTAATTTTAATAGTCATAGGTTTTTCGGCAGAAGAAGTTAATGGTTTTGCTTTTGGTGGTATTTTCCTAATATGGGTTCTTATGTGTATATGGTTTGATAATGGTGATAAGAATAATAAAAAATAAAGGAGGTTTATAATATGTTACTTGTATATAACGAAGAAACACAAAGATATAATAATTTGCATTGTGGAGAATGTTTTAAAATAAAACTGGAAAATGAATGGAAACTAGTTAGAATTGAATTTGATAGAAATGGTTGGTATTTAATTGATGAAAATTCAAATAGAATCAACTGTAAAAATGTAGAAGGAATAGAAATTGAAGAATTATAATTTTATGAGTGAGAAATCACTCTTTTTTTTTGAAAAATTTTAAAAATTCAATTTCGACCGTTCCCTTTTTTGAGGTTATTATATAAAATCAATACCAGAAGGGAGGAAGGTTAAATGAATTTTTATTATTTTACATATTTAATGCAAGAATATGGAGAAAAAAATATAAAAAAATTAATTGCTGATATTTTAAGAAAAAATAGTATTGAAAAAAAAATTAAAACTTCTAATCCAGATTTTTGGAATTTTAACTATTTCTTTTCTTTATATTTGGCAACTACTCTTAAATATTTTGGACTTACAAGTAATCAAATTAATTTTTGTCTTGATTTGATTATTGCTCCAGGCTGGAATGAATTGTTTGAATTTGAAAATGTATTTGAAATTCAAAAAAATAATATTCCTAAAATAGAAAAACTAATAAAAGAGGAATTAAAAAGACATCATAGTTAAATTTATTTACTCTATATATCACATATAGAGTAAAAATTAAATAAAAAAAAATGTAACATAATTAGGATTATGATACATTTTTTAATAATATTTGTAAAAAAACATATAAAAAATGTAACATAATTCCATAAAATAGCTATACAAAAATGTAACATAATCCAAAAGAGGTGATTTTATGAAAGACGGATTTAAAAATTATATGGAAAAAAAATTAAGACTATCTGAAAATACTATAAATAGTTACTATAATGATATGAAATTGTTTGAAAATTATTATAATTTATCATATACAGAAGAATTTTCAAAATTAGTTTATATAGATGTTGCATTATACAAGCAAAATCTATTAAATAAAGGACTATCTCCTAAAACAATAAATCGAAAATTAACTGCAATTCGAACATATAACAAATTTTTAATTCAAGAAGGCGTGCAAGATGATATAGTAATAACAGAAAGAGATTATATAAAAATACAAAAATTTACTTTAAACCCAAATATAATATCAGTTCAAGATGTAAATAAAATCAAACATTATGCAGCCCAAAACCAAAAGAACTCAAAAAGAGACTTTTGCTTTGTGTCTATTTTAAGTTATGGTGGTCTACGAGCAAGTGAAGTAACAAATATAAGATTATCAGATATAAAACTAGATGAAAGAGTACTTTATATTATGGGAAAAGGAGGAAAATTTAGAACAGTTATTATAAATAATATAATGTATATTGCTATTGTAGATTACTTGGTAGAAAGAAATAAAATAAAAACTAATAATCCATATTTATTTGTTAGTCAGAAGAGTGTAAAGACTGACAAACCTGTAAACAGAAATTTTTGTAATAGAATATTAGACAATTATAAAAGTTGTTGTAATTTAAAAGATTTGCATCCTCATTTGTTAAGACATTTTTTTGGAACAAATGCGATTCACAATGCTGGTTACTCAATAGATCAAGTAGCCGCTCAAATGGGGCATAGTGATATAAATACTACAAAACAATATTTAGCTACAGGAAAGCAAGATATGATGACTCTAGCAAATAAATTATAAAAAATAAAGTAGATAAATTATATCTACTTTATTATTTTTTTAATTCATCTATCAATTTATCTGTTATCCCAGCAATAAATTCACTATTTGTAGGTTTTCCTTTTAAAGGTGAAACCGTATACCCAAATATATTTTCTATTAATGTTTCGTTTCCTCGTCCCCACGCTACTTCAATTCCATGTCTAATGGCTCTTTCAACATTTGATGGTGTTGTATTATATTCTTGAGCAATTTCTGGATATAGTTTTGTTGTAATTTTTTTTAATATACTATAATCTTTAATAGCCAAAATTATACTTTCCCTTATATACAAATTTCCTAGTAGATGTGGTGGAATACCAATTTCACGAATAATAATTGATACCATTCTTTCCAAATTTTCTTTTTTATTCTTTTTTTCTAAATATTTATTTTTAGCTTTTATAAATGAACTATTAGTTGAATTGTTTGTAGTATTAATAATTTTTCCAATTTTTTTTGGCTCTGTAAAATCTCTTATTCTTCCTATCACTGAATTAATATCAACTGGTTTTATAAAACAATAACTTGCACCTAAATGTGTAAATCTTTTTAATATCTTTTCTGTTCCCAGTGAAGATAATACTATAAATATAGGTTTATTATGTATTCTTGTAGAAATAATTTTTTCTAAAACTCCAATACCATCTAAATATGGCATAACATCATCTAATAAAACAATATCTGGTCTATGCTTTTTTATTAAATCTATTACGTTTATTCCACTTGTATCTGTTGCTATAACTTCCATATCAGGTTGTTCATTGATATTTTTATTAAGTAAATTTGTTAATTTTGTATCATCATCTATTATTATAATTTTAATCTTTCTATCCATTATATTTCCCCTAATTATTATCTTTTATTAATCTATTTAATTCTTGTACCTGTTCTTTTATTACATTTCTAAATTCCAATTCTAATATTTCTTCTTTTTTATCATATACTAATTGTATCACATCTAACTTTAAAAGTGTATCATTATAAAATTTAAAAGAAACTTTTTCTTCTTTGATTAATTTATTTAATGTTTTACCAAATTTTTTTAAATTTATTTCCTGTTTTTCATTTTTTTTCATTTACTCACCTTATTTTTTTCATTTTTTTCGTTTTTACCCGTGTAACAATGTCATATTATCATAAAGTTACGGGTAAAATCAATATAAATCAAAAAAAAGGTGGGGTTATCATGTCAATTAGAAAATTAAATAATAATTTTAATGTAATTGGAGAAAATTTAAGAAATTATAGAATTAAAAAGCACCTCTCACAAGCAAGTGTAACTCAAGAAATGAATCTATTAGGTATTAACTTGCATAAAAATGATGTTTATATGATAGAAAATAATAAAAGAAGTGTTAGGGATTACGAAGTCTGGGGATTTATAACAGTTTTAGATATTTCTTACAGTGATTTATTTAATGGAATTGAAAAAAAATTAGAAAATTAATAATAGTAGCAACACCATTCGCTACTATTAATTGTTCTTATATAAAAAACTTTTTATGTTTGATATACATTTGAAATACATCTTTAATTCATCTTTGCCACTACGATTCAAATAGATATCTATATTTTTTCTTATGTCCAAGTTTTTATTTCCGTTTTTTCCGTATAAAAAGAAGTCAATGTCTACACCTGTTGCATTCGCAATTTTGTCTAATGAGCGAAGACTTATTAAAATTTCTCCGCGTTCTATTTGTCCTACATGACTTTCTTTTAATCCACAACGATCTGCAAAACTGGCTCTTGTTTCGTTAAATGTTTTTTCTCGTATTTCTCTAATACGAATCCCAATCGCTAATTTATCCAAAGCCATTTTAAATCCTCCATATCTTACTTAATGTATTTATGTATATTTTACATTCAATTATAAGAATATTACATACCTTGACAGATAGAAAATACATTATTCGACAAATAACTACAAAATACTAAATTGCTTATATAATAAGGATTTACCAATTTTCAAAAATTATTCTTCGACAGAGTTCGACAATATTAACAGACTTTTTTCGACCTTTTTTTCACAAAAACCGCAATAAAATACTTCTATGGGTTTATATGCCTGTTTAGAGAATGTAAAAAGTGCAAAAGATGTATTTTTTTAATAAACTCAAGAAAAAACAGATATATAGGCCTTTTTGTTGTGTTTTGACAATGTAAAGTAAATATAGTGAGGAAAGGAGGTATTTTTTTATAATTTTTATATTCCACTAAATAGGAATATATACCCAAATTTTAAATTTGGGAGGTAACCTTATGTTTAAGGAAAATTATGAAGAAATACGCTCTACAAAAGAAAAAAAATTTAATAATTTTTTAAATAAAACTATTATATTAAATTCAAAATATTATTATAAAAAACAAAAATCAAATGAAGAAAGAGAACTAAATATACTTGATGATGAAAATTTTGATAAAGAACTATATAAATATATAGAAGAACCTGAAACATTATCTTTTGAAAATAATGCTATGGACTTTATTGACTTTATAAATGATGAGGACCTTTGTGTCGCTTTAAAATCACTATCTAATATTGAGCAGATGGTGATTTTTTTGATGTTTAAAAAACAATTAAAGCAAGATGAAGCAGCAAAAATATTAAATATTTGTTCTAAATCTGTAAGTAGAATAAACAAAAGAGCAATAGAAAAAATCAAAAAATATTTAAAGGGGGAATTTTAATATGCAAAAATTTAGTTTATATGATTTAGGGATAATGGCTCAAAATGGAGATACTATTGCAATGATGGAAATTATTGAAAGAAAAAAATATCTAATTAAAAAATTCTCTTATGGTGATGAAGATACTTATCAATACATCATTTTAAAACTTATTGAGGGAATAAAAAAATATAATTTTTAAAATTTTTTAAAATTTGGGTAGATTTTTTAGTGAGTTATCTCATTTATATATATTGAAGGGCAATTTTTAAAGGAAGCACTATATAAAAAAGACAGATAGGACATGCTCTTGTCTGTCTTCATTTATTTTAATGGAAAGGAGAACTTTAAAATGTTTTTTAGATTCATAATGCTTGGAATGTCTTTTGTTGTAATCTTATTTATATTTGATGTCCTTTTACCAAAATTAAAACTAAAATATAGATTACACAAAGAATTAAAAGAAAAGGAAAAACGACAAGCTATATTTAAAAATAAAATGAAAGAGTTAGAAATCAAATAGTTTTCTAACAGACTTGTTATATTCAAAAAGTGTAGACAAAAAATTAACCAAAGGTGATTTAATGAAAAATCCAAAAGAAATTATAATTGATTTATTTTATATCGAACATTTAAAAGTAAAAGAAATTGCTGAAAATGTAAATTTATCTTCAGCATATATAACCAAAATTATAAAACAGGATGCCAGATATAATTCAGAAAAATTATACAGAAAAAATTTATCAAACAAAAAAAGAAAAATTGATAAAAACAAATATATAAAAAATAAACGAGAATTAAAACGAATAGAAGATAATTACTCTATTGTGCAAGCCCAACATAACCAAGCATCCAGAGAATTGTCAAAATCTAATCATTTAAGTAATGAAAGTTATAGAAAATGGAATTATAGTGCTTATAAATATAACTCTTCAAAACGAAGGTATGAGTTTGATGAAAAGCTAGGTCGCTCTTATGATATACCAAAATATATAAAGGAAAGGTGAATTGATATGGAAGAAAAATTATTAAAAGTTTTTGAAGTTGCCAATACATTAAACGAAAAACAAGACAATGTCTATGTTCAAATTACATATGATGCAAATGATAATAAAAACCTAGAAATTGCTATTAGGTCTAAAAAAGATTTTTCCTATGTTGAAAGATGTGAAATGCAATTAAAAGGAAATTATGATATGAAATGCAATAACATTATAAATGTCCTTGAAAGTTATATTTAGGAGGTGAACTTAATGAATAAAAAACAAGCTATTGCATATGCTCAAATAGCACTTGAAACTATGTTGCGCTCTGATTATAAAAACAAAATAAATATACAAAATCTAGGCATTGAAATGAAACAAGCATTTAGACTTTATAATCGTGATATGGCTATTATTACCGCAGACTCAATTATATATGCTGAAAAAAAACTAAATGACCTAAAAAAAGGATGTGATAATATTGAATGAGTCTGATAAATTAGGACTTACAGTCGACGAAGCAGCCAAATTATTAGGTATTGGAAAAAATTTAATGTTAAAATTAGTTACCGTTGAAGGATTTCCTGCTATTAGATTTAAGAGAAAAATAATAATAAATAAAAATAAACTGCAACTATGGTTTGATCAAAATGCTGGAACTTATGGAAATTATAAATATTAATTTAGGCAATTGTTTTTAGAGAAAATTTAATATATAATATATAAAATATACTTATATATTCTATTAATTTTCTCTATTTGCATTGGAGGAGATAATGGAAAAAATAGATATTCAACCGAAGATGTCAAAAATAAGCCTAAATACTATGTTTTTTGAAATAAGTTTAAGTATGAAAGGAGAATTTTATAGGGCTAGATCAGCATCATTATCAAAGATTACTACTGCTAAAAATACGCGTCCAGATGCTTTAAGTAAAATTTCTTTTGAAAATGCTATTCAGAATCTGATACCCAAAATTAAAGAAATACTAAAAAATACAAATAAGCAATTAGGAAGAGTTTTCACTGATGAAAATGGAAAAATAATGTACTCTATTGAAAATATTATTTATGAAAACAAACAAGAAGCAATATTACAGAACAATAATACATCAATTATTTCTGCACTTACAGAATTACTGAAAATTTTTTCTACTTCTGGCTCTAATGGAAATCAACTTCAAAGTATTTCTAATTCTTCAAATATAAATGAACTTATTTCTGAACAAATAAATAATGCTTTACAACAAAATTTAGATGTTTCTAATGGTATTAGCTTTAAAACCGTTTGTACTGAATGGTTACAAAGTTTGCTAGTGAGAACGAAAAAAAGTTATGAGGACGAGGAATATTTAAGTCCTACAACACTAGAAAGTTATAATAGATATATGTGGGGCATTGTTTTTCCGTATTTAGAAGACCATCCTGAATCTGATAATATACTTGTTTTTTCAGAAAAAAATGTTGATGAAATCCTTAATATTTCAGCTTGTAGAGATACACAAAGAATATTATTACTTTGTTTAAGATTAATTTTTGATTTTGCAATACAAAAAACATATATAAAAATAAATCCTATTGCAAAGAAAAAATTAAAGAAAAAGAAGCAGATTAATAAATCAGAAAATGATTATGACTTTATCGAAGAAGAACAAAGACCATTATGGATAAACTGTTTGCTTAAAGAAATAAATTCAGATGAATTTAAAAATACAGATGCACCATTAGCATTTTTATTTACTCTTTTACATGGCACAATACCTGAAGAAACATGTGGTGTTAGATGGATAGATTTAGACTTTGATGAGAATGATTTTTTTGTGCAAAATGCTTATAAAAATAATCCTGTTTTTGATAATGTTACTATGGAAAGAATTGGTTGGCAACCAGGTGATGGACCATTAAAAACGCCTGAAAGTTATAGACACATTCCAATAGATTTATTACTTAAACAATTATTAATTGAGCATAAAAAGAACCAAAAGGCACAATATAGAGAAAATAGAAAAAACTGGTCTGAAAAAGAATATATTTTTCATAATAGTTCTGGAACACCATTTACACCTAAAGTATTATCAAGAAATTTTACTAGATTTGTAAAGAGAAATAATTTACCACATATCGTCCTATATGGTTTAAGACATAGTTTTGCAACTCATTGCAGAAATTCAGGAATGACACCAGAGGTATTAGCAAAATTAATGGGACATACTGAATACGAAACAACACAAAAATATTATATTCATATTTCATCACAACAAAAGAAGGATGAATTACAAAAAATACAAAAACAAGATTTTGAAAAATATTTAGGTGATGAAAATAAAGATTTGACACATCTTCAAAACAACATAAAATCAAATAAGCACATTTCAAACTTACAAGATGTTCAAGAAAAAGATATGCTTAACTATTTAAAAACAAATGATGAAACTTTAATTATATTGAAAAAATTTATATTAGATTTAAAAGAAAAAGAAAAAACAGTAGCATAAAAATAGAAAAGTCCTCCAAAAAATTATATAGTGTTACATAATTTTTTGGGGGAGTAGCTGGGGGAGTAATTGGGGGAGCGAACTTTTAATCGCCACCATTTTTCTCCTAAAATTTTAATTAATTTTTATGTTATAAACAACAAAAAAGCCAGTAATTAAGCCAACTACAAAACTACTGACAATTGTGGAGCCACTTCTCAGATTCGAACTGAGGACCCCCGC
>ERZ824473.4900-NODE-4900-length-11361-cov-2.806032_pt1 | contig 11361 bp, 11 predicted proteins | sample MGYA00519874_ERZ824473 | MGnify/ENA primary metagenome ERZ824473 (study PRJEB31778, sample SAMEA3449151) | human gut metagenome | biome: human gut; feature: human-associated habitat; material: faeces | place: United Kingdom | collected 2010/2012 ... | reverse complement strand
CGGGAACAGGTTTTCAACTTGTAAAAAAAGAAAGAACCGCGCCAACAGCACAGTCCTTTCTTTTTTTATATCTTTATTCAGCTGTAAATGGAACAACATCTTTTACAGCATCGGCAGGAGAAATCTCGGCATCCTCATTATCAATATCAATAAGGTGATATCTGTCATTTCCCATGTGCATTTCTTTCATATAGCTGAGCTGGCGAAGTCCGTGACGTGTCTTGATCCTCTCTACCAGATCTTTATGATCAGAATCCTTCAGTGCATACACAAGATCTACAGAAGCCTGGTCTGCTGCAAGGATATCTGTAGATGCCACGATTCCGATATTCGGTGTTACGACAGGTGCTGCTCCAACACCCTCACAGTCGCAGGAAACAGACATATTTCGAAGAACGTTGATAAATACAATACGCCTTTTACCGGGAACTTGGCAGTTCCGTCCTCATCCAGGATATCTACCGGGCAGAATGTCCAGCCATTTACCTTCAGAGTTTCACGATGCTTCTCCGTTGTGTAACGGTCTCCCTCGTAGTAGGTGTTTGTCTCTACGATATGGGCTTCCGGGATCTTATCTGCGATCAGTTCTTTTACCCACGGTGCAGGGATGATATTCGGTCCATGCTGCTCTCCTGTGTGAAGCTTGACTGCAATCTTACCCTTAAGGCTGCCGCTTACACGCTCAAAAATCTTCTTCAGTCCCTCTGCGGAAAGATCTTCTGTAAAATATACGGTGGATTTTTCTCCGGAACGGTCCTTATAAGGAATGTAATGTTCTCCACCTGTTCCAGGTACGATTTTTTTGTGTGCCATTTGTAATCCCTCCTGTGTTATATTCATAAAAAATCTCACTGCTTTTATGATACAACCTAAACTCAGGTTCAGGTCAAGGATTTTTTGTTAAATATAAAGGTTAATTCCAGACTATAAAATTTCATTCCGGTTTATATTGCCTGTGTGGCTTCTTTTAACCAGCCTTTTTCATCCTCATCCAGATACGGAGAAATTTTCTCATATACAAAGGCATGATACTGGTTGAGCAGTGTGCGCTCTCCGGTTTCCATCTGTTCGGGATCTATACCTTCCAGGTCAAAGGGTACCAGCGTCAGAGGTTCAAATTTCATAAACTGACCGTAGGCTGTTTTTTCGGCCTTTTTGCAGACCACAAGGTTTTCATGGCGGATACCAAATTCATTTTCCGCATAGTATCCTGGTTCATCGGAGGTGATCATTCCTTCTTCCAGAACAGGAGCCGGACGATCCACGAGATTTTTCCAGCGGAAGCTCTGAGGACCTTCGTGTACATTGAGAAGATATCCTACGCCATGACCGGTTCCGTGATTGTAATCCTCTCCCATAGCCCAGAGTGGTCCTCTTGCCAGGGCATCCAGATTCAGTCCGGTACAGCCATAGCGGAATTTTGCGGCTGCAAGGTTCAGGTGCCCACGAAGTACTGCTGTGAAATATTTCTTTTCTTTTTGGGTAACCGGGCCAAGTACAACGGTGCGGGTGATGTCTGTGGTTCCCTCCAGATAATGGCCGCCGGTATCCATCAGAACCAGTCCCTCTGGTTTCAGAGGAATACTGGTTTCTTCTGTGGCACTGTAATGAACAATAGCTCCATGTGCACCGTAGGCAATAATGGGATCAAAGCTGTTCCCCTGGAAGTTCTCCTGTCCGGAGCGGAACTCATAGAGTTTGTCCGCTGCGGAAAGCTCGGTGATCTCCTGCTTTCCCACATTCTTTTTCAGCCAGTGGATAAATTTTACCATTGCCACGCCGTCTTTGATGTGGGCTGTTTTTTCATTCTGGACTTCGATCTCATTTTTGATGGCTTTTGGAAGAAGGGACAGGTTTTCTCCATTCAGGATTGTTACTCCATCCGGAATGCTGCTGACCAGACGGCTGTTTACATTACTTTTTGAAAGATAAACCCTTTTCGATTCAGGGATCGTCTGCACATAAGTGTAAATATCATCATATGGATAGATGGTAACGCCATCTATGGCCAGAGCTTCTTTTACAGAATCCGGAAAAGCCCTCTCATTGGCAAAAAACCGGATTTCTTTCTCATCCATTACAAGATAGGAAAGCACTACCGGGCAGCAGTGGATATCATTTCCGCGAATGTTCAAAAGCCACGCAATATCATCCAGTGACGTGAGGACAAAGAGATCTGCGTCTTTTTCTTTCAGTTTGCTGCGGATTTCCCGGATCTTGTCTGCTCTGGATCTTCCAGCCCATTTTTCGGATAATTCCATTACCGGTTCACAGGAAAGTGCCGGACGGTCATCCCAGATATTTCCAATCAGATCCTCATTTACAGAAAAACGTACCTGTTTTCCCTGAAGGATTTTTTTCAATTTCCCGGCTTCCTCTGCGCTGACAGTACGGCCGTCGAAGCCGAGGCACATCCCTTCTTTCAGGTTTTCTTCCAGAAATTTATGGATCGTCGGTACATCCGGTTCCCCCATCTTAAACAGGGTAACCGGTGTTCCTTCTAACTGCTGTGCGGCCTGGATAAAATATCTTCCGTCTGTCCAGAGTCCCGCCATATCCGGCATGATGACAGCAGTTCCGGCAGAACCGGTAAATCCGGTAATATATTTCCTGCATTTAAAATAATCTCCCACATACTCGGAACCGTGGAAATCATCGGTCGGAACCAGATAAGCATCGATTCCCTTTTCTTTCATCTGTTTTCGAAGAGCGGTGATCCGTTCTGTAACTGTCATAACCTTATGCCTCCTCTGTATAACTGTTCTTTACTGCAAAACCATGATCCATAGGACCGCTTCCTTTTCCGAGATCCAGCATGGCAGCAAGAGCTCCGGAAATATAGTCTTTGGCACGATTTACAGATTCCACCATGGAAAATCCTTTTGCAAGGTTGGATGCGATGGCCGAGGAAAGAGTACATCCTGTTCCGTGGGTGTTGGGATTGTCGATCCTTTTTCCCTCAAACCACTGATATGTTCCATCCTCATAGAGAAGATCATTGGCATCATTAAGCTTATGGCCGCCTTTGCAAAGAACTGCACAGTGATACTGTTCGGAAACCTGTTTTGCAGCTTCGATCATATCATCGGCGTTTCTGATCTTTCGTCCGGTAAGCACTTCCGTTTCCGGGATATTGGGAGTGAGAAGATCCGCAAGAGGAAACAGTTCTTCTTTCAGAACATCCACAGCTTCTTCACTGATCAGCCTTGCACCGCTGGTAGCCACCATAACCGGATCCACTACGATATTTTTCGCCTGATACTGCCGGAGCTTTTTGGCGATCATGCGGATCAGATCACTTTCGGAAACCATTCCGATCTTTACTGCATCCGGAAAGATATCCGTAAAAATACTATCCAGCTCCTGACCAAGAAATTCTGCCGTTGCATTCTGGATGGCTGCGACACCGGTGGTATTCTGGGCAGTCAGTGCGGTGATGGCACTCATGGCGTATACCCCGTTTGCCATCATGGTTTTGATATCGGCCTGGATCCCTGCGCCTCCGCTGGAATCGCTGCCTGCGATGGTTAATGCTGTTTTCATTTTTCGTTTCCTCCGTTTTCTGTAAATATATAATTCTGTAACTCTGTCAGATTTTGGCAGTAGATATGTGCGTCCTTTTTTAGCTGCTCCTGATCCGGTTCTCCCAATGCGTCATAGATGCCTGCAGTCAGAAATCCTGCTTTTCCTGCGGTCTGCAGTGCATAGAGAGAATCTTCCACTACCAGTGTCATGGATGGCTCCGTTCCCAGCACTTTCGCTGCTGTAAGATAGATCTTCGGAGAATATTTGCTTTCTCCGATCTCACTGGTGGTATAAATTTCTTTTAAAAAAGGAAGAAGTCCGTTTCGCTTTAGTGCCCGGCGGATATGTTCTTTTGGGCTTGAAGTTGCCACCACAGCCGGGATTTTCTGGCTAGCAAGATATTGAAAAAGTTCTCTGGCACCTGATTTTGCAGGAACTTCTTCAAAATAGTAGTTTTGGATCCGAACTTTCAGATCCTCCACGATCTTTTCTTCGGAAAACCCAAGAGCGAACCTGCTTTTCAGCCATGCCGCTCCCTGCTCCATACTCATGGGAAAAAGGATCTCTTCCATTCCCGCAATTGGGTGATATCCAAGATCTGTAATATATCGTTTTCCAAGTTCCCTCCAGATAGAAAGAGAGTCCAGAAGGACACCGTCCGCATCAAATATTATGGCTTTTACGGGAGAAATCATGTTTTTCCTCCTGAATAAAATTTTTTATGATATAAAAAACACGGATATACCACAAAAGATATATCCGCATTTTATTATAAGCCGCAGGTCCCCAAAATGCAACCGGGAGTTATCTGACAGTTTCTTTTTCCAGGCCAACTGGTTCGTACAGCTTTTTTAATGTTTTTACCATTTCATCTTTACCGGTATCTTCGATACAGACATCGTATCTGCCTTCCACACTTCCGAATGTAATGACTTTGTCCAGATTCAGCAGTGCCTTCCATGTTTCCTGATGTGTTGTGTGCCTCCATGATGCCGTAAGCCATGGTGCCCTTTCTTGCTTCAGATTTCTCTGCTTTTTTTCCAGTGAGTGCTTCCACTTTGGCTGCTTCTGCTTCCGGTACGATCTCTGTTCCGTTTACCAGATATGCGCCGCCATCATATAACTTTACCATAATGTATTCGCTCCTTTTTCTTTTTTCACGATGTTTGTTCTTCGTGACTTTATTGTATCGCATCCAATGCATTCTGACTAATTGCCAAAATGAATGCTGTTATAACTTTTTGTGAAAATAAATTAGAATTAAAATGACCAATCTTATAAAGAAATGTTGACAGAAATTCGTTACTATTTTATAATTTTCTTATAATTATGAAGGAGGTATGAATAATGAAAAAATTCAAGAAACTCTTGGTCTGCATGCTGGCAGTTATGATGCTTATTTCATCTGCGATCCCGGTTTCCGCAGCCGCACGCCCGGCAATTCCAACCATAAAGAATGCAGAGATGACCAGTACCGGACGTATGTATCTCAGCTGGAAAACTGTAAGCAATGCAGATGGATACAAACTGCGAATCTACAACTGTAATACGAAAAAGTCAGCATCCAAATTTTTTGGAAAGTACAACGTCAATTATTCCACAAAAAAGAATGCCAATACTGCTTATCTTGTATCTGTATGGAGTTACAGATGGGTAAACGGACAGAGAATATACAGTACTGATTCAGATGCATTTGTATGTACACCAAGAGATTTAAAAACAGTAAAAAGCACAGCATCAGCTTTAACCGTTAAATGGTCCAGACTTTATGGAATCAGTGGATATTATGTTTATAAATCTACCAGTCCTAATTCTGGCTACAGACGTACAGCAACCTTAGCTGCCAACAGGACTTCTGTAACAATACATAGATCTTCTTCCTCAGGAAGTACTTATTTTTATATCGTGCCGTACAGAACTTATAACGGAAAAAGATATCTGTTACCTCACAAAATTTACCGTATGTATACCGTATACTATTAAATCAAACGGATATCCAGAAAGTAAAAAGGCTTTCCTGTCAGACCAGCTCTGACAGGAAAGCCTTTTTTATACATTTATCATTCTTTTCCGTTAAAGCAGTATGTACATACATTACACGGATCAATACCTATGGATTCCAGAAGATCATCCAGTCTGTGATAACGAAGAGTCGTAAAATTCTGCATCTTGCAGATATCCTGCACCATCTGCTCATATTTCTCTGTACGTGGATCTGCGTATTCGTCCAGTACTTCCTGCGGACAGTTTGGTCCCTCTCTCTTCTCGATGACCTGACGTGCGATCAGCTCCATCTCGGATTTGGAGCGGGAGAAGTTTAAGTATTTACATCCGTACATGATCGGCGGGCAGGCAGGACGGACATGAACTTCTTTTGCACCGCTGCGGTACAGAAATTCGGTTGTCTCGCGAAGCTGGGTACCACGTACAATGGAATCGTCGATGAGAAGAAGTTTTTTGTCCTTGATCAGCGCACGTACCGGGATCAGTTTCATTTTGGCGATGAGGTTACGCTGGTTCTGATTGGTTGGCATAAAAGATCTGGGCCAGGTTGGGGTATATTTAATGAATGGTCTGGCATATGGAATGCCGGATTCATTGGCATATCCGATGGCATGAGCGATACCGGAATCTGGAACACCTGCTACAATATCCGGGTGAACGGAATCTCCGTCTCTTTTTGCAAGCATGCTTCCACAGCGGTAACGCATCTCTTCCACATTTACACCTTCATAAGATGCTGTCGGATATCCGTAGTAAACCCAGAGGAAGGAACAGATTTTCATTTTCTTTCCCGGTTCTACCAGAGTTTTCACTCCATCTGCAGTAACAAAAACGATCTCTCCCGGTCCCAGTTCCTTATAGTCTTCATAACCCAGATTAATGTAGGCATGGCTCTCAAAGGAAAGGCAGTAGGAACCTTCTTTGTGACCGATCTCCACCGGAGTTCTGCCCATCTTGTCACGGGCTGCATAAATTCCGTCTTTTGTCATAAGAAGCAGTGTCATAGAGCCGTCGATCAGCCCCTGCACATATTGGATACCTTCCACAAAATTATCCTTTTCACAGATCAGAGCTGCGATCAGTTCTGTCACATTGACAGTTCCGTTGGTCATCTCCTGAAAATGTACCTTGGTCGTATCGTACATCCGCTGCAGAAGTTCATCATAATTATTGATCTTTCCCACAAAAGTAAGGGCAAAGCTTCCATTTCTGGAACTGAACAGAAGGGGCTGAGGTTCATAGTCAGAAATACATCCGATTCCCATATTTCCCTTCATAGAACCCACATCTCCGTCAAATTTTGTACGGAAAGGTGTATTCTCAATGTTGTGGATGGCACGGTCAAATCCATGCTCTCCGTAAACAGCCATACCGCCGCGGCGTGTTCCCAGATGAGAATGATAATCCACTCCGTAAAAAAGTTCCAGTACACAGTCGTCTTTTGATGCTACTCCAAAAAATCCGCTCATAATGTGCTCCTCTCTGCTTCCATAGTATTAACGATTCCTGGTATCGTTCGTACATCCATAATCGCTATCAGTATAGCATAAGAGAATTGTAAATAACAATCAATTCGGCGGATATTCCTGCTTTTTCAGAATAAATTATAATGATATTAGCCGGATTTATAAAAGCAGAAAGCATTTTATGCGTGAGGCAAATGTTCCGTCAGTTCCAAAGTGCGATAAACAGATTCAGGTAACCGGCAAAAGTCAGCCATGCCAGATACGGGACCATCAGATATGCAGCATTCCGGGAAAAATCCCCGAATGTGCAGATACAGCAATATACAAGTCCCCACAGAAAAATAAGCCAGAGAAATGCAAAGCCATACCATCCTGCCCCAAAGAAGAAAAACGGCCATAGGAAATTCACAGCAAGCTGGATCCCATATAAAGTAAGAGCCTTATCTCTGGCTCTGCTTTTGGGCCTGGATGCGATCAGGAACGAAGCAATCCCCATCATGATAAAAAGAATCGTCCATACAACCGGGAACAGCCATCCTGGCGGCGATAAGGGAGGCTTATTTAATGTTGCAAATACTTTCATTCCGTTTCTGGTAAAAAAACCGGAAACAGCTCCGGTCGCCAGAGGCACTGCAATGCAGGTGATCAGTTTTCTGGTATCTTTTTTCAAAAATATCCCCCTTTCTGGTCTGAGAAGATCTGCGGACAGCATTCATTTTCTCTGTTTATTATATTTCAGGATGCCGGTTTCTATACAATCATATACAAAAAAGAAACAGCTCTGTTTTTATGCAGAACTGTTTCTTTTTGTAGATCGTTTAAAACTTTTGATCATTTAACACAGGTACACGTTTTTTTATATTCATTACTCCTGAGTGATTCCCTTGAACTCGTAACCGGCTTCTTTGATCACTTCTTCCACTTTTGCCTCGTCAACTTTCTCAGGTACTGTGAATACAGTTGTTCCATTCTCGTGGGAAGATACCACATCCTCTGCTCCGAAAGCCGCTTGAATTGCTTTGTTTACGTGTGCCTCACAGTGTCCGCACATCATTCCTTCTACATTGACTGTTACTTTTACCATTGTTTTGTTCTCCTTTTCTTCTTTTTTATTTTCATCATGACTGATGTTTAATGTTACCGGATTTTTGATCGCCTTGTCTCTGGCTGTGTTGTGGATCTTAAACAGATTCAGGCGCAGCGCATTTGTTACAACACAGAAACTGGAAAGACTCATGGCTGCAGCTCCGAACATCGGATTCAGTGTCCATCCGAAAATCGGGATCCAGACGCCTGCTGCCAGCGGAATACCAATTACATTATAGAAAAATGCCCAAAAAAGATTCTCGTGGATATTCCGAATTGTGGCACGGCTTAAACGTACTGCTGCCGGAACATCGCTTAACTGGCTCTTCATCAGAACAACATCTGCCGCATCAATGGCAATGTCTGTCCCTGCGCCGATGGCAATTCCGATATCTGCTCTTGTAAGTGCCGGTGCATCGTTGATACCGTCACCCACCATGGCAACTTTCCCCTGCTCTTTTAAGGAACGGATCACACTCTCTTTTCCATCCGGAAGAACCCCCGCGATCACATCGTCAACTCCTGCCTGGGCTCCGATGGCTCTTGCGGTATGCTCATTGTCACCGGTAAGCATAACCACACGGATTCCCATGTTCTGAAGCTCTTTTACCGCACGTGGGCTGTCTTCCTTGATCACATCCGCAACTGCGATAATTCCCAGAAGTTTTCCATTTCGGGTGAAAAGAAGAGGTGTTTTTCCCTGCTCTGCAAGCTGTTTTGCTCTCTTATCAAGGTCTGCGGAAACCTTTGTCTGGCTGCTGATAAATTTCATACTTCCGCCGGTCAGTTTGTCACTGCCAAGTACAGCGGAAAGTCCGTTTCCTGGGAGTGCCTGGAATCCGGTTACTTCATCTGCGACAAGTTTCTCTTCCTCTGCTTTTTTGAGAACTGCTTTTGCCAGAGGATGTTCGCTTTTTTTCTCCAGTGCACAGGCAAGTGTGAGAAGTTCTGTTTCTGTGACTCCCTCTGCCGGAAGAATATCGGTTACTTCCGGCTGGCCGCTTGTAATGGTTCCGGTTTTATCCAGTGCGACGATCTGGACTTTTCCGGCTTCCTCAAGAGAAACGGCTGTCTTGAAAAGAATGCCGTTCTTGGCACCCATACCGTTACCGACCATAATGGCAACCGGTGTTGCAAGACCAAGTGCACAGGGGCAGCTGATAACCAGCACGGAAATTCCTCTTGCCAGTGCATAACCAAAAGGATGCCCGGTAAGAAGCCAGATAATGGTTGTGATCACTGCAATGGTGATCACTGCCGGTACAAACACACCGGAAACACGGTCTGCGATCTTTGCGATCGGTGCCTTGGTGGCTGCCGCATCACTGACCATTTTGATAATCTGGGAAAGGGTGGTATCCTCTCCCACTCTGGTTGCTTCACATTTGATAAATCCGGACTGGTTCACAGTTGCCGCGGAAACCATATCTCCGGCTTCTTTGTCCACCGGAATACTCTCTCCGGTCAGCGCAGATTCATTGACTGCAGTAGTTCCTTCCAGGATCACTCCATCCACCGGAATATTCTCTCCCGGGCGGACAGCAAAAGTTTCTCCTTTCTGAACCTGTTCGATGGGAACGGTAAGTTCCTGCCCGTTTCGTACTACAACCGCAGTTTTTGGTGCCAGTTTCATAAGGCTTTTCAGTGCATCGGTAGTCTTACCTTTGGAACGGGCTTCCAGCATTTTTCCTACGGTGATCAGTGTCAGGATCATGGCCGCGGACTCAAAATAGAAGTCCATCATGTAATTCATAACTGCGGCAGAGTCTCCGTCTACCTGTGCTCTTGTCATGGCAAACAGTGCATAGACACTCCACAGGAAAGATGCCATGGAGCCAAGGGCTACCAGAGTATCCATATTGGGAGAACGGTGCCACAGGCTCTTAAATCCGCTGATAAAGAATTTCTGGTTGATCACCATGATGATGCCGGCCAGGAGCAGCTGTACCAGTCCCATGGCTACATGATTGCCGTCAAACCATTTCGGCAGCGGCCATCCCCACATCATATGTCCCATGGAAAAATACATCAGCACCAGCAAAAATCCTACAGATGCGATGAGACGTCTCTTTAAAACCGGAGTCTCATGATCTTCCAGTGCTTCTTCCGCTGCAGACATGGAGATTTTTTCTCCGGCAGCGCCTTTTAAGGATGCACCATATCCAGCGGCTTCCACAGCGGCAATGATCTCGCTTGGGGAAGCAGTTCCTTCCACTCCCATGGAGTTGGTCAGAAGGCTGACTGAACAGCTGCTCACTCCCGGAACCTTGGATACGGCTTTTTCCACACGGGTAGAGCAGGCAGCGCAGCTCATACCGGTTACGTTATATTGTTCCATTTCCTTTCAGTACCTCCTAAAATCTAGTATGTCCCTTTATTTCATCAGCTTCTGGAGGGTTGTTACCAGCTCATCGATGGTCTCATCCTTACCTTCCCGGATATCTCTGGCAACGCAGGTACGGATGTGGCTGGCAAGCAGCTCTTTATTAAACGCATTCACTGCGGCATTGACCGCGGCAGACTGGATCAGGATGTCATTACAGTAGGCATCATTCTCCATCATTCCTATAATGCCCCTGATCTGGCCTTCAATACGTTTCAGACGGTTGATCAGCTTTTTTTTCTCCTCCTCTGAACGTGCAGTGTGTTTTTCACAGCAGCAGGGACAGGCTTTCTTTTCAGACATAGGCTGTCTCTCCTTTCACAGAAATACCCTCATGGGGTATCTTCTTTACATGGAACAATATATACCCTCATGGGGTATTTGTCAATAAAAAAACTGCATTTTTATAAAAACCTTATTAACCATTTGTCCAAATAAAAAAACCCGCTCATCCAATCTTGGTAATGAGCGGGCAATATAAAACCATGTTTTCTGAATAAAATTTACTCTTCCACAATGTGTCCGAAATAATAAAATCCCTTGCAGGTATCCAGGCTTACTTTTACATATTTGCCGATGAGATCTTTTTCTCCCGGGAAATGTACCAGGAGATTATGCTGGGTACGGCCTGTGAGCGTACCTTTTTCACGGTTTTCGTCTTCTACCAGGATTTCCTGAATGGTTCCCTGGAAACGTGAGGAATTCTCCCGTCCTTTCTCCTGTACCAGGGCAAGAAGACGGCCGAAACGGTCTTTTACCACATCCTCCGGCACCTGATTTTCCATGCCGGCTGCAGGGGTTCCGCTTCGTTTGGAATAAATAAATGTGAAGGCAGTATCGTAATTTGCTTTTCTTACAACATCCAGTGTTTCCTGGAAATCTTCTTCTGTTTCTCCC
>ERZ824473.4897-NODE-4897-length-11377-cov-2.724784_pt1 | contig 11377 bp, 9 predicted proteins | sample MGYA00519874_ERZ824473 | MGnify/ENA primary metagenome ERZ824473 (study PRJEB31778, sample SAMEA3449151) | human gut metagenome | biome: human gut; feature: human-associated habitat; material: faeces | place: United Kingdom | collected 2010/2012 ... | reverse complement strand
TTATACGCCTCGGTAGCGGCAAAGCTCAGGTATTCGCCGATGATGGGCTGCTCGGTCTGGGCCGCTTCACGCTTGCCCGCGTCCCGCGCGCCCTTCTGCTTGTCCGGGCTCATCGCGCCGCCTCCTTTCCACCGCAGGCCGATGCGCTGCCATAGCCCTCATAATAGCCATAGGAGCTATGCTTCGTCTGGTTCAGGTCGGGTATCACCGCCAGAACGGGGATGTCGGGATAGGTTTGGATCAGGTAGTCCTCGTCCTGCACCCGATCGTCCAGCAGCTGGCGCAGCGCCACACAGGCGCAGCTCAGCACCAGTCCCAGCAGCATGCCCCGCGCCGTATAGCTGGTGTAGCTGGGGGAGGAGCGTGTGGACGGGACTACGGCGGTGTCCACCACGCGGGCGGAGGAGCCGTCCATGATGGCGGCGATACGCTCCGGCAGCACCTTGGTGACGGAGTTGGCCACCAGCGCCGCCTCCTGCGGGTCGGGCATGGTGACATCGATCTGCACCACCTCCGTGGAGTTCACGGCGCCGGCGGAGATCATCCCCTGCATATCCGTGTAGGTATAGTCCACACCGGCCTCGCGAATCACCTCGTTCATCGTGGTCCGCGCGTTCAGGATGACCACATAGGTGTTCACCAGGCTCTTGGCGGCGGACAGGTCGCCGGCGCTCAGGCTCACCTTGGTGCTGCCCACCGACAGGGAATTATTGTTGACGTACATCAGCGCACTGGCCGTGTACATGGGCGTGACGAAAAAGCGGGCGTAGGAAAAAGCCATCGCACCGATGACGATCACGGACGCCGCGATCAGCCAGATATGCCGCCAGAGCGCCTTCAGCAGTGCTGTCAGGTCGATCTCTGTGTAGTGTTCTTCGTTGTTCATGGTCCGGAAAAACGCCCCTCTCTGCCTGTATCCTCGCCATGCGCCGGATATAGGGATGCATATTCATCGTTTACTATACCACAGCAGATGATGATTTGCAACGCCGTGTTTGTCGAAATTTTCCGCTGTGCGCCAAATGACGGCAGCGTCCTCTTTTTTTCGCCTGCCGCTTGCTATTTTGCCCGCCGGATTGTAAAATACAGGCATATATTATAATGGTATGAATGGAGGGCGGGTCATGCGGCGCATCTTCCCCCTATTGCTGATATTGCTCCTGCTGTGCGGCTGCGGCGGGAACCGGGACGCCGCGGCGCCGGAGGACGCGGACCGGCTGGTCATCTTCACCGCGCGCAGCGCCGCCGTCTACGACGACGCGGTGCGGGAGTTTGAGCGGCGCACCGGCATCTGGGTAGAGGTACACCCCGCCGACGGCGCCCTGCCGCTGCTGGAGCAGATCGCCGCCGGTCAGCGCTGCGACCTGCTGCTGGGCGTCACGCCGGACTGTCTTTCCGCCTGCGGTGAGCTCTTCGCGCCCTACGCGCCGGAGGCGGCGGCGGACATCCCCGGTGCCTACCGCGACAGCGAGGATCGGTGGACGCCCTTCTCCCTGCTGCCGGTGGTGCTCATCTACAACGACCAGCTGGTGCAGCGGAATGTGCCGGACAGCTGGAGCAGCCTGACATCCTCGGCGTGGCGGGGACGCATTGCCTGTCCCGATCCCACGGTATCCGCCACCGGCTGCACGGCGCTGGAGGCCATGACACAGGTGTTGGACGGCGAAGCAGAGCAGGTGCTGGCAGATTTCGTCCGCTGCGTAGGCGATGTGCTGCCCACAGCGGAGGACGTGGTCACCGCCGTGGCCGACGGACGCTGCTACGTGGGCGTCACCACTGAAGATCTGGCCATGCAGGCCGCGGCGTCAGGGCTCAGCGTCACGGTGATCTACCCCCGCGAGGGGTCGGTGGTGCAGCCGGACTGCGCCGCCATCATAGCGGACTGCGCCCACGAGGACAACGCCCGCGCCTTCATCGACTTCCTGCTCAGCGGCGAAGTGCAGGAGCGCCTGACCCGGCAGTACCGCCGGACGGTGTTCACTCCCCTGGGCGACGCCTCCCTGCCCCACGCGCTGGCCTACGATCCCTACGCCGCAGGGGCCCATCAGGCGGAGACACTGGACATCTGGAGCAGCCTGACGGCGGAGGAGACGCCATGAAGCTGAAGAATTGGATACGCCGCTCCTTCCGCAACCGCGTGTTCGCCACCATCCTTGTGGTGACGCTGGTGCCGCTGCTGCTGTGCGACGTGGTGATGATGCAGGTCATCGTGGCCCGCGCGGAGCACACCCAGGCCCGTCAGGCCAGAGCGGCGCTGGACACGCTGTCCCAGCGGTTCGATGAGGCCGCCGGGCAGTGCGGAGACACGCTGGAGGCGCTGGCCACCAGCACCATCACCCGCAGTGTCCTGCGCCGCACGGAGCCGGATTCCCGCCTGCTGTACCAGTTCCTGTACCTCACTGCCGCAGCGGTGCGGTCCTATGCCGATCTGGAGATCTACGACGCCCAGGGCGCATGCTTATACAGCACCGACGCCTCTTTGGCCGCCGCGCCGGCGGACACGGACTGGGGCGGTCTGTACGCCGCCCGCACCAATGGCGGCACGGTGTTCCTCAGCACCGGCCGCGGCCTGATGGCGGCGCGGACCGTCACCGGCTACGGCGGTGAGCTGCTGGGCTACGTCACCGCCCGCATCGAGAGCAGCGGCTTTGCCCAGCTCTTTGACGGCGTGATGGCTCCCGCCGACGATCTGCTGGTGCTGGACGGCACGTGGCGCACGGTGTACTACACCCGCACGGTGCAGGCTGACCGCACGGTGGCGGCGCTGCGCAGCCAGCTGCTGGCCGGTCAGAAGCTCACCGGCGACGAGGGTGATGACTGCGCCTTTTACACCGCCGACGGCGCGGCGGGCTTCACCCTGCTGCTCCAGCAGCCCCGCGTCTACACGGGACAGGTGCTGCGGTCGCTGTATCTGGTGGGCGCGGCGCTGGGCATCCTGTGTCTGGGGCTGTGCGCCGTAGCGGCGTGGTGGCTCAGCCGGTACCTCTCCCAGCCGGTGAACGCGCTGGACGACGCCATGCGGCAGGCGGAGCGGGGCGACTACAATGTGCAGCTGTATCTGGACAGCCCAGACGAGCTGGGGCGTCTGGCCGCCAGCTTCAACCGCATGACCGAGGAGTACCGCCAGAATCTGGAGCGGTCCGTCCAGCGGCAGCGGGAGGTGACGGAGACGCAGCTGCGGATGCTGCAGGCCCAGCTGAACCCCCACTTCCTCTACAACACGCTGGACTGCATGAAATGGCTGGGTGTGGCCAACCACGTCCCTCAGATCGCCGATATGTCCACGGATCTGGCGGCGCTGCTGCGGGCCGGTATCTCCGGCAGCGAGCTGATCCCCCTGGAGGATGAGCTGGAGCTGGTGCGGCAGTATCTGAACATTCAGGAGATCCGGTTCGAGGATCGGTTCGTGTGTGAGATCGATGTGGACGAGCGGTACCAGCACTGTATCGTGCCCAAGATGGTGCTGCAGCCCCTGGTGGAAAACGCCATCATCCACGGCGTGGCCGATCTGGAGGAGGGCTACATCAAGCTGTGGGCCGAGGAGGGCGGCGGCGACCTGCTGCTGCGGGTATCCGACAATGGACGGGGCATCGCGCCGGAGGTGCTGGACCGGCTGGCCCGCCACGAGGATATCCCCGGCGGCCATCTGGGACTGAACAATGTGGACCGCATCATCCGCCTGTACTACGGCGAGGGGTACGGCCTCACCGCCGAGTCCGGCGATACCGGCAGCCGCGTGACGCTGCGCCTGCCCATGATGAAAGGAGACAGCCATGCTAAAGGTACTGATCGTTGACGACGAGACCGTAGTGCGCCGCGGCATCGTGCTGGGCGTGGACTGGGCCTCCATGGACTGCGTGGTGGTAGGCGAGGCGGCCAACGGCGAGGAGGGTCTGGCCGCGGCGGAGCGGTACAACCCCAACCTCATCATCACCGACGTGAGGATGCCCCGCATGGATGGCATCGAGATGATGCGCCGCCTGCGGGAGAAGGAGTCCACCGCCCACTTCATCATCCTCACCGCCTACGACGAGTTCGACTATGCCCGGGCCGCCCTGCGCTACGGCGCGGCGGATTACCTGCTCAAGCCCTTCCGCGATCAGGATCTGATGTCCGCCATCGCACGTGTGCGGGAGAAGGAGGGCGCCGCCCAGCCGGCGGAGGACACCCTGCTGCTGCCCAAGGGCGACAAGAGCAAGTACGTGCTCCAGACCCTGAACTATATCGCCGAGCACTACGCCGACACGGACATCAACATCGCCTCCATCGCCCGCCACATCGGCATCAGCGAGGGGCATCTGAGCCATGTATTCAAGAAGGAGACCAACTATACAGCCCTGGGCTATCTCACCCAGTACCGCATCCATACGGCCCGCAAGCTGCTGCGGGACTGCCGGTACAAGGTGTACGAGGTGGCGGAGATGGTGGGCTACCGCGACGTGGCCTATTTCGGCAGCACGTTCAAAAAGCTCACCGGCATGTCGCCATCGGAGTATCAGGACCGATGCCGTTAGCAAATTGCACAAAAACGAGCAATTTGTTTTGACATGTGCCGCTTCTTTGCACAGAATCGTCTCAATAATCGCAGAGATGACCCGTTTTGCCGGTGAATTCCGCGCTGGTATAATAATGGTGTGATGGTGCAGGCTGTGCGCTGTCCGATCTTTCTTAAAAAGGAGAAATCAGGAATGAAAAAGTTTGCTGCTCTCTTGCTGGCGCTGGTCATGGCTCTGAGCCTGGTGGCCTGCGGCGACAAGGCCCCCGCCGACAACGGCGGTGAGGGTACCCCCGATGCCAAGGATTATTCCGGTTATACCATCCGCATCTACTCCAACTCCAACTCCACGGAGCGCACCACCTGGCTGGTGAACGCTGCCAAGGACGCCGGCTTCACCGTGTCCATTGACGACAACAGCGTCATCTCCGGTGATACCGCCGCCATCCAGGCCGCCAACGAGAACAAGGACGGCGACATCCTGTTCGGTCTGAACGAGACCCGCTGGAGCCAGGTGGTCAACGGCACCTACGAGAACCTGTCCCTGGTGGACTGGACTCCTACCTGGGCCGAGCAGGTGGGTCAGTATGCCTATCCCGGCGCTGCCTACGGTCTGGTCATCCAGAACGTGCTGATGCTGTACCGTACCGATGAGCTGGGCACCAACGGCGAGGCCCTGCACTTCCAGCACTGGTCCGACATCGTGAACTGCGGCTATAAGTGGTATCGTCAGAACAAGGTCGGCGGCACCACCAACGCCAACATCAACTCCGCGCTGCTGTACTCCTTCGTGGATCCCACCTCCCCCGCCGGCGGTATCTCCATCGACGGCTGGAAGACGCTGTGGAACTACTGCGCCAACGGCGTGTACTCCTCCGATGATACCTACAAGTACGGCTTCGATCCTCTGAACAAGGGCGATGTGGCTGTCTCCACCTTCTACTCCTCCTCCCTGTACGGCAAGATCGATGCCGCTGCCGAGAGCTCCGAGAATCCTCTGAAGGGCACCATGACCCCCGAGAACTGGAATCTGGTGGAGATCGATGACGGTACCTACTACATCGCTGAGTACATCGGCATCCTGAATAAGGAAGGCCGCACCGATGAGGAGACCGAGGCGGTCAAGGCCTTCGCCGAGTGGTTCGGCTCCGCCGAGACCCAGGCGGCCTGGGGCGAGGAGTTCGACTCCTATCCCTGCAATACCGCTGCCGCTGACATCCTGTACCCCGACGGCGTGCCCGCCATCTACACCCTGAAGAACTTCGCACTGTCCAAGGTGGACGGCGACACCACCTACGCCGAGTATGTGGCCGCTCACTCCGCTGAGTGGACCAACATCCTGACCAACCTGGGCTTCTACTGGGCTGACAGCAGCGCCGCTGTTGCCGAGCCTGACTGGGCCAACCTGGACTGGGCCACTCTGACCCAGGCCGCGGCCGAGTAAGCATCCCGTATTTACTCCTGTGGCGAACCGGAATCCGGCTCGCCACAGCTGTAAGGGCGGAAAATCCACTTTCCGCCTTTACAGCTGTGAAGCAAGAGGGTACAACGGCAGGAATATCGAGCCATGCTGGCCGGCACGCTGAGCAGGTAAGAAACAGAGCAAAGGAGTTTTGTGTGTATGATCCGTTTGAATGATATTGTGGTGAAGTTCGATAACTTCACCGCTCTGCACGGCATCAATGTCCACGTGAAGGAGGGCGAATTCTTCACGTTCCTGGGTCCGTCCGGCTGCGGCAAGACCACCACCCTGCGCACCATCACCGGCTTCATCGAGCCGGCGGAGGGCACTGTGGTAGTCAAGGAACAGGACATCACCCACGTCCCCATTGAGGACCGCAACATCGGCATCGTGTTCCAGAGCTATGCCCTGTTCCCCACCATGACCGTCTACGACAACATCGCCTTCGGCCTGAAGGTCAAGAAGGCGAAGCGCGCGGAGATCGACCAGCGCGTGCGGGACATCGCCCGCAAGGTGGATCTCAGCGATGAGCAGCTGCAGAAGGCCGTGTCCCAGCTGTCCGGCGGCCAGCAGCAGCGTGTGGCCATCGCCCGCGCGCTGGTGACCAACCCCGCCATCATCTGCATGGACGAGCCGCTGTCCAACCTGGACGCCAAGCTCCGCGTCCAGCTGCGCAATGAGCTGAAGAAGATGCAGAAGGACTTCGGCATCACCACCATCTACGTCACCCACGACCAGGAGGAGGCCCTGACCCTGTCCGACCGCATCGCCGTGTTCAACAAGGGCGTCATCGAGCAGATCGGCACCCCCAACGAGGTCTACAACCACTCCGCCACCGAGTTCGTGTGCAACTTCATCGGCGACATCAACCGGCTGGAGACGCCGCTGGTGCAGCACCTCAACGACCGCGGCGCGGCGCTGGATTCCGCCAAGCACAACTACATCCGCCTGGAGCGGCTCCATGTCAACGTGCAGCCCCGCGACGGCGAGCTGGCGCTGGATGGCGTGGTGGAGAGCCGCGAGTACTACGGCCTGTATATCAAGTACTACATCAGTGTAGAGGGCCAGACCCTGAAGGTCATCGAGAAGAACGACGGCGTCAACATCTACGAGCCGGATCAGAAGGTGTCTGTGGTCATCAATCCCTCCCACGTCATGGCCTACGAGGCCAGCGAGGAGGCGGCACATGAGTAACTCCCTGACCCGCAGGCGCCCCGATGCCGCCTTTGTGGTGCGGATCATCGGCATCGTGCTGTTCGCCTATTTTTTCTTCGGCTTTATGCTGGTGCCGTGTCTGAACACGCTGACCAGCATCTTCACCACCAAGAACGCCGCCGGTGAGACGGACCCCTGGGCTGTCATCCGGTTCTTCTTCGCCGGCAACATGGGCCGCTACGTGTGGAACTCCCTGAAGCTGGCCATCTGCCTGGTCATCACCGTCAACGTGGTGGGTGTGTCCATCGTGCTGCTGACGGAGTATTTCGACATCAAGGGCGCCAACATCCTGCGCTTGGGCTATATGACCACCATGATCTACTCCGGCGTGGCGCTGGTCACCGGCTACCTGTTCCTGTACGACCCCAACGGCATCCTGACCACGGCGCTGGCTGACGCTATCCCCGGCTTTAACCGCAGCTGGTTCTCCGGTTTCAACGCGGTGCTGTTCACCATGACCTTCGCGTGTACGTCCAACCACGCGCTGTTCCTGCGCAACGCCATCCGCGGCATCGACTACAACACCGTGGAGGCTGCCCGCAACATGGGCGCCAAGCCCTTCAAGGTGCTGTGGAAGGTGGTATTCCCCACCTTGGTGCCCACCATGTTCTCCCTGACGGTCATGACGTTCATCACCGGCCTTTGCGCCATGTCCGCCCCCACTCTGCTGGGCTACGACTCCATCAACCCCGAGATCGTGCGTCTGGCAGGCTCCTCCGTGGCGGATGAGTCCTTCCCCCAGGCTCGGGCCGCCCTGCTGTCTATCATCCTTGCCATGTTCACCATCGTACTGCTGACGGTGCTGTCCGCTTACGAGCGGAAGGGCCACTATCTGTCGGTGTCCAAGACCAAGGCCAAGCTGGTAAAGCAGAAGATCACCAATCCCGTGTGGAACGTGCTGGCCCACATCTACGCCTATGTGCTGTTCATCATCTACATGATCCCCGTGGTGATGATCATCATCTTCTCCTTCCAGACCTACGGAGCCATCCGTATGAAGAAGCTGGACCTCAGCAACTGGACCCTCATCAACTACTTTGGCACCCAGGACTATGAATACCTGACCAACCGCGGCACCTACAAGCTGCGCAAGGGCTCTATCTCCGGCCTGTTCGCCAACGAGGCCACCCTGGGCGGCATCAAGATGAGCTTCCTGCTGTCCGTTATCGCGGCGGCGCTGGCCTGCCTCATCGTGGTGGTGGCCTGCAACTACATCTTCAAGAACCGCAACAAGAAGTCCGGCATCGTTCTGGAGTACTGCCTGCTGTTCCCGTGGCTGCTGCCCACCATCCTGATCTGCTACTCCTACCGCACCTACTTCAACTCTGACGCCATCTGGTATGTGGGCAACATGAACCTGTACTACGCGGAGAATGTGCGATTGCTCATTGTGCTGGCATATACGGTGGTAAAGCTGCCCTTCTCGCTGCGTATGATAAAGGCTGCGTTCTACTCCATCGACACGGAATTGGAGGACGCCGCCCGCAACATGGGTGCCAGCGGCCTGCGCACGTTCCTGAAGGTGAAGCTGCCCATCATCCTGCCCAGCGTGCTGGCGGTATTCGCCCTGAACTTCAACGCCCTGTTCACGGAATACGATATGTCCGCCACCTTCGCCAGCTCCTACGGCACCAGCTACGCCATGGTCATCCAGTCCATGTGCGCCGAGGAGGGTCTGTACGGCTACAACGTCAACGCCTCCGGACGGCGTTGTGCGTCCACGGTGTTTATCATGATCGTGTCCGGCATCATCCTGTACCTAGTCTACGGTGTGGGCGGCCGCGATCTGGGCGAGCGGCTGGAGGCCAAGGCCCGTCGGAAACGCATCCTGAACCGCATGACCGGCGTATTCCGCCGCTGCGGCGACAGCGCCGTGGAGGAGCCCGGAGAGCAGCTATGATCCGACACATCGTATTTGACATGGGGCAGGTGCTGGTAAACTTCAACATCGGTCTGTTCACCGACCGGCTCCGCCTCAGCGAGGCGGACGCCGCCCTGATCCGCCGCGAGGTGCTGACCACTGTGGAATGGGTGCGCATGGATCGCGGCACCATCTCCGACGACGATGCGCTGGCGCGGATGCAGGCCCGCCTGCCCCGGCACCTGCACGGTACAGCGGAGTATCTGGTACGGCGGTGGAACGACCCCATCGTGCCGGTGGAGGGCATGGCCGATGTGGCCCGTGACCTGAAAAATGCCGGCTACGACCTGTACCTGCTGAGCAACGCCAGCACCCGCCAGCACACCTACTGGCACGACATTCCCGGCAGCGAGTACTTCAGCGGTACGTTCATCTCCGCGGACCACCGCCTGCTGAAGCCGGAGGACGCCATCTATCAGGCGTTTTTCCGGAAGTTCGGTCTGAAGCCGGAGGATTGCCTGTTCATCGACGATTCCCCCGCCAACATTGAGGCGTCGGAAAATGCCGGTATGGCCGGTATTGTCTTTCACGGCGACGCGGCGCACCTGCGCTGCCAGCTGGCAGACCGCGGCATCCTGTAAAATGCAATAAGAGAGGCGCCCCGTCGGGGCGTCTCTCTTATTGTTTGCGGATCAGGACTCGAAACATCGAATGTCCATGCAGATGTTCCAGGACCCCGAGCAGGCAGAAAAATCACAGTTTAACATGTTGAGAGGTCATGGTAAGGTAGGAACGTATTTGTAAGGTTGCAGTTTTGGAAAAATGTTCATCATGAGGAGACCTGCTCGTGGGTCATGGAAAATCATCCGCAGTGCGGGGAAATAAGGAGAGAAAAGAGGTAGTAAGCAAAATAATTCAGAAACCGCACCATGTGGTGATCTCATCCACCGGTACGCGGGTGCTGATGACCTGATTTGCGGGGAACTCCCAGTCGGGGTAGCCGATGGCGATGCCGCAGACGATGCGCTTGTTTTCGGGGATATGGAGATTGCGGCGCAGCGTCTCCTGATACATGACCGCCTGATGCTCTACGCAGGTGCCGAGGCCGAATTCCATCGCCGCGGTGCAGATATTCTGGATCACGCACCCCATGTCCAGCCGGAACGTCGTATTGTCCAGCATCTGGTCCATGCTCAGGATGATGACCGCGGGCGCATCAAAGAAGCGGAACCCCCGCTGTCCCCATTCGTTTCGGCGTGCTCTGTCGCCCCGCTCAATTCCCATGGCGGCAAACAGCGCCTTGTCGATCTCGCGGCTGCGCTCCCGATAAATGCCATCCACCATGATGTCGGGAACATCCGTCGGGCGGTCCTGATCGTAGGACTCAATATTATCCTGACGGATGGCCTCCAGTACGTCGCCGGCGGCGACCGCAAACTCCCAGGGCTGCGCATTGACGGCGGATACGGCTCTCGTTGCCAGCGTCAGGACCTCTCGGAGCGTCTCCTGCGTCACAGGCTCGCTGGTAAAAGAACGGATGGACCGGCGGTCATTGATAGCCTGTCTGATATCCATGTCAGTTTCCTTTCTTACTTCGCGGCCTTAGCAGCCTTGATGGACTCGATCAGCTCGGGAACGACCTTGAACAGATCGCCGACGATACCGTAGTCAGCCACCTCGAAGATGGGAGCGGTGTCGTTCTTGTTCACGGCGATGATGCACTCGGAATCCTGCATACCAGCCTTGTGCTGGATAGCGCCGGAGATGCCCAGAGCAACGTAGACCTTGGGATGGACGGTCTTGCCGGTCTGGCCCACCTGATGGTCGGCGGAGATCCAGCCAGCGTCCACGCAGGCGCGGGAGGAACCAACCACGCCGCCCAGAACCTCAGCCAGCTCCTCGGCCAGCTTGATGCCGCCCTCCACGTCCTTGGAGATACCGCGGCCAACGGACACGATGAAGTCGGCGCCGATCAGGTCCACCAGCTTCTTGGCGGCCTTGACGGTATCCACCACCTCGGTGTGGATGTCAGCAGCGGTCAGCTCGAACTTGGGCTCGATGATCTCCACGTTCTTCGGGCACTCACGCTTCTTCATCACGCCGGGGCGAACGGTCGCCATGGCGGGACGGAAGCGGGGGCAGATGATGGACGCCATCAGGTGACCGCCGAAGGCAGGACGGGTCATCTTCAGGTCGCGGGACACATCGTGATCCTCACCGGCGATCTTCACGGTGCCCAGCTTCTCGATGCGCTCCTCGGGCAGCGTGGAGGCTTCCTTCAGGAAGCCCTTGTAGTTGGGCATATCGATGTCCAGATGGGTGCAGTCCGCGCACAGACCGGTGT
>ERZ824473.4890-NODE-4890-length-11392-cov-4.924054_pt1 | contig 11392 bp, 9 predicted proteins | sample MGYA00519874_ERZ824473 | MGnify/ENA primary metagenome ERZ824473 (study PRJEB31778, sample SAMEA3449151) | human gut metagenome | biome: human gut; feature: human-associated habitat; material: faeces | place: United Kingdom | collected 2010/2012 ... | reverse complement strand
AGCTAACGAGCGGCCTTTGGTCAGAAGTTCGAGGCTTACATCCGCGATGATACCTTCTTCTATTTCGCAATATACAAATAAGTTATTCATATTTTTAAGTAGTTAGTAGTTGGAATATAGCAGCAAGTAGTAAAAACACTTCTACTGTATTCCGACTTCTTAGCCAATGGTGTGGTTAGCTAACAGTTCAACAATCAGGTTTTCTACATCATGGTCGCTGCCAGTGATCGTTTTACTCTCTTTTGCCTGGAACACGATGTTCTGGATGGTTTTCACCTTGGTCGGTGAACCACTGAGACCACATTGTTCAAGGTCACCGTTTACATCGGCTACACTCCATTCTACGAGATTCAGATAATCGCGTTTATCATAAAGGTCGGTGTAATCCAGATTGCCTTGTTGTTTCTCGGTGACTGTTTTGGCATGTTTGTACTTCTGTACGAGTTTGGCATTACGCGGACGGCAGGGAGCAGCACTTCCGTTAACGGTAATCACGATAGGCAACGGGCCTTCTACCGTTTCAATGCCACCGTCGATGTGACGTTTTACAGTAATGTGTCCGTCGGCTACTTTCAAGATTTCTTCAGCGTATGTAATCTGAGTCAGACCTAACTTTTCTGCCACCTGCGGACCTACCTGTGCGGTATCTCCATCGATAGCCTGACGACCACCGATGATAATGTCACATTCACCTATTTTTTTGATGGCAGTGGCCAGGGCATACGATGTGGCCAATGTATCGGCACCGGCAAATGCACGGTCGGTCAACAGATAACCGTTATCGGCACCACGGAAAAGTCCTTCACGAATAATATCGGCTGCACGGCCCGGTCCCATTGTAAGAATGGTAACGGTGGAGCCCGGATGGGCATCTTTCAATCGGAGAGCCTGCTCAAGGGCATTCAGGTCTTCGGGGTTGAAGATGGCAGGGAGTGCCGCACGGTTAATGGTTCCGTCGGCTTTCATGGCATCTTTCCCGACATTACGTGTGTCGGGAACTTGTTTTGCCAATACAACAATTTTCAAACTCATGCTATATAATTATTAGTATTAGTATTTCGTCAGGTCAGTGCCGGGAATAGGAGTAGTAGAATCTTGCTACTGAAATTATCCGGTTAACTATCAGCGTGCAAATTTACGCAAAGAGTTGGGTTTGACAAGAAAAAGGGATGAAAAATGCACAAGTTGAGGGATTTTGCGCAAAGAGGAAGGGGTACACTGGTTTTCTTCACGGTGACTGATAAATGTTTGTAAGTAAGAAGTAATCTATCGATATAGAGTTTATTTGCCATCCTGTAATATTGGTAAAAATTACCGTAATATATCTACCGACAGGCATTGGAAATCCCGGTACTTTTGCAAACGATTTCAATCGTAAATAGCAACTATATAACAAAAAGAAAAATAATAATTATGATTATGAGAAAGTTTTTAGTCGTTTCTACAATGCTTGCTTGCGTCAGCTTATCGGCTTGCGGAGGCAAAAAGAATGGGAATACGGAAATGGCTGCCGACTCAGTTTCAATTTCCGAAACAGTTATTCCCAAAGTATATATGACAAGGGAAATCACACCCGAAGCGTTGGTAAAGGTTTATGAAGCGCTGGGACGTCCCGCCGAAGGACGTGTTGCTGTGAAAATCAGTACCGGGGAACCGGGAGGACACAATTTCCTGCAACCTGCTCTTATCAAGAATTTGGTACAGAAAGTAAAAGGAACGATTGTAGAGTGCAACACGGCATACGGAGGTAAACGTTCCACTACCGCCGAACATCTTCAGGCGGCACGCGATCACGGTTTCTTTGAAATTGCCGATGTTGACATCATGGATTCCGAGGGTGAAATCAACATTCCGGTCAAGGATACAACACATATCAAATATGACATTGTAGGTTCACACATCAGCAACTATGATTTTATGATTAATCTGGCGCACTTCAAGGGGCACGCCATGGGTGGTTTCGGTGGAGTACTCAAGAACCAGTCCATCGGGGTAGCTTCTGCCAACGGAAAAGCCTATATCCATACAGCGGGTAAAACTACGAAACCGGGTGAACTTTGGGGAAATCTGCCCGAACAAGACCATTTTCTTGAGTCCATGGCGGCGGCTGCCCAAGCTGTACATGATTACTTCGGAGACAAAATCCTATATATAAATGTAATGAACAACCTTTCCATCGACTGTGACTGCGATGCCCACCCGCACGCTCCTGAAATGAAAGATATCGGTATTCTTGCCTCTACAGATCCCGTAGCACTCGATCAGGCTTGTCTCGACCTCGTTTTCAACGTAAAGCCCACCGAGGGAGACAATAATCAGCCATTGATAAATCGCATTAAAGAACTTCATGGAACGCATACTGTGGAGTATGCGGCAGCGATAGGTTTAGGAAGTATGGAGTATGAACTGGTGTCAATTGATGATTAAAAAGAATGGTTATACAATGAAACGGATATATAAATATGTATGGCTCCTTGTCCTTCCCTTTTTATGCACTACCGGACTGATGGCGCAATCAAAGGTGGAAGAAGCCAGAAAACTGATTCAGGATGGCAAGGCCGAGTGTATATTGATAAAGAATGATACCATTTACGGACAGGAGCGAGGACATGGTGTCAGTCCGCTATTGGTGATGTACGATGAGCATAGGGAGGCGATGTCCGATGCAGTCTTGGTAGATAAAGTCATAGGGCGTGCGGCGGCTGCCATAGCCATTTGTGGCAAGGTGAAGCATGTACATGGCGAACTGATGAGTGAAGATGCTATAGAGTTTCTGAACAAAAACGGTATCACGACGAGCTACACGATACTGGTTCACCGGATATTGAACCGGAAAAGAGATGGCCTTTGTCCTTTGGAACAATCGGTAGAAGGTGTGGAGGATGCCGCAAGTGCTCTTTTGGCATTACGCAAACGGATAGAGACATTACAAAAACAATAGATGAAAAAGATGGAGTATCTGTTCAAAACGAACAAGATATCCAAACAAAAGTAGAATTCGGACATTAATATTAATAACCCGGAATTGAAAAATAACTTAAAACCATAAAGTATGTATATTGAAAGAATAAATAGCCCTGCTGACTTGAAGACGCTTCAAGTTGATGAGCTGGAAACATTGAGCGGAGAAGTCCGCCGGATATTATTGGACAAACTGAGCGCACATGGCGGACATGTAGGTCCCAACTTGGGAATGGTAGAAGCTACGGTAGCTTTGCATTATGTGTTCTCTTCGCCTATCGATAAGATTGTTTATGACGTTTCGCACCAGAGTTATGCACATAAAATATTGACCGGACGTAAAGAAGCCTTTATTAATGCTGCTAAGTACGATGACGTATCGGGATATACCGAACCGTCGGAAAGCGAACATGATTTCTTTGTCATCGGTCATACGTCGACCTCTGTCAGCCTTGCCACCGGACTTGCCAAGGCGCGTGACCTGAAAGGAGAGCGGGGGAACGTGATTGCCGTCATCGGTGATGGTTCCCTGAGCGGAGGTGAGGCATTCGAAGGGTTGAATGTGGGAGCCGAGTTGGGTTCGAATCTCATTGTCATTGTCAACGATAACCAGATGTCCATTGCCGAGAACCACGGCGGACTTTACCGCAACCTGCAGCTGCTGCGCCGGACAGACGGACAAGCTCCCTGCAACTATTTCAAGGCGATGGGTTACGACTATTTCTATGTGAAAGACGGCAATGACGTGAAGCAACTGCTGGAAGCCTTCCGTCGGGTGAAGGATATAGACCATCCCGTCGTGGTGCATATCAATACCTTGAAGGGTAAGGGATACCGTCTGGCAGAGGAGCAGCAAGAACGTTTTCATTACAGTATTCCGTTTAACCTTGAAACCGGAAATCCGACCGTAGGTCTGGATGAGGAAGAAGATTATGCCGACCTCACTGCCACCTATCTCTTGCAAGAAATGAAGAAAGACCCGGCTCTGGTAGGCATTACAGCGGGTACGCCTACCGTGTTTGGCTTCACGGCCGAACGGCGCAAAGAAGCTGGCAAACAGTTTTTGGATATGGGTATCGCCGAAGAACAGGCGGTCGCCATGTCTTCCGCCATTGCCGCAGGAGGTGGAAAACCTGTGTTCGGGGTTTACAGTACCTTCATCCAGCGTGCCTACGACCAGTTGTCGCAAGATCTTTGTATCAACAATAATCCCGCGTTGATACTTGTTTTCTGGGGAAGTTTGTCGAGCATGAACGACGTCACTCACCTTTGTCTCTTTGATATCCCCGTTATCGGTAATATCCCTAATATGGTTTATCTGGCACCCACCTGCCGCGAAGAGTATCTGGCGATGTTGGAGTGGGGAATTCGCCAGACGGAACATCCGGTTGCCATCCGTGTACCTGCCAATGGGGTTATCCGCAGGAATATCGAGCCGGAAAAAGATTACGGTAGGATATTGAACCGTTACGAGGTGTCGCACCGCGGTAGCAAGGTGGCTGTATTGGGGCTTGGTTCCTTCTACCAGTTGGGCGAGGCGGTGGTTGCCCGTCTCAAGGAGGAGAACGGCATTGATGCCACACTTATCAATCCCCGTTACATTACCGGGGTGGATGAGGCTTTGCTCAATGACCTGAAACGTGACCATACACTGGTCATCACTCTTGAAGACGGCGTACTGGACGGTGGTTTCGGGGAGAAGATTGCCCGCTACTATGGAGCTTCGGATATGAAGGTGTTGAATTATGGTGTGAAGAAGGAGTTCATGGATCGTTATAAGGTGAGTGAACAACTGAAAAAGAACCGTCTGACGGTTCCACAGATTGTGGAGGACATTTGTCACTTCGTGTCTTGATAGAAAGGAGAATACCCAATGAACGCCGGCTTCTGCAAAGGGATAAAAATCAACCTTGCAGAAGCCGGCGTTATGAATGTTTATCCCGGAGGATTTTCGTTTTGATCTTCACGCTGTCATGGATGAAACCGCTTTCCGGGTGTTCATTCGTTTTTTGCTCCGTGGCGATCCGTTTTCCGCAGCCCGGTTATGGGGTGGTGACGGCTTTGAGCACGAGCGGTGTCCGGGCGCCGATGGCTGCGTCGGAATTGGCTTCGTACTTATAGTTGCACTTCAGGGAGGCGTCCGTTTGATTGGCGTTCCATGTGTCGATGGCGGCGTTCATGGTGGCGAGGGCGTTGTCGGCACCGCTGCCTGCCGTCCATTGCACGGTGCTGCCGTCTACTTTTACAGGGGGATTACCGCTGCCGGTGTCGTAGCCAATCGCGTTGAGGGACGAACCGCCCGGGATGCCCCAGTAGCAGGTGGATTGCGCTCCGCTGCTGCGTGCTCCGATGGCACCTCCCAAAGAGGCTCCCGAGGGACCGCTGACGTTGCCTGTGCTGTAACAAGCGGTGATGCCGTTTGAGGTAGTGCCTACGATGCCGCCTGCGTAGCTGCTGATACCTACATAGCCGCTGCTGGTAGTCGCCACGTTGCCGGTGTTGTAGCAGGCGATGAGGCTTCCGTACATATAACTTCCGGTGATACCGCCTACCGTATATTTTCCTGTAATGTCTCCTGTATTGATGCATCCGGAGATGATATCACCTTTTGTCTCTGCTGTAATGCCGCCGACGCATCCAATTCCCGTCACATTTCCTGTGTTGGTACATCCGGTGATGGTTCCTCCGTTTTCTCCCGAAATACCTCCTGCATATCCATCGTTAGCATCACTTTCGCCTTCCGATAGTATGGTTGCCGAATTGGTACAATTGATGATGATACCCTCATCCCCATTACGTCCCGTTATGCCGCCTATCGGGGAGCTATAATCATCGGTAGCTGTTATCCTTGCTTCGTTGTGGCAGTCGATGATGGTTCCGTAATTCTCTCCGGTGATGCCGCCTGCATAGCCTGCCTCTTCTCCTTCTTCTGTAGCAGAATTCGCTAATACAATACATTGGTTGGTACATCCGCTGATGGTTCCTTCGTTACCTGCCGCGATACCGCTTATGTATTTATATCCCGATACTTCCCCCTTCAGGGTAAAGTTCTTCACCGTGGCGTTTGGCCCGATATAGCCGAACAGGGCTTGGGCGTTTTCTTCTTTCGATGCTCCGTTGATGTATAGCCCGCTGATGGTGTGTCCGTCGCCATCGAAGGTGCCTTCAAAGCCTGCGTAAATATCATTATCATAATCGATATATCCTATCGGTGTCCAGTCAATCCCCGCGCCGTCATTCAAATTCTTGCCACATACATCGGCAAGGTTGATGTCCCGCGTCATTTTGAAGTAGCTGCCCTCATAGTTTCGTTTCGCGTTCACTATTGTAGCAAGCCCTTTTAGTGCTTGTGCAGTGGCCAGCAGGTAAGGTTCTGTCGCCGTGCCCTTTCCCTCGAACGCGAATTTCACCGGGAGCGTGTAGCTGCGGCTGAAGTCTTTGTTGTCCGTCAGCATCACTACCAGCGTTGCCGAGAGGGTGGTATAGGTACTGGATAGGGTGATGGTTTTCGTTGCGTGGTCTGCTTTTGCCGTCCATCCTTCGCCATCCGCCATCAGTGCGCTCACGGTCAGGTCGTTTTGCATTACACCGGCGTCGCTGCCGGTCAGGGTGTAAGTCAGCACGTTGCCCTGTATCACGTTCAGCGGTTGCGTCAGGTCGAGGGCGGTGGAGGAACCTTGCAAGGTCAGGGTGATGCCTATGCCTTTATAGAGGGGGATGCGCAGGGTGGGGTTGTCTGCGGGGTCGTCCGGCGTGTTGTCCGCCAGGGTGAAGGTGACGTAGTCCGTACTGGTGGTATAGTCCACGCCGTTTTTGGCGAAGATGGCGTCACCGTCTGCACCGTCTGTTCCGTTGATGCGATACCACGTCACTTTGTTGTCTACGCTCAGGTACCAGGCATCGTCGTTCTTTGCTCCGCCGTCGGTCTTGATGGTGATGCCTGTGGGCAGGCTGCTGCCCAGAAGTATCTGCGGGGCGGGGGCGGAAGTGCCCGGTTCTCCTTGCTCTCCCTGTGTGCCGTTGGCTTGTATGGCATTTCCCGCTTCGTCTTTCAGCGGTTCGCCGTTCAGCGTCCAGTACCAGTTGCCGTCCGCTTGCTGCGCGACGCTGATTTGGGGGGTGCTTCCCGCTTCGCCCTTTTCGCCTTTCGCGCCGCTTTCTCCTTTCTCACCGTTATAAATGGTGATGGGGGCGGTGTGCAGAAACTGGATGGTGTAGCCCACCTGCACGCCGCTTTGGGTGACGGGCGTGACGCCGGTGATGTAGTCCGTGGTACTGAGCAGTTGTTGCAGGGAGGCAAGGTTGCTGTTCACCTCTTCCTGCCACTTTTCGAGCGCCTTGATGCGGTCGGCGTTGCTGTTGATTTTCTTCCACAGGTCGGTGTGGTCGCAGTTGCACCCGGCAAGGAGTATTGCCGTGAGTGCCGTTAATAGATAACTCTTCAATCTCATAGTAGTATAAAATATTGATTAATTGATTACGGTGCCTGGCGTTCCCAAGCTGTTGTTGGCAGGAGGAATACAACGATTGCCGCCCGTAGAGTAGGCTTGTGGCTTACTTTACGGGCGGAAACTTCGCTCGCAGCGCGGGGCTGCAAGTATTTCGAGGTTAATAATGCTTACAAATGCGGGGGGGGGGGTAAAAGCTTTTTTCCGGCTGCAAGGCAGTGGGAGAGGAATATATACGCCGGTGTAGTTTGTTTTGTTGCGTGAGTGGCTCATTACGGCAATTTTTAGAATTATTAAAACACAAAGTTAAGTATTATAAAGAAGCGGCAATGCTTTTCGGAGTATTTTTTTCGGAAATTTTATTTATTCATTACGTTCCGGCCGGTGATATAAATAAAACCGAAGCATTTCTTCTCTTGATATCGGGAGAAGAGATACTTCGGTAAGTACTGTTCTTTATGTCAGGTCTTTATTTCAAGCCCAGTTTTTTCTTTATATCTTTAGGCAACGCGTCTTTGTGTACAACGATGTTCATCGTTTTGTAGCGTGCAAACGCTTTGGAGGCATACCACAGTCCTTCATACTTGCCTGCTTTGCCCCAGGAATTCTTTACCATGTAGTATTCGTTACCTGCCTGGTCCTTAGCTATACCATAAATCAGCATACCGTGGTCGTCGGTTGTTTCCCAGTTGTCGTAACCCTCTTGGCGTTCTTCTTGGGTACACCATTTCTGTGGTTGCGGTTTGCTGTTCAACTTCTTCTCTTCGGGTTTCATTTTCAGCCAGTGTGCCATGTCCGAACCGCTCAACTCCTGTACTTTTTCTGCATCGGGCATCACGGCTATACCGTCGCGGGTAAAGCCTTGTTCGCTTACGTCGGCACCCCAGGCAATGGTGTAGCCGTTGTTGATTGCATTGTCAAATACCTGCATCAGCTCGTCAATGGGCAGGTTATAGGAAAGTCCCCAACGCCAGTTGTCTTGAATTTCCAGTACGAACGGCTGATAGAACGGATGGTGGGTATAAGAAGTCAGTGAGATATAATCATCGGCGTTCAGTCCGGTAGATTCATAGAAAGATTGCGGGGTATATTCTTTACCTTGATAGGTAAACTTCTCGGGACGTTGACCCAGGTAGATGTCATGGATGGCGGTAACGGCCTTTTTCCAAAGCGGGTTTTTATCTTTGTCGGTCTGCAAGCTACGGAGTTTTCCTTTGGCGATGGCTGCCACTACGGCATCGGCCACGGCAGACAGCTCGGTGTGGTTGCTCAGGGTATCACCATACATTACTCCCGGACGCATTTCCTCTTCGGGTACCAGCCCGAAAGTTTTCATGCCGTATATCACGTCGTAGAATGAACCGCCTTGAGAGAAGGAAATGTCGCCGTGTGTGCGTACTGCCTTGTCGGCACGGTCCAGGTAAGTATTGTGTACGATATACATTTCGGACAAATCATACTCTCCCTTGCCCATACGGAGCAGCTCGGACTCGATGAACGCCAGCCCGGAGTAGCACCAGCATGTACCGGCACGATTCTGGTTCTTGATGGAGGTGATAGGATTTTCTTTGACGGTTGTAAAGACAAATCCCTCTTCTTTCGGAGTGTCTTGAGCTGTTGTGTGCAGGCTCAACAATCCCATTGCGACAATTAATATCGATTTTTTCATCATGATTAAAATATTTTTGATTTATTAGTTGTGACCGCAAATATAGGCAGAATATCGTAAACAAAAGCTATCTTTGGGGCGTTAATTCCCACACTGTATGATGAAAACTATACAAATAGACAATTTGAGCGGACTTGTTCTTGAAGGCGGCGGTATGCGTGGCGTCTTCACTTGTGGTGTGCTGGACAATTTTATGGATCGGGGTGTCCGGTTTCCTTATACCATTGGTGTAAGTGCCGGAGCATGTAACGGACTTTCGTATCTGTCCGGCCAGCGTGGACGTGCCAAATACAGTAATATAGATTTGTTGGAGAAGTATAATTACATAGGTCTGAAGTATCTTCTGAAGAAACGGAACATCATGGATTTTGACTTGCTGTTTCGGAAGTTTCCCGAACATATTTTGCCCTATGATTATGAAGCTTATTTCAATTGTCCCGAACGTTACGTTATGGTGACTACCAATTGCCTGACCGGTGAAGCAAATTATTTTGAGGAAAAACGAAATAAAGATCGTGTGATTGATATTGTCCGGGCTTCGAGTAGTTTGCCGTTTGTTTGCCCCATTGTCTATGTAGATGGCATTCCTATGCTGGATGGGGGGATTGTAGACAGTATTCCCCTGATGCGTGCCCGGCAGGATGGTTATACCCGTAATGTTGTAGTACTGACCCGTAACCGTGGTTACCGGAAGGACATCCAGGGAACTAAAGTACCCCCTTTTATTTATCGCCAATATCCCCGTTTGCGTGCAGCCATCAATATGCGTAGCCGTGTCTATAATGCGCAGCTGGATTTGGTGGAACGCATGGAGGATGCAGGTGAGATCACCGTGATCCGGCCGCAAAAACCGGTTATTGTAGACCGTATTGAGCGGGATATCCGCAAGCTGACCGATCTTTACGAAGAGGGGTATGCCTGTGCGGCGGAATTCCAAATCTGTTGATAATGTCTAACTATATGGGACACTATTTCAGCATTTGCGGCAAATTCTCTTTGCCCCAGAAGTAATACACGGCCAAGCCTATCCAGCTGGTTAAGATTATGAGTATGATTGCTACTATTTTTTTCTCGGCAGCAATATCTTTCCATTGCCACATTTCCATGGCTGCTTTGATTGTCAGTATTACACCGATAATCCAAATGATAAATCCTATCATAACATTCGTTGTTTTTGTTTCTCAAAACAAATAAAGGCTGTATCCGGTTCACGGAACAGCCTCTATTTTAGTTTATTATTTCAGAATTTAAAATTATTCGGAAACTTCAGCGCCCCAATTTTCTTTAGACAGACGCTTATAGCTATTATAACGCCATTTAGCGTTTTCTTCAGCAGCCTTGAACAGTTCATCAGCTTCCTGTGGATATTGTTTCATTACAGAAGCATAACGAACCTCACCTTTCAAGAAGTCTTGGAAGCCGCTCCAATCCGGCTCTTTGCTATCCAGCGTGAACGGATTCTTGCCTTCTGCTTCCAAAGTCGGGTTATAACGCCACAAGTGCCAATAGCCACATTTAACAGCCTTTTCTTCCTCAGCTTGGCTCTTACCCATACCTTGTTTCAAACCGTGGTTGATACAGGGGGCGTAAGCGATGATGAGTGACGGACCGGGATAAGCTTCTGCTTCACGGATAGCTTTCAATGTCTGAGCTTGGTCAGCACCCATTGCAATCTGGGCAACGTATACATAACCGTAAGTAGTAGCCATCAAACCGAGGTCTTTCTTACGTACACGCTTACCGGCAGCAGCAAACTTAGCGATAGCACCTACCGGAGTAGCCTTAGAAGATTGACCGCCTGTGTTAGAATAAACTTCAGTATCCAGAACCAAGATGTTGACGTCCTTACCACTGGCAATTACATGGTCGAGACCACCGTAACCGATATCGTAAGAAGCACCGTCACCACCGATGATCCACTGGCTGCGTTTAACAAGATATTGAGACAATTCGGAGATTTGCTTGCAATGGTTGCATTTGTCCTTACCTGCTTCAACCAAAGGAATGATCTTTTCAGCTAATTCCTTGGTCTTATCGGCATCGTACATGTTTTCGATCCATTCGCTGAACAGAGTTTTTGCTTCTGCCGGAGTACAATCGGCTGCGATAGCCTCTTGCATAACTTTCACGATACGTGCACGCATTTTTTCATTAGCAAGCTCCATACCTAAACCAAATTCGCAGAAGTCTTCAAACAAAGAGTTTGCCCATGCAGGACCATGACCCTTTTCGTTCTTTGTATAAGGAGTAGAAGGTACTGAACCAGAGTAGATAGAAGAACATCCGGTAGCGTTAGCAACCATTTCACGGTCAC
>ERZ824473.4884-NODE-4884-length-11408-cov-4.901171_pt1 | contig 11408 bp, 9 predicted proteins | sample MGYA00519874_ERZ824473 | MGnify/ENA primary metagenome ERZ824473 (study PRJEB31778, sample SAMEA3449151) | human gut metagenome | biome: human gut; feature: human-associated habitat; material: faeces | place: United Kingdom | collected 2010/2012 ... | reverse complement strand
GGATCACGTGGATTCTGTCAGTGTGTCTGGAGAATCTGGTAATCAGGAACTGGCAGCAGATAGTATCCATGGATTTGCAGTCAAAGCATTTGCCTATTTCTCTGCATGGGATATTTAAGTCAAATCTCTGGGCATTTACAGGTGCAGCTACGTTTCTCGCACGTTTCATGGCACTGTCCAGATCGGAACAGACTTTGTTGATGCCTACAATAAATACGACTTTTCTTGGTCCCTGAGCGATGCAGGAAACGCGGTTGGAATTTCCGTCAATATTTACCAGAATACCATCGTTGGTAACGGCATTTGCACTTGAGAGAAAAATATCTGCATCGTATGCTGCCATAAGGCTTTCGCGAGGGCTCATTTTTGAACGGTCCAGATAGTTATAATTACCCTTCTCCAGAGCCTCAACAAGACCGATCTCCCTGGCACTGACGCATCCGCCCATAGCGATGGTGCTCTCTTCCGGAATCAGTTCCAAAGCCTGCTTCAGCGCATCTTCTTTGTTTGCTGCATAATAACCGGACATGTTACGGGATTCCAGTCCCTTGATCACTGTCTTTGCCAGATATTCATTTCTTTTCATTATGTTTGTATCCATGATTTGTACCTCCGATTCTGAAATTTCTACTGGTATTTTTACTGTAGCAGATGTATTTTGTACTGTCAAGAAAGCGTTATATCTTCCGAAGTATTGCACTTCCATGCAGATCACATACAGGATTCGCGAAGAGATGGTTTTTCTGACAGAATTCATCAACGGCTTTTTTGCAGCCGGAGAACTGTGTGCTGTACACATCGTGGATCAGGAGAACTCCACCTGTGGACAGACGTTCATAAAACAGTGGAAGCGCAGCGGCAGTCGGAGCGTAGAGGTCCGCATCCAGAGATACGAAACAGAAAGTCACATCTGTGACATCGGCAAAAGTATCCGGAAACCACCCTTTATGGATCACAGCACGTGCAGGATCTGGCATAATATGAAGAACAGAGTCAACATCTGTGGAGGAGAAATCTCCAGTTCTGGCGCGGGACAGATCACAGGAGGTTTCAATTGCCACATCCTTTTCAGAAAATCCCTCAAACGTATCAAAAAGATGAATTCTGCGATCCGGGAAGGCTGCACTGATCAGGGCAGAAAACTCGCCCTGAAAAACACCCAGTTCAGCAACATCGCCCGGAATATTCAGCTGATAGATCTGCTCTGCTAAGAGACGCATGACAGCATTCCGTGCATCAAACATACGGAGGGCAGAGGGGTCACGAAACGGTCCGTGATAGCCTGCGTTTTCCATTTGTTTTTTCATAGAGTTCTGCCGTTCCTCATCCAGTACACCCAGGATGACCAGATCCGGAAGAAGTGCAGAAGCTTCATCTGGAGAACGGACAGGAATATCTCTAATATATTGTCCATGTTTCCGGGAATCATTATCAGCAAAGCACAAAAGTTTACAGGAGCTGCCAAGAAGTCTTGCAGTCATCTGTCCGATCTGTCCGGCACCAAAGATTACAGTTCGGAATACAGGTTTTGGCATCATTTTGCAGCGGCCTTTCTGTCAGCACGGACCTCGATCATCTGTCCTGTGATGGATATGGCGATCTCGGCCGGTGTTTCTGCCTTGATCTCAAGTCCTACAGGAGAGATGATACGCTCTAAATCCCGCTCATCAATACCGTATTCTTCAACGAGGCGACGAAATACAAAGGCTTTTTTGGCACGGCTTCCAATAACGCCTATATAGCATGCTGGTGTGGCAAGAAGCTGTGCCTGCACGATCGTATCATAGGCATGACCGCGTGTCATGACGCAGCAATAGTCTGCGTCTGTGATAGAAATGCTCTGATCCAGATAGTTAAAATCACAGAGGATCGTTTCTGCTGCATCCGGGAAAAGAGCGGGATCCGTAAATTCCGGGCGGTCGTCCAGAACGACACAGCGGAACTCAACACTTGCAAGTATCGGTACAAGTTTCTGTGAAACATGCCCGCCGCCAAATACATAGACAGTTCCGGAGGTCCCGATCTGTTCAGAAAACAGATCATATTCTTCACTGCGATGACGACACGGCCGTACTGACAGAGAAGATAATATAGAGGAAGGAACAGCAGCATTTCCGATCAGTCCGTATGCAGAATTGTAAAGACCGATACCGGAAACAGTACGGAGGTCGCAGATCAGCCAGAAGTCCTTTCGTTCTTCATATAATTTTTCGGCAGTTACTGCAATCTCCATAATGATCGGATCCTTATGATCCAGATACTGGAAAAAGACCGTAACATCTCCACCGCAGATCATGCCGATATTCTCAACATCCTCATGATTCAGTTTGAACTCATGTTCACAGGATTCCTTTTTTTCGAGAATATCCAGTGCCATAAGTCCGGCACGGTATTCCACCGAACCGCCGCCGATGGTTCCGGCAACTCTACCATTTTGTCCGATCAGCATATGGGAACCGGCACCTCTGGGTGTGGATCCTGATGAAGCTATGATGGAAACAAGTACAAGGTCGTTTCCTTCCAGAAATTGTTGTCTTATTGTCTGAAATAATATTCTCATATAAGAAAGCACCTCCTGTAATGTGAGTTGTCAAAGTGTTATATGACAGATGGATTCTATCATATCCTGAAGTTTAAATGCCTGCTTTAACCGGCGTTCATGAGACCTGAGAGCTTCGGGAGTTTTGCACTTATGCAGATTATCTGCGAATCGTTTTTCTATTGATACACGCTGTGTTTCTTCAATCAGCTTGTCTGCCAGAAATACAATGGCTGATTCGTCAAGCTTCGTCTCCTTTAATTCATGATGCTGTGAGATGATCTGAGCGATCTCTGGATAGCCCAATTGTAAAAAAAGATCACCGCCTGTCCTGGTATGATGTTTCTGAAGTCTGGCAATATCATGAAGAAGTGCACCGGAGCGGATGAGCTTCTGATCAAAATGATGTCCATGAGCTTCTAATTCATCACATAAATGGCAGGCCAGCTCAGTAACTGCATCACTGTGAACCTGCACATGAGACGGGAGAGAGACAGCATCACGAAGTATATAACATAGTCTATCACTCAATACAGGATGAGGCAATATGTAACCCGACTCAGATAAGGCAGCATTTCCTTTCTCATCTACTCTCAGATGATAATAAGAACCACATGGAAGACGGAAGTGCTGTCTGGTATTTGTTCCTGGATGAAGCATATATAGATAAGAAGAAATCACATCCGTATGAGCGATGATCGCAATGTTGCCCTCAGATGAACGCAGGATTTTCTGAACTGCCTGTGAAAAGCGCGTACCGGATGCAAAAGGAGTTTCTGCTCCTGGAATCGGATGGTCAGGATCATTTCCCCGGGCTTCATAAATATCCGGCCATTTCCTGCGTATAGTATCAAAAGAAAGTCCATCCCATTCTCCAAGACTTCTTTCTGCTAAATCAGAGACAGGCAGATGTGGGAGTTCGGCTGCTATATGTCCGGCTGTCTCGGCAGCTCTTGCCAAAGGACTGTAGTATACCCGGGATATCCTGTCGGACAGTTCTTCGTGAAGAAGGACAGCCTGCAAATGTCCAAGCATGGATAAGGCAAGATCAGTCTGCCCGATACAGTAGGAATGTTCATCCGGGTATTGTGGTTTTCCGTGTCGTATCAGATAAAGATCACGCATTAAAAAATCCTCTGAAACAGTTTTCAAATATTTTTTCTGAACAGTTACGAGTTTCTTCCGAAAAACGAGCATATCGTTTCAGAAATTCTTCACCGTACGGAGTCAGTTCGCTGTGACTTCCGTTTACACCGCCCTGGCTTCTGCTGACCAGTGGTTTATGGAGCTGTGATTCCAAGGTACGGATCAGGTTCCAGCTGGTGGAGTAGGAAATGTGCATGTGCTCACAGGCATCACGGACAGATCCTGTTTCCTGGATCAGTGTGAGAAGAGAATAAAGCTGCTCATCAAAGAATACTTTTTCCCGTGCCAGCTGAATATGTATTTCTGAACGGATGAGACTCTGGTTATGGGTGCGAAGAAGTTCAGCATAATCCTCCGGTGTATCAGCATCGTGAATGATACCCGGATCATCTACATTCAGGAAGTACATGGGTGTTCCACATTTTCCTACAGCACCTTCAAGCCCTGAGCTGCCGTCATCACTTAAGATGGAATCAATAAGTGTGGAACGGATCAGAAGCGGATGGCCGGGATTACCGTCACAGACCGGAGTTACAAGGGGATAACCCAGCGAGAGCATCTGCGTGACTGTCCGGGCCGTAAACAGTGGAACATCTACAGGCGTAAAGAGTACCGTGTCAACTTTATCTTTCAGATATTCCAGTCCGATTCGGACAGAATCAAACATATGAGTTGATGCATAGTCTTCATTTCGAAGAAAGATCACATTATTGGAAGCAAGGTGACGTTCCAGAACATCTGCCCTATATCCTGTCACCACAACTATTTTAGAGATTCCGGCCTGCCGGAAATTGTTGATCACGCGCTGTGCAATGGAAATAGATCCAAGCTGAAGCATGGGTTTAAAGTCTCCCATTCGCGAGGATTTCCCCGCGGCAACGATGAGTGCACCTGTCTGCATGACTGTCACCTCCTTGAAGATGTTGTGTAAAATTAATAATATTATACCATATAAAACAGAAAAAATAGTGAAAATTTCAAATAAAATAAAAGAAAAAACTAAAACAGTGAGAAAATAGCCAAGTTTTAATTATTTGCAATTTGCATAATTGTGCAAAAATATGGTAGTATGAATGTATACAAAATGACGTAAACAGGAGAACCTTTCTATGGATAAGATTTTTGAAATCACCGCAAAAGAAGTTACCATACAGGTAAGAGATGAACGCACGGGAGTGGAATACAGTCGGACGCTTCCAATCGATTATTACGAGAATGCGAATGTTCTGAAGCTTAGCGGCGAGAATCTGGACGGGAGCAGTTCTTCTATTGTTTTCTATTCTGCCCGAGGAATGGAAAGACTCAAAGATCTGACAGGCAAAGGTGCGGATTATGATCCGTGCGGAACACACAAGTCTGAAGATCAGTAACATAGAAATGGATTTTTTCTTTAGGAGGGATGCAGCATGATTAAAAAGACATTAAAGATCAATGGTGTTGAAAGAATCCTTATTCTTGATAAGGACGAGACGCTGGCACAGGTTCTCCGTAATCATCTTCTTCTTACAGGATGTAAGATCGGCTGTGGTGAAGGTCATTGTGGAGCCTGTAATGTTATTATGAACGGAAAAGTTACAAGATCCTGTATCTACAAGATGAGCCGTGTTCCGGACAATGCAGAGATCACAACAATCGAGGGTGTGGGAACAATTTCTGATATGCATCCGATTCAGGTTGCATGGATGGCATATGGATGTGCACAGTGTGGTTTCTGTTCACCAGGCTTTATTATTTCAGCAAAGGTTCTTCTCGATAATAATCCAAGTCCAACCCGCGAGGAGGTAAGAGACTGGTTTAACAAACAGCGCAATCTCTGTCGTTGTACAGGTTACAAGCCGCTTATCGATGCGACCATGGCGGCAGCAGCAGTTATGCGTGGCGAGATGACCAAAGAAGACCTCGTATTCAAGCAGACAGGTGATTCTATCGTTGGTACAAATTATATCCGTCCATCAGCAGCACAGAAGGTAACAGGTACCTGGGATTTCGGTGCAGATGATGCATTAAAGATGCCGGAGGGAACCCTTCGTCTTGCACTTACGCAGGCAAAGGTTTCTCACGCAAACATTCTCAGTATCGATACAACAGAAGCAGAGAGTATGCCGGGAGTTGTTCGTGTTATTACAGCGAAGGACATTAAGGCAGCAGGCGGAACCAACAAGATCAATGGTCTTGTAATGCTTCCGAAACACAATAAGACAGACGGATTTGAGCGTCCTGTACTCTGCGACGAAAAGATTTTCCAGTTTGGTGATGCGATCGCGATCGTAGCTGCCGACACAGAAGAGCATGCACGTGCAGCGGCAGATGTAGTTAAGGTGGAAATCGAAGAACTTCCTGCATATATGAACGCAATGGACGCGATCGCACCAGATGCAGCAGAGATCCATCCTGGTACTCCAAACGCATTTTTTGAGACAAACTGTATCAAGGGACCGGACTTTGACTGGGACAGCATTCCGGATTCACAGCAGGTTGAGATTGAGTCCTACTGTTCACGCCAGCCTCATCTTCACCTTGAGCCGGACTGTGGTTATGGATATATTGATGAAGACGGTATGATAACCGTTCATTCCAAATCCATCGGTATCCATCTCCATATGCCTATGATCGCTGATGGTATCGGTGTTCCGCTGGAGAACCTGAGACTTGTTCAGAACCATGCAGGAGGAACCTTTGGCTACAAGTTCTCTCCGACAAATGAAGCTCTGATCGGTGCAGCTGTCAAGATCCTTGAGCGTCCGGTATCGCTGGTATTCAATCAGTTCCAGAACATTACCTATACAGGAAAGAGATCTCCTGCATTTATGAATATCAAACTTGCAGCAGACGAAAACGGTAAACTCCTTGCACTCTGGGGTAATAACTATGTAGATCATGGTCCATACTCAGAATTTGGAGATCTGCTTACAATGAGACTTTCTCAGTTCACCGGTGCCGGTTATGGAATCAATTCCATCCGCAATAAATCGACAACAGTATTTACAAACCATGCATGGGGCTCTGCCTTCCGTGCTTACGGCTCACCGCAGTCTTACATGGGATCTGAGATCGCAATCGATGTGCTGGCAGCCAAGATGGGAATCGATCCGTTTGATATGCGTGAGATGAACTGTTATAAGGAATCAGAAGGAACTACGATCCCGACCGGTTATCCGCCGGAAGTATACTGCGAGGAAGATCTGTTCAAGACAGCACGTCCGCTGTATGAAGCAGCCAAGAAACGTGTTGCTGAGAAGAATGAGGCTTCTGATGGCAAGATCAAATATGGTATCGGTGTATCTCTTGGTGTATACGGATGTGGTCTCGATGGTGTGGATACATCCAATGCATTTGCAGAACTGAATCCGGATGGAACAGTTACAATGTATGCTGCATGGGAAGATCACGGTCAGGGTGCAGACATGGGCGTTCTTGTATCCTCTCATGAAACACTTCGCCAGGCCGGAATCAGACCGGAACAGATCAAACTTGTTATGAACGATACCAAGACCTGTCCGAATGCAGGTCCTGCAGGTGGATCCCGTTCACAGGTTATGTCAGGCAACGCATGCCGTCTGGCAGCAGAGAACCTTGTTGCGGCAATGAAGAAAGAAGACGGAACCTTCCGTACTTATGATGAAATGGTGGCAGAAGGACTTGAAACCAAATACGAAGGCAACTGGGTAACTACCTTCTGTGCAGATCATCCGATCGATCAGGATACAGCACAGGGAGATCCATTTGCAACTTATATGTACACTATCTTCCTTCCGGAAGTTGCTGTCAATACAGAGACAGGTAAGGTTACAGTTGAGAAGTTCACCTGTGTGGCTGACGTAGGTACGATCATGAACAGACTTCTTGTAGAGGGTAACTTCTACGGTGGTCTTGTACAGGGTGTCGGCCTTGCTCTTACAGAAGACTTCGAGGATCTGAACCATGATACTACTCTGAAGAACTGTGGTATCCCGTATCCGAAGGATGCCCCGGATGATATTGAACTTCATTTCAATGAAACCTATCGTCCAAGCGGTCCTTACGGTGCTGCCGGCTGTGGTGAGGCTCCACTGGATGCTCCTCATCCTGCAATTCTGAATGCGATCTACAACGCAACAGGTGCACGTATTACCCGCGTTCCGGCTCGCCCTGAAAGAGTTCTTGCCGCATTGAAGGAACTTGAGAAATAAATTTCGGTGTAATTTTATCATGTGCTATAATGAGGGGAGACGGTATACTGTCTCCCCTTTTGAGACGAAAGGAGCAGGTTATGACATACATACAGGAGAGAGGTTCCACTCATGTTTATCATGTAAATCGAATGTCAAAGGAAGAGATGGATCATATGATCAGCCTCTGTGTCCATGAACAGCCGGCGTACTGTGTTGCAGCCTGTCCTTTCAAGGTAGACACAAAAGAAATGCTGTTTTATGCTTCAAAAGGAAATTTTAAGAAAGCACTGGCAATTTATGAGAAGATCACACCTTTTCCGATGATCCTCTGTGATGGCTGCACTGCCCCCTGTGAAGCTGAATGCAAGCTGTGTGAGCTGGGGGATGGAGTTTCCATACGTGAAATAGAGCGTGCAATCGTCCGGTATGGGGAACCAGGCAGACGAAGCAGCGTGTTCCGCATGCGGAAGAAGAAAAAGGCAGCGATCTTTGGTTCAGGATTATTCCCCTTGTTTCTTGCAGGAGAACTGGAAAGGAAAATGTATCCTGCGACCATTTACTGTCAGGAAGAAGATTACGAGGGATATATTGCGGCGGCAGCGGCACATCTCTCAGAGGCGGACCGTAAGAACGAGGCGAAACGCCTGAAATCCATGGATCTTTCCTTTGAATTCGGCTGCAGTCTTGATTCTGTATTTATCAGAGAAAAAATGGAACAGGCAGATGTCATCTGTGCATCAGAAGAGATCGCACAGAAGCTTGTTCCGGAGGAAACAGCAGATACAGAGATCATGCTGAGAGAACAGGCGGGAATCGTAAGCGGACCGACGCAGTCAGTGATGGATGCCGCTTTTGCTGCAAAGAGAGCAGCCCTGACCGTGGATCTTCTCGTACAGAATCTGTCTCCGCACAGCAACAGAGGCAGTGAGGGGGCAGTGCCCACGAAACTTTATACGAACACAGAAGGCATCAGAGGTTCAGAAAGGATTCCCTGTGGTGCAGATGGCTATTTGAAAGAAGAGGCTGTTGAAGAAGCAAAGAGATGTATTCAGTGTCACTGTGATGAGTGCATGAAAAGCTGTGTCTATTTAAGTGAGTACAAAAAGTATCCGGGGCTTCTGGCCCGGGAGATTTATAATAATACCCAGATCATCATGGGGGATCACCAGATGAACAAGCCGATGAATTCCTGTTCTCTCTGCGGACAGTGTACTGTGACATGTCCGAATGGATTTGATATGAGTCAGGTGTGTAAATCTGCAAGAGAAAATATGGTATCTACGGACAAGATGCCGCTGGCACCTCATGAATTTGCACTGATGGATATGCTGTTTTCAAATTCGGATGCTTTCTTATGTAAACCACAGCCTGGATATGAAACCTGCAGATATGTATTTTTCCCCGGCTGTCAGGCCGGAGCAATCGCACCTGATGTTGTCATGGATGCGTATGAAGATCTATGTGCGAGAGTAGAAGGCGGTGTAGGGCTGATCCTGGGATGCTGTGGTGCGATCAGTGAATGGGCAGGCCGTTATGAGATGACAGAAAAAGTAAACGAACAGCTGAAACAGGAGCTTGCAAAACTGGGAGATCCGGTAATTATCGCAGGCTGTCCGAGTTGTATGAAACAGTTAAAGGAGAATACGGGTGCAGAGGTTAGAGGAATCTGGGAAATTTTAAAAGAGATTGGACTTCCCGGGAAAGCCAGAGGTCTTGAGATGCCGGTTGCAATACATGATGCCTGCGGTGCAAGAGGAGATGCACGGACACAGGATACGATTCGGGAACTTCTCACCGCCATGGGATGTACTGTCGAAGATACGGAATATTCCAGAGATCTGTCCCCGTGCTGTGGCTATGGTGGACTGACGGCATATGCAAATAAAGAGATGGCAGCCAAAATGACCGAAAAGTGTCTCGAACGTTCAGATGCCCCATATATAACCTACTGCATGGCCTGCAGGGACCGGTTTGCAAGAGAAGGCAGGGAATCCAGGCATATCCTGGAACTTCTGTATGGAGATAATGCCTGTAATATGCCGGATATCAGCGAGAAACGATACAACAGGCTTATGCTGAAAGAAAAACTTCTGAAAAATATCTGGAATGAGGAACTGATGATGGAGAAAAAAGATTATACCGTTGCCTATACAGAAGATGCGATCCGAATGATGGATGAGCGCATGATACTGAAAAGCGATGTAGAGCATGTGCTGGCAGATTACAGAGAAAGCCAGGAAGCAGTGTTTGATGAAGAAACGAAAGAACTGGTGACAAGAAGCAGACTTGGAAACGTGACATTCTGGGTACGCTTCGTAGAAACAGAAGAAGGATATCTGGTACACAGAGCATACAGTCACCGGATGAATATTATGAAGAGGGTGGGACAGTAATGGCAGTGGAGAGAACATATTATACGATTGATCCGGAGGGAAAGCTGACCTGCAATAAATGCAAGGTTCCACTGGTGAAGGGAAGAGCAAAATTCATGTATCTGGAAAACGGTTTTCCGGTTGAGATGCCGGTCTGCCCGAAATGTGGTTTTGTCTATGTTCCGGAGGAACTGGCACTTGGAAAAGTTCTGGCAGTGGAACGTGCGCTGGAGGATAAATAAATGAACAGACATCCGGGAGGTGAGGAACAGACACTTCATCTTCTGGAACATATCGAACTGAGAAAAGGAATGAAAGCGCTTGACCTTGGAGCAGGAGAAGGAGAGACTGTACGGCTTCTGAGATCATTTGGTCTGAACGCATGCGGTGTGGATCTTTTTCCCCGGAGCAGTGATGTGCAGAGAGGAGATTTCCTGAATCTTAAGTATGCATCAGAAAGTATTGATCTTTGCATCAGCCAGTGTGCATTTTTTGTCAGCCAGGATCAGCCCAAAGCCGTCGCAGAATGCTGGCGGGTACTAAAAAAGGGCGGATATCTTCTGTTGTCAGACCTTGATCCGGGGAATCTTGCGGAAATGATCGAACGCACAGGGTTTACCATTTTACAGAAGGAAGACCAGACGGCACTCTGGAGAGAGTATTATCTGGAAGCACTCTGGAGGGATTCATTCTGCTGTGAGGACTATAAGCTTCTGCAGAAAGAATATAAAGGAAAAAAGATAGGCTATACTATGGTGATTGGCAGAAAGGAGGATGATATAAGTAACTAAATATATTGTAAAAAGATATTAAATGTATTTAAATATACTTATGAAGGTATATTATGAACACATCAAATATCACAAATTATAAACCAAAAGATTTTGCTGAATTATTAGGTGTTTCTATAAAAACGCTTCAGAGATGGGACAGGGAGGGAATCTTAAAAGCAAACCGAACTCCAACAGACAGGAGTTATTACACATATGGCCAGTATCTTCAATTTAAAGGTATAAATATAGAACATGAAGAACTTGTACAGGATATTATTTCCATCCTTCATGAGTTTTCCTGTAGATTATATGGACTTCGTAAGTATAAAAAACAGATAGAAAAGGATGAGGAGATTGCTGAAGAGCTTCAAGACAGAGATCAATCCTACAGAAGAGCAGAAGATCAAAATACATAAGACAATCGGCA
>ERZ824473.4869-NODE-4869-length-11446-cov-3.104117_pt1 | contig 11446 bp, 8 predicted proteins | sample MGYA00519874_ERZ824473 | MGnify/ENA primary metagenome ERZ824473 (study PRJEB31778, sample SAMEA3449151) | human gut metagenome | biome: human gut; feature: human-associated habitat; material: faeces | place: United Kingdom | collected 2010/2012 ... | reverse complement strand
GGAAGTGGAGCTGGAGGACCCGATCGAGAACATGGGCGCCCAGCTGGTCCGCGAAGTTGCCGTGAAGACGAACGACGTGGCCGGCGACGGCACCACCACCGCCACGCTGCTGGCCGACGTCATCGTGTCCGAGGGCCTGCGCAACGTCACGGCCGGCGCCGACGCGCTGGGCATCCGCCGCGGCATCCAGAAGGCCACCGACGCCATCGTCGACGCCATCAAGGCCGACGCGACGCCCGTGTCCACCAAGGAGCAGATCGCGAACGTCGGCACCATCTCCGCCGGCGACGCCGAGATCGGCGAGAAGATTGCCGAGGCCATGGACGCCGTGGGCAACGACGGCGCCATCTCCGTGGAGGAGTCCCAGACCATCTTCGGCATCGACATGGACATCGTCGAGGGCATGCAGTACGAGCGCGGCTACATCTCCCCCTACATGGCCACCGATATGGAGAAGATGGAAGCGGTGCTGAAGGACCCCTTCATCCTGCTGACCGACATGAAGATCAACTCCATCCAGGACATGGTTCCGCTGCTGGAGGAAGTCATGCGCGCCCAGCGCCCGCTGTTCATCGTGGCTGAGGATGTCGAGGGCGAGGCTCTGTCCACCATCCTGCTGAACCGTCTGCGCGGCACCCTGAACGTCGTGGCCATCAAGGCCCCCGGCTTCGGCGATCGCCGCAAGCGCATCCTCGAGGACATCGCTGTGGTCACCGGTGCCCAGGTCATCGACAAGGACTTCGGCATGACCATGGCCGATGCCACGATGGAGATGCTCGGCACCGCCAAGACCGTGAAGGTCACCAAGGACACCGCCCTTATCGTCGACGGCGCCGGTAAGAAGGAGGACATCGAGAACCGCATCCAGATCATCCGTGCCGAGCTCGAGCGCGTCGATTCCGACTTCGACCGCGAGAAGGCCCAGGAGCGTCTGGCGAAACTCTCCGGCGGCGTGGCCGTGCTGAAGGTGGGCGCTGCCACCGAGTCCGAGCTGAAGGAGAAGAAGTCCCGCATCGAGGACGCCCTGCAGGCGACCCGCGCGGCCGTGGAAGAGGGCATCGTTGCCGGCGGCGGCGTGGCGCTCGTGGACGCCATCGGCGCCCTGGACGCCGTCAAGGCCGATGACAAGGACGAGGAAGTCGGCATCGACATCATCCGCAAGGCCATCGAGGCCCCGATGCGCGCCATCGCCCAGAACGCTGGCTTCGAGGGCTCCGTCGTGGTGGAGAAGGTCAAGAGCCTGCCGAAGGGCGAGGGCCTGAACTGCGCCAACGGCGAGTACGGCAACATGATCGAGATGGGCGTGAACGACCCGGTGAAGGTGACCCGCACGGCGCTGCAGTCCGCGGCCTCCGTGGCGGCCCTCATCCTCATCACCGAGGCCACCATCAACGAGATCCCTAAGGAGGGCCCCGATCTGAGCGCTCTGGCTGCCGGCATGCAGGGCGGCGGCGGAATGTACTAGGCCCCAAGCAAGGAAAACTTGCACGTGGCTTAACCGCACAACCAACTAAATCGCAGAAGGGCGCCTCATCAGGGGCGCCCTTCCTGTTGTGCGCAGGTTTTTGCTGTGCATCTTGGAAATCGTGCTTTTTTGGATCGCTCAGCTTGGAAAATGTGCTTTTTTGTTTTCGGAAAACACCCATTTTGACCTGGTAAAACTCAAGAAATACCAGGTCAAACCCCTATTCAAAAAAGCACATTTTCCAAGCTGAGCTAACAGCCAATTCGCGGTTACATCCTTTTCTATGGGCGTTTTCGGCAGTCGTTCCCAAGAGGGGCGCGATCTCCTAAGATAGTGCGATACGCGAAAATGGCCCCGAAGCCCAAGGAGGTTTCCGTGGAATTGTTGGAAGAGCGCATTCGCCGCGATGGCGTGGTGAAGGCGGGCGGTGTGCTGAAGGTGGACGCCTTCTTGAACCACCAGATGGACATTGAGCTGTTCTCCCAGATGGCCGAGGAATGGAAGCGCCTGTTCGCGGGCAAGCCCATTAACAAGATCCTCACCATCGAGGCCTCGGGCATCGGCATCGCCGCCGTGGTGGCGCATCATTTCGGCGTGCCCGTGGTGTTCGCGAAGAAGACCCAGTCCATCAACCTGGATGGCACGATGTATTCCACGCGCATCCAGTCCTTCACCCACAACCGCATCTACGACGTCATCGTCTCCACGCGCTTCCTCGGGCCCGACGACCACGTGCTCATCATTGACGACTTCCTCGCCAACGGTTGCGCCCTGCGCGGGCTGCTCGAGATCTGCGAGAGCGCCGGGGCCACTGTGGAGGGCATCGGCATTGCCATCGAGAAGGGCTTCCAGCCGGGCGGCGACGAGCTGCGCGAGGCAGGTTACGACCTGCAGTCCCTCGCCATCGTCGAGGCTATGGACCCTGCTACTGGCGCCATTGAGTTCCGCTCATGAGCTCTAGGAAAAACGTGGAAAGCGAGGGCGGCGTGGCGTTCGTCGACCCGAAGATGAAGGCGCTCTCGTCCCTTGATGGCGAGATCGGCTGGCTTGCGGCCTTCCCCTACGGCCTGCAGCACGTGCTGGCTATGTTCGTGGCGAACCTCGCGCCCATCGCGATCATCGCCGCGGCGGCCGGCCTTCCCGAGGACTTGCGGGCCACGCTCATTCAGAACGCCATGTTCATCGCCGGCATCGGCACTTTCGTGCAGCTGTTCCCCGTCTGGCGCGTGGGCAGCGGGCTTCCTATTGTCATGGGCATCAGCTTCACCTTCGTCTCCGTGGCCTGCACCATCGCGGCGATCCAGGGCTACGGGGCGCTCGTGGGAGCGGTCATCGTCGGCGGCCTCATCGAGGGCGTGCTCGGCCTGTTCGCCCGCTGGTGGCGGCGCATCATCACACCCATTGTGGCTGCTGTGGTGGTGACCTCTATCGGGTTCTCGCTGCTCGGCGTGGGGGCGGCCTCCTTCGGCGGCGGTTCCGGCGCGGAAGATTTCGGCAGCGCCACGAACCTCATCCTCGGCACCGTCTCGCTTCTGGCGTGCCTCGCGTTCCAGGGCCTCGCCAAGGGCGCTACCAAGCAGCTTTCGGTGCTCTTCGGACTCATCGTGGGGTATCTGGTGGCCATTCCGCTGGGCAAAGTGGACTTCTCCGGTTTCGCTTCGGCGCAGCTCTTCTCGCTGCCGGGGGTGCTGCCCGTGACGCCGGAGTTCAACCTGGGTGCCATCATCACCGTCACGCTCATCTTCCTCGTGTCCGCCACCGAGACCGTGGGCGACTGCTCGGCGCTCACGGCCGCCGCGCTGCGCCGCAACCCCACGGACAAGGAGCTTTCCGGCGCCGTGACGGCCGACGGTCTCGTTAGCTCGCTCGCCGGCGTGTTCGGCTGCTCGCCCGTCACCTCCTTCTCACAGAACGTGGGCCTGGTGGCCATGACCGGCGTGGTGAACCGCCGCGCCATCGCCACGGGGGCGGCGGTGCTCGTGCTCGCCGGCTTCGTGCCCGTGGTGAGCCTCGTGTTCGCCTCCCTTCCCGAGGCCGTGCTCGGCGGCTGCACCATCATGATGTTCGGCAACATCATCGTCAGCGGCTTTCAGATGATCGCCAACGCCGGCTTCTCCCAGCGCAACATTACCATCGCCGCGCTGTCGCTGGCCGTGGGCATCGGGTTTACCCAGATGGGCGACATCTTCGCCATCTTCCCCGAACTGGTGCAGAGCGTCTTCGCCGACAACTGCGTCGCCGTGGTCTTCGTCGTCGCCATTCTGGCGAGCCTGCTTTTGCCCAAAGATCAGAAGGTGGAGGGGCCGCTCATCGTGGAGGAGGGCAACGATTCGGTGGATGCTGCCGCAGACGCGCTAGAATCTTAGGCCCATGGAAACCATCGCGCACATAGCCGGGCACGTGCTGGAGCATTCTCTGGCCGACACCCTGTACCTCATCCCGTTTCTGTTCGTCACCTACCTGGCCATGGAGTGGCTCGAGCACAAGACCGGCGGCAAGACCCAGGAGGCCATCCGCCACGCCGGCGCGGCCGGGCCCATCGTCGGCGCATTTCTGGGCGTGGTGCCCCAGTGTGGCTTCTCGGCCGTGGCGGCCACACTGTACGCGGGTCGCGTGATCACGCTGGGGACGCTGTTCGCCGTGTTCCTCTCCACCTCTGACGAGATGCTGCCCATTTTCCTGGCCGAGGCGGTACCCGGCAATACCATCTTGTCCATCATGGGGGCGAAGGTGGTCATCGGCATGGTCATGGGCTTCATCGTGGATGCCGTGCTGCGCCTGGCGCGCCGCGACAAGGAGCGTCTGCGCATCCATGAGCTGTGCGAGCAGGACCAGTGCGGCTGCAACCACGACTGTCACACCTGCGAGCAGGCTCCCGAACGCGCCTACGAGCACCACGATGACGTGGAGCACACCCATGAGCACGGGCACGGTTGGAAGGGCATCCTGAAGAGCGCCACGAAGCACACGGTGCAGGTGACGTTGTTCATCTTCCTCATCACCATTGCGCTGAACGTCGTGCTGGAAACGGTGGGGGAGGACGCGCTCGCCCAGTTCCTCGGCGACAACCCGAATTTCTCGGTGTTCGCGACCGCGCTTGTGGGCCTCATTCCGAATTGCGCCGCCAGCGTGGTCATCGCCCAGCTGTACGTGGAGGGCGTGCTGGGGGCCGGCGCCATGCTCGCGGGGCTTCTGGTGAGCGCCGGCGTTGGGCTGCTCGTGCTCGCCCGGGCCAACCGCCCCTGGAAGCAGAATGTCGCCATCATCGTGGTGCTGTATGCTACGGGCGTGTTCTGGGGCCTTATTTGCAATGGGCTGGGTGTCGTGTTCTAGCGGCCCCGTTGCCGTCCGCTCGGCGGGGCCGTGCTGCGCCGGGGATCGCGAAGTGGTTTTCGGCCTCGTTGCCGTTTTGTTAAATCTGACGGCCCGTCAAAATTGTCCTTGCGCCGCCTTCTCGTTAGTACTACGCTCGCAACGTTAACTTTTCTGGTCATCAATGGGAAGAAGGCGATGGGGTTGGCAGGCCGCGGGGAAGTCATCGAGCGACTTCTTGCCGCCCACGAGGCATGGTTCGACGTCGATCGCGACCACCGCTTCGCCGGACGCACCTTCCCAGGTTACGCCGAGTTCCATTCCTGCGCCTCCCAGTACGTGCTCGTCAAGCGCGCGAAGCTGTGGGAGGCTGCCAGTCACGAGCACCTGTTCTTCTGGGACACGCCTCGTCTCACGGCCGCCGAGCTGGACGACCTGGTCGGCTGCATCACCGGCGAGGGGCTCTCCCTCGTGCAGCCCGCACCCGATCATATGACGACCTATCTGTCGCTCGCCATCGTCGCCGACGCCGTGGACGATCTCGCGTGGGAGCGCGTGCGCCGCACCCGCTTCCGCAAGAACTTCTCGCTCGGCTGGCGGGGATGGGCCGATTTGCGCCTGGCGGTGGCCGACCTGTCGCGTGGGCGCGTGACGACCAATTCACAGGGAAAACCGCTGGGAAAAACGCTCCAGGCCAATGCGTTCATCGACGACGGCGCTGCTGTTTGTGCTGCTGGTTGCGGCGGCGCGCGTGATGCTGCGCGTAACACCGCGCGCGGCGCTGTACGCGATGGGCATCGGCTTGACGCGTCCGCCCCGGCGTTTTCGAAAGAAAGGGAGGGCCGAGCCTGCGATGGCACGCGCCCTCTCTTTGAAGCCCAGGGCGAGAAGAGAGGAAGTAAGCTATGAATGCCCTGATCATCCTTTTGGTAGCCATCGTGGTTCTCGTATGTGGCTACGTCTTTTACGGCGGTTGGCTCGCCAAGCAGTGGGGCATCGACCCCAACCGTCCCACGCCGGCGCACGAGTTCGAGGACGGCAAGGACTATGTGCCCGCCGCGCCCTATGTGGTGCTCGGCCACCATTTCTCGTCCATCGCCGGCGCCGGCCCCATCAACGGGCCCATCCAGGCGGCCATCTTCGGCTGGGTGCCCGTGCTTCTGTGGGTACTTCTCGGGGGCATCTTCTTCGGCGCTATGCACGATTTCGGCGCGCTGTTCGCCTCCATACGCCACAAGGGGCAGACGCTCGCGACGGTTATCGCCCAGAACATCGATGACACGGCCAAGAAGCTGTTCTGTATCTTCGCGTATCTGACGCTCATTTTGGTGGTGGCCGCCTTCGCCTCCATTGTGGCGAGCACCTTCGCCGTGGTGCCGGTGCCGTTGGATGACGCCGCCAAGGCTGCTTCGACCGAGTCGGCCAATATGGCCAACATGCGCACGGCCATGATCTCGGTACTGTTCATCGTGGTGGCCGTCATTTACGGCGTGGTCACGCGCGGGCGCAAGCTGCCCACGGCCGTCAACATCCTGTCGGCCATCGCCATCATTGTGGTCGTCGTGGCCCTCGGCTACAACTTGCCGGTCATCGCGCTGGACAACACCACCTGGATGATCCTTGTGGGCCTGTATATCCTCGTGGCTTCCGTGGCCCCGGTTTGGATCCTCCTGCAGCCGCGCGACTACCTGTCGAGCTATCTGCTCTACGGCATGATCGCCCTGGCGCTCGTCGGCATCATCGGCGCCGGCATCATGGGCAACGCCGCCTCGCTGGACATTCCCGCATTCACGGGCTTTGCCGCCACAGCTGGCACATCCAAGGTGGCCGCCTCGGGCTTTTTGTTCCCGGCCCTGTTCATCACCATCGCCTGTGGCGCCATCTCCGGCTTTCACAGCCTCGTGGCCTCGGGCACTACCTCCAAGCAGCTCGACCGCGAGGCCGAGGCGCAGCCCATCGCCTACGGCGGCATGCTGCTCGAGTGTCTGGTAGCGGTCATCTCGCTGTGCGCGGTGGCCTTCGTGTTCTCGGGCTATATGGATGGCACTTACGCCTCGCCGACCCAGGTCTTCGCCGCGGGCCTTTCCCAGATGCTCGCCTGCGTGCCCGGACTCGCCGGGGCGGAGTCCGTCGCTTACGCGCTGCTCGTGCTGGCGGTATCGGTGTTCTGCCTGACCTCGCTCGACACCGCGACGCGCCTGGGACGCTACATGTTCCAGGAGCTTTTCACGCCGCACGGCATGGAGGCGAGCGAGCTTACCGGATGGCGCGCGGTGCTCGTGAACCCCTGGGTTGCCACCATCATCACGGTGGTGCTCGGCGTGGGGCTGGGGCTTACCGGCTACCAGCTGGTGTGGCCGCTGTTTGGTGCCGCCAACCAGCTTCTGGCCGCTTTGGGCCTGCTGGCCGTGTGTGCGTGGCTGGGCAACGCGGGCCGCAACAACAAGATGTTCTACTTCCCCATGGCGTTCATGATGGTGGTGACGCTGACCTCGCTGGCGCTGACGGTGTGGGCCAAGATCGGCCTTCTGGCGGCCGGCACGGTGGATGCCGCCACGGTGCTGCAGCTGGTCATCGGCGTGCTGCTCATGGTGTTCGCCGTCATCTTGGCCGTCAAGGGTTGCAAGACCATCTTCGGGAAGAAGCGGACCGCGCAGAATCGGGTCGCGTAGAATCGAGTCGCGCAGCTGCAAGCATCCTGCTGCCGATCTCCTCGCATTGCTGCCCCAGAACGGGCACCCGGGAATCCTGGGGCTCGTTTTGGGGCATGATTTCGAGTTGTTAGACATAAGGGAGCGCGCTAACAGGTCTGTCGATCGGTTTGGCGACTGCGCGCCCCGGCGCAACTGGGCAAAAGCCCAGGTCGCAACCTCGCCACTGCTCTGCAGCGAGATTATGCTACGGCGGAACGATCGTTTTGCTCGACAGCGAGAGTCTAACAACTCAAAATTCTTGCCCGAAACAAGGGCGTGGATTGTTCGAGCACTAAAGTGGGCATAGAGAATTTTGTTTCGCACCCCATAGCGTGCAGAGGGCTTGGCCCGTTATAGTGTCAGGAAGCGAAAAACGAAACGAGAGGAGACGCCCATGACCGCACTTTCCGCCGGCATGACCCGCGAAGAGGCCGCCGAGTTGCTCGCCGCCCACAACAAGGATCCGTTCCATATCGACCACGGCGAGACCGTCGAGCAGACCATGCGCTACTTCGCCCGCGAGTACGACCCGGAAAATGAGGAGTTCTGGGGCATCGTGGGCCTTCTGCACGACTTGGATTGGGAAGAGCACGACGACGAGCCCGAGAAGCACACGCTGTACGCCGCGCCGCTCATCGAGGAGACGGGCGGTACGCCGGAACTCATCCGCGCCATCCAATCGCACACCTCCGACTACAACACCGATCTGCCCAAGCCCGAACTGCAGATGGAGAAGATACTCTTCGCCACCGAGGAGCTGACGGGCCTCATCGGAGCGGCCATCGTCATGCGCCCGAGCAAGTCGGTCATGGATTTCAACGTGAAGTCGCTTAAGAAGAAGTACAAGGACAAGCGCTTCGCCGCCGGCGTGAGTCGCGAGGTCATCGCCTCGGGCGCCGAGATGCTCGGCTGGGAGCTGGACGAGCTGTTCGCCCGCACCATCGAGGCCATGCAGTCCTTCGCTCCCGACCGCGACACGTTCCAACCGGAGGCGTAGAAGCTGTCGGACGTCTAGCAGGTTAACCGATCGAGCAGAGTCGTCTCGCTGTCAGGCGGGGCGGCCCTTCCGTTTGCAAAAACTTTGCAAAGAATCGGTGGCGGCAGGCTGGCAGGTCTACAATGGCAGGCGGACTTTATTCGGCCGCGCTGGCACCTGGCGGAGGTACGGGGCGGATACGTGAGCAGAAAGGACGCCCATGTGGTGCAAGAAGATTCTCGTGGCCTATGACGGCAGCGCTCCCTCCCATCGCGCGTTGGAGGTGATGCGCGAGATCGCCGCCCAGAACCCGGCGGTGGAAGTGGTGCTCGTCCATGTCATGCGCCTGTTCTCTTCCGGTTCGGCCGCCGCCGGCATGGATACCGTCATGGTGGACGACGCCATGGCCATACGGCAAGAGCTGGAGGCCATCGCCGCCGACATGGTGAATCCGACTGAGGTGCGCGTGCTCAAGGGCACGTCCCCGGCCGACCTCATCGTGAACTGCGCGAAGGAGGAGGGCTGCGACCTCATCATCATGGGCAGCCGCGGCCAGGGCGGCGTGAAGGGCTTTTTGGGCTCGGTCAGCTACGCCGTCACCAAGGAATCGCCTGTCACAGTGCTCATTGCGAAAGAGGGCGACTGCCGCTAATGGTCTCGTCTGCTGCCAAGGTCGCCCCCGCGCCTCGTTGCGAAAGGCCCGCGCCTGCACCGCTCTGGACGCGGAACTTCGTCGCCGGCACCTTCCTGAACTTCTTCATTGCCGGCAATTACTTCATGCTTATGGTGGTCATGACCGCCTATGCGCTCACGGTTCACCAAGCGCCGGCCGCCGTGGCCGCCTTCTGCGCGAGCGCCTTCATCGTGGGCACACTGTTCTCGCGCTTCGCCGCCGCGCCGATGATGGAGCGTTTCGGGCGCATACCCCTGCTCGTTGTCGGCTGCATTGCGGAAGTGGCGCTCTCGGCGCTGTACCTGCTGAACGAGCCGGTGGGCGCCCTTATCGGGGTGCGCCTGGCCCACGGGTTCTCCTACGGCGTGTGCTCCACCACCATCGCCACGGTCATCACCAGCGTGGTGCCACCCGAGCGCAAGGGCGAGGGCATCGGATATTTCATGCTTTCCATTACGCTTGGCAGCGCCATCGGGCCCTTCGCGGGCATCTTTCTGGCGAACAATTTCGGCTACCCGGTGGTGTTCGCCGTGGCGAGCGTGCTCGTGGCGCTGTCCATTCCGGCTGCGCTGCTTTTGCGCCCGGCGCCTGCCACGAAGGTGAAGGGGAGCGAAGCGGCGGCCGAGGCTGAGGTAAAGGCGGCTGCCGATGCTGTGGCCGGTGCGGTGGCGGAGGCCCCGGACGAAGAGGCGCGCGAAGATGCCGCCGCCAATCGCGACGAGGCGCTGGCGGCCTCTACCCGCGTGCCCTCCACCCACTTGGAAGAGAAGATCTCCGCCAAGGTGGAGCATTCGCCGCTCGCCCGTTTTGTGGAAGCCGGTGTGCTGCCCATCTCGGTGGTGTGCGGCCTTCTGTTCTTCGGCTATTCCAGCCTGCTCACGTTCCTCACGCCCTACGCCACCGAGATCGGCCTGGCTCGGGCCGCTAGCGTGTTCTTCGTCGTGTACGCCCTGGCCATGTTCGTCACGCGCCCCTTCACCGGCCGCGCCTTCGACCACGTGGGGCCGCACCCGGTCATGGTGCCGGCGTTCGTGTCGTTTGCTGCGGGCATGGTGGTGCTCGCCTTTGCGGCCAACGATTGGATGATCCTGGGTGCCGCGGCCCTGCTCGGCTTCGGCGTGGGTACCGTGCAGTCGTGCGGGCTCGCCATGGCCGTGCGTGTGACGAGCGACGCGCGGCTGTCGGTGGCCAACGCCACGTTCTACATGCTGCTCGACGTGGGCGTGGGCATCGGCCCCATCCTGCTGGGCATCGTGGCGCCGCTTTTGGGGTACGCGAACCTGTACCTCTGCATGGCCGTCGTGGGCGTTTTGGCCCTGGCTCTGTTCCTCGTTGTCGCCAAAACCGAAAAGGGCGCACGGTAGGGGAGGGCTCTCGCGCCCGCGTCTCCGTCTCTCGGCAGACAATGAAAAAGCCGCCCCGAAGAGCGGCTTGGCGATGCAAAAATGGCTGGGGTACTAGGATTCGAACCTAGGTAGCTGGTACCAAAAACCAGAGTCCTGCCGTTGGACGATACCCCAGTGCCGTATCGAACGAGAAGTGGTGGGCCCTGCGGGGATCGAACCCGCGACCTTGGGATTAAAAGTCCCCTGCTCTACCGACTGAGCTAAAGGCCCACTTCTTTACGCAATCGCATAGTCTACCGCTCCGTGCGATTCCGGTCAATGAGCAATCGGCCCACGGGGCATCCCCGTTTTTGTGCAAAACACGGCAGATCTCGTAATTGGAGGTGTTGGATGAGGGGTTTGTGAAAAGTATGACCTGGGAAAACGTGTCTTCATTCTTGAAGAACGTGCGTTCCGCACTACGAGAACTACTGTGTTTTGCACGATTGGAGGCATCGGAAGCCCAGAGCGTCGACGTGCCGGTGTGCCGGGGCGTCGACGCGTCGGTGCGACACAGTGCCGGGATGCAGGGTTGCAGAATAGTAGCGATGCCATGGTGTTTCGCGACGCGCAAGTCGCAACTGGTAAACTTAACCGCGAACATCAGGGATGGCGGGGCCGCATGGCCGCCGCTTCAGGGCGCCGCGCCGACGCCCGACGCATTTCGGGAGGCAACTATGCTGCACGCCCACGACGAATCAGTTCGCGCCCACCTGCTGGAGGGCGGTTTCGGCCTGGAAAAGGAATCCCTGCGCATCGACGGCGGCGGTTTTCTCGCCCATACGCCGGCCGACTTCGCCGACGACGTGCATATCGTGCGCGACTTCTCCGAGAACCAGGTGGAGGTGAACACGCCGGTATGCGCCACGCCGGCCGAGGCCATCCAATCGCTGGAGCACTACAACGGCCTCGTGCAGCGGGCCATCGCGAACTTGCCGGAGC
>ERZ824473.4865-NODE-4865-length-11453-cov-2.869626_pt1 | contig 11453 bp, 12 predicted proteins | sample MGYA00519874_ERZ824473 | MGnify/ENA primary metagenome ERZ824473 (study PRJEB31778, sample SAMEA3449151) | human gut metagenome | biome: human gut; feature: human-associated habitat; material: faeces | place: United Kingdom | collected 2010/2012 ... | reverse complement strand
CCTGCCGATAAAGCTGTCCGGGCTGTTTTCGGAAATTATGCCGTCATAAACAGATAACGCACCGCTCCCGGAAAGCGGACGGATAAATATAAGCGGCGTACATTCGTCCGGGAAGCCGAAAAATGACGTTATCGGGCTTACAAGCTGTACAAGCAGTTCCATTGCACCCGACGCCTTGAACATTCCTATGCAGGTCATAAGGCAGATGAGCGAGGGGAGAATTGCCGATGTTGTTTTAAGACCCTCTGCGGCTCCCTCGACAAACGCATCGAATATATCCGTTTTCTTTATTATACCGGCAACAATCACCGCAAGGATTATCAGCGGTACTATATAATCGCTGTAACCGCTCATTTCACATTCTTCCTTCTTTTATTGCTGATTTTTTCAAAAACAAACACCGACAGCACGGACAGTGTCAGCGATAAGACCGATACGACCCATACGCACGGCAGTATATCGGCAGGGGATTCGCTTGCATAGGATGCACGGAGTGCAATAACGGTAGAAGGGAAAAGCTGAACGCTTGCCGTATTCAGCACAACAAGCATAATCATACTCCTTGTAGCGTTCTTTTTTGCTTTCTGCTCCTCTTTAAGCTCCTGCATCGCCTTTATACCGAGCGGAGTAGAGGCATTTCCGAGTCCAAGCAGATTCGAAATGAAATTAAGGATTATATATTGCATCGCACTGCCTTTCCTGCTTATATCAGGGAAGAGAAGTGACAGCGGTTTCGAAAGCAATCTCGAAAGCCCCGAAACGATGCCGGATTTACCTGCGACATTCATAATACCGCTCCACAGACAGATTGTACCGCATAACGAAATACACAGCGTCACGGCATCCTTGCAGGAGGTGAGCGCCGCAACAGATAAATCGTTCATCGTTCCGTTACAAGCCGAAAAAACAAAAGACAGGGATATAATTACAAAAATTACATAGCTCATGATAACTCCTTTTAAAGTGAAAAGCCGAATATTGCACTACAAAAAGCGTAAAAAAACATCGTTATATGTGCATTGTGCTGAATTTTACAATAATTTTATCATTTCAATTAGAATAATACATTTTGCTTTTTCCGGACAGAAAATTTGAAACTATTTACAAATACGATAATAAAGGGATTTGTAACGATTTAGCAATTTGAATAACGTTCAATTTCTTTTCCTGCTATGAATGGAAGTGAATTACAGCTATATAAAATCCACATTTGACAATTGTAAAAAGATTTGGTAAAATATAATCGAAGCAGGAAGAAATGACGGTTTTCCTGCCCGAAAAGGAAAGATCAAGTAAAAACAACAAGGAGAAAGAATCATGAAATCTACAGGAATTGTAAGAAAAGTTGACGAGCTCGGAAGAATTGTTATTCCGATAGAGCTGAGAAGAACACTCGACATCGGCATCAAGGATTCACTTGAAATCTATGTTGAGGACGACCAGATTATTCTTAAGAAGTATATGCCTGCTTGCTCATTCTGCAACAACGCAAGCGACATCCAGCAGTTCAAGGGCAAGAACATCTGTTCAGAGTGCCTTGCCGAGCTGGTTAAGGATTTCAAGAAGTAATACATACCGAGCCGCTGAGAAGCGGCTCTTAGTCTGTCGAAAAACCTCCTGCTTATCTAAAAATGGGGTCGCAGGGGCGGAGCCCCCGTACAGGTCGTCAGCCATTTGTGCCACTGCATCGTGCAGTGGCTTTGTGTGGCTGACTGCAAGCATCCTTGCTTGGTCTAGGGGCGGTAGCCCCAGTAAAATCCCCCTTTCCCGGGGAAAGGGGGCAGGGGGATAGGGATAGTGAGTTAGAAGTTTGTTTCAAAAACAGACTTTTTCTACAAACTAAACTGTGTCTGTTTCAGGCACAGTTTTTATTTTTTGCAGAAAAGCTCTTGACAATAGTCCGAAATCGGATTATAATATCTCTCAGTCCGATTTCGGACTTAACCATTTGCCGACAAGGAGAATCAGCTTGGATAATAAAAACAACAGAAAAAAACTGTATGAATATAACAATGTACTGAAATCAATAGATGATTGCTACAGGAATATAGCAAAGCGCTACGGTTTTTCGGAAGCGGCTTTCTGGACGCTGTACACACTGCGTATGGAGCCTGGCAACATAACGCAGAGCGATGTCTGCACTGTGCTGTATCAGCCTAAGCAGACGGTGAACTCCGCACTGAAAAAGCTCGAAAGCGAGGGGTATATAACGCTTACTCCGGCAGGTGCGCACACAAAGAATATCAGCCTTACAAAAAGCGGAACAAAGCTGTGCGAACAGACGGTAGATAAGGTGATAGAGGCGGAATGCGCCGCACTCGGCAATATGACAGATGAAGAAAGCGAGAATATGACTGCTCTTATGAAGCTGTACAGCGTACTTCTTAAAAATCAGACGGCAAAAATATAAAGATACAAAAGGAGAACAAATGGAAAATGAGCAAGATAAAACTTTCGGATCACTTTACTGCGGGACGGCTTTTCAGGTTTGTACTGCCGTCGGTGGCTATGATGGTGTTTATATCCATATACGGTGTTGTTGACGGCTTTTTCGTATCGAATTTTGCCGGCAAGACCTCTTTCGCATCTATCAATCTTATAATGCCGTTTGTAATGATACTCGGCGGTGTGGGCTTTATGGTCGGCACGGGCGGAACGGCGCTTGTTTCGCAGAAGCTCGGTGAGGGTGACGAAAAGACGGCAAAACGCTATTTCACGATGATGATAATGCTGACGGTGATACTCGGTGCGGTACTCACAACATTCGGCCTTATCTTTACCGAAAAAGTTGCGGTGTTCTTCGGCGCAACTCCCGAAATGCTGGGCGACTGTGTGCTTTACGGCAGAATAGTAATATCCTTTACAACGGCTTTTATGCTCCAGAACGTATTCCAGAGCTTTTTTATTGCCGCCGAGAAGCCGAAGCTCGGACTTATTTCAACTATTATGGCAGGCTGTACGAATATCATACTTGACGCTGTATTTGTAGGTCTTATGGACTTTGGCGTTGCAGGTGCGGCATTTGCTACGGGCATCAGCGAATGTGTCGGCGGAATATTCCCTCTTATCTATTTTCTCCGTCCGAACTCAAGCATACTGCGTCTAACTAAGACAAGGCTTGAGATAAGACCGCTCCTGCGTGCCTGTGCGAACGGTTCATCGGAGCTTATGTCGAGCATTTCCTCATCGGTCGTAAGTATAATCTACAACTTCCAGCTTATGAAATACATAGGCGAAAACGGCGTTTCGACCTTTGGCGTAATGATGTATGTGCAGTTTATTTTCATAGCGATATTTGTCGGATATGCTATCGGATGCGCACCCGTGATAGGCTTCAACTACGGAGCGCAGAACCGTTATGAACTGAACAATATGCTCAAAAAGAGTCTTTGCTTTGCGGCGATAGCGGGAGTAACCCTTGTCGCATTGTCGGCGGTGCTTGCAAGCCCTCTCGCAAAGATATTTGTCGGCTATGACGCAGAGCTTTACGAGCAGACACGTCACGCTTTCAGAATATTCTCGCTGTGCTTTTTGCTTGCAGGCTTCAATATATTCACCTCATCGTTCTTCACCGCACTCGGAAACGGCGCTATCTCTGCTGCTGTGTCGTTTATGAGAACGCTTATATTCCAGGTTTCAAGCATCCTTATACTGCCCCTTATTTTCGACGTTGACGGTATATGGATGGCGAATGTTGTGGCGGAATTTTTCGCTTTCCTGCTGTCGCTGATGTTCCTTATCATAAAGAGGAAGAAGTACGGATACTGGCAGAAGAATGTTGCTTTGCCGGTTGAACCTGAATCGGAAATGACAAACAAAAACGCAGATTAAGCGGTTATATAAAGCAATATAGAGCGGCGGCTCGGTAGTGTTACCGGGCCGCCGATACTTTTATATCCGTTATCCGAACTTACTTCCTCCCATTCAGCCCGAACTTCCTTGTATACGCATCAAAGTCAACATAGCAGTGATCCATATCAACATCGCCGTCGATTCCGCTGATACTGCCCTCCCACGAATACTGCCACATAAAATATGTTCCGCTGTATGCAGGCTTGTCGGTGTCAACGTGAGCCACCCACACGGGATACTTTGAAAGCGCCGTCATATCAAGGTAGCTGTTGAAAAACGAAGCGTAGGAATATACGACAGGCAGATAGCCTGCGTTTGCTATCTCCTCGCAGAACGCTTCCGTCATTGCGGTGAGGGTCTGCTTTGAATAGCCGTTCTTTACATACCACTGATCCTCTATATCAAATACTACGGGGTAGCTTATCTCATAGCCGGAAATAAGGCTGAGTACAAATTTAGCCTCATCTCTCGCTTCTTCGACTGTTTCGGCATAGCAGTAGTGATACACTCCGGCAGGAATGCCGTTTTGCATAGCGCCTTTCATGTTTTCGTGGAAATATGTATCGCTTGTCATAGGGTAATCGTCGCTTATTCTGCCACGGCTTGAACGTATCATAGCAAAGTCAATGCCCGAACTTTTAACCTTTGACCAGTCTATCGTGTCGCCCTGCGCCCACGAAACGTCAATTCCCGTCAGTGCGTCTGTTGTATACAGCGATATAGTCTCGACAGACATTGCCGAGTTGTCATAAGCTCTGCGGTTGTCGGTGACGCTGCCGTTTTTGCTGTTCGTGAACATACCCTTCAGCGTATATGAACAATCGTTTCCGAGCGTCATAGCGCCTGTGTTTATGACCTGCGCATTGTTTCTTATCTCCAGCTTTCCGCCGATATAGCTTTTTGCATTGAAGCGTGCAGTGCCTGTTACACCTATCTCGCCGTAAGAGGTAAAGTCCGAATTCACATCAAGAGTGCCTGCGAATGCCGTCTGTGCCGTATCGGAAAGCAGCGTAACGCCCGACAGCGAAACCGCAGATCGTCCGCTCGCAGACATCGTACCGTCAATATCCAGAGCAGAACCGCCATAGGTATTGAGCGTGCCGTTTATTATAAGCGATGCGCCGTTATCCGCAACAAGTCTGCCCTTTATATCAAGGGTAATACCGTATGGTACTGTAACGGATGTTCCGCTGAGCAGTACCATCACAGTACCTGCCGGTACAGTAAGGCTTTTGCCGAGTGTTATATTGCTTTTTATGTAATAGGTTCTGTCCGCCGCAAGCACGGAGGTGCCGTCCCAGGTGTAAGGGTCAGCCGCCGCCGCAACCGGAAGCGACACGGAACATAATATGAACAGTGCCGACAGAAAACCGGCGATTATCCGTTTTCTTAATTTCATTTGCTTTTCCTTTCGGATTATCTCAGCTGTTTTGTTTACCGGATACTTATCCAAGATAATTATGTCATATTCCGCACCGTTTGTCAATATTCACGTCGGTGCGACAATTCCCGCCGTTACATTTTTCGTCATTCCGACAGTATTCCACGTCCTTATTTGTACACAGTTACAATATATTAAGCACGATGCATTATTGACAGTACCGTAAAAAAGGGTTATAATCTCTATATCTATCGGCTTTGCCCGAACAAAATTAAACAATGTTGTACGGTAGAATATATGAACAAATATGTAAGAAATATGACGCAGGGAAGTGAGCTTAAGCATATACTTATGTTCACTCTGCCCTTGCTTGCGGGAAATCTGTTCCAGCAGTTTTATAATATAGTCGATTCGGTAATAGTCGGACGTTATCTCGGTCACGAGGCACTGGCGGCGGTTGGTGCGACAGGCTCGATAACGTTCCTGTTTTACACGCTGTGCAACGGACTTTCGGCAGGTGCGGGAATACTGATAGCGCAGAGCTTCGGTGCGGGGCGGCACGACGATGTAAAGCGTTTTATCGCAAACTCGGCTTATGCGCTCGGCTTTGTAGGGCTGGGGCTGACGATTATTTCGGTAGCCTTTGCGCATCTTCTTTTGCAGATGCTCGACACTCCGCAGAACATACTTGCAAACGCTACGGACTATATGCGTACTGCCTGTGCAGGAACGATTGCGGTAGCTGGCTACAACTGGATAAACTCGGTGCTTCGTGCGCTCGGGGATTCAAAAACTCCGCTGTATTTTCTTATTGTCGCAAGTATACTGAATGTCGGACTTGACCTGCTTTTTGTAATGGTATTCGGTATGGGGGTAGTCGGTGCGGCGCTCGCTACAGTTATCGCACAGGGAGTTTCCGCTGTCGGAAGTATTTTGTTTGCGGTAAAGAAAAACGAATATTTCCGACTGAAAAGAGAGCATCTCAGGCTTCGCAGGGAGCAGTTTGTACGTTGTATGAAAACGGGTACTCCCATAGCTTTGCAGAATGCGCTTGTTTCCGTGTCGATGATTTCACTTCAGAAGACCGCAAACTCATTCGGAGATATAGTAGTTGCCGCATACACTGCGACAATGCGTGTAGAACAGCTTATACAACAGCCCTTCAATTCGCTCGGCACGGCGCTTTCGACCTTTGCGGGTCAGAATGTCGGAGCGGCAAAGCCGGACAGGGTGGTGAAAGGCTATCACCGTTCAATGCTTATATCGACCGCTTTCGGTTTGCTGATGCTCGGTGTGTTTGCTTTTACAAGCAGATATATAGTCGGCTTCTTCGTTACCGAAGAACAGGTTATAGATATAGGTGCAAAGGCGCTTTTGCTGTCTGCCTGCTTCTATGTTCCGCTGGGCTTCATCCACACGACAAGAGGACTTTTAAACGGTGCGGGCGATGTAGGATTTGCCTTCCTGAACGGACTTGCCGAGGTAGTAGGCAGAATAGGCTTTGCGGCAATACTTGTCAATATATCCGGAGTGGGAATGTGGGCGGTATGGACAACGACCTGTCTTACCTGGGTGCTGACAGCAGTAATGTGTCTTATCAGATATAAGGGCGGCAAATGGCGGAAAAAATGTCTTGTTGACATTGAAGCCGCAGAAACGGAGGTAATTCATGCTGAGCAATAAAACGCAAACCGAAAAAAGCGAAACGTTTCTGTTGGCGCACGCATTGTTATTGCTTGTGCTGTCACTGCTTGTCGGGGTACAGGGCGTATTCGAGATAATCGACTATATGCCGCACATTATATCGGCAGGCTGTGTAAACTGCGGAGCGTATGTGGCATCTATACCGTCTACTCTTATAATGTATCTGTGGTTTTCTGTATCTGTAGCGGTCTTTTATTACAGGGAAAACAAGTATTATTTTAATGTTATCTTTAGATTTGGTAAAGAAACATAGGATATGGATGAATTGGAGTACCCTCCCGCTACGATGTCTTATTTTTGTGATTTAATACGAAAAGATGCTGAACGGTTGTCCAATCTATTTGAAGCAGAAAATTGCGAAAAACCGATCGTGTATAAAATGAAATTCCGATGCAAGGATAGTAAATTTAAATTTGAGTTAAAATATGAGAAGGATTTGCCAAGTGATTTTCAGCCCGAACAAGTGTTCATTGAATGGAAACAGAAAATAAAGAATAAAAGCATACTTCTATTGTAAAAGGAGCAACTACTGGATATTTTCTAAAACAAACGTAAAGAAGGAGATTGCAATGAATCTGTTCAAAAAACTGTCCCCTAAACCTCAAAATGAAGCTGTTCCCAAGAGCATTATAACAAATTATAGCTACGGGGAAATACCTGTCGAAGTCGAATACAATATAGACGCAAGCATGGAACGTTTACCTTATGATTTTGAAACGCTGAAAAAAGAAGGAATAGATAATATAATTAAAGAGCGTTTTATCCCATGGTTGAAAACCGATGAGTTCCGGGATAGAGATGGTGAGTTGATATTTAAGGGCTTAAAACTATATAGTATAGTCTATTGCTATGCTATGATTGATGCTCGCTATTCTCACTCTAATCAGCAAGAAATGGCTGGACAGTTTGATTTTTTCTTCGAGAGTGGAAACGAATACACATCTGATATGATGGAATCGGTAGCCATGCAAATTTATGTCCTTCATGGTCATATAGTTAAAGTAGATGGGTATGAGGTATAATATTCAAAATGACGATAAGTGAAAACGGTAAATAAGACTGTGAAAAATAGGCGGTGAAAAGTATATGAACTACGAGAAACTGATTTCTGATGTTAACCTTGCATTTGCAGGAAACCAATTTGAAGTGTCATTAAAAAAGGCGCAGGAAGCAATCAATAAAGATGACTCAAAAGCGGAAGGGTATGTGTGCGCCGGCAAAGCTGCGCTTTCACTGGGAAGTGCTGAAATGGCGGAACACTATTTTAAAACTGCTACTGAGAAAGATAAGAACAACGGAAACATTTTCTTTCTTCTTGGATATGCCCAGGCAATGAGTGGCCATTCTTCAAAAACCGTACAAAGCTTAACAAGAGCACTTGAAAGTAACTGTGATACTTCAGTTAAAGGTCAAATATATAAAATGATATCCATGATTAATACAGAACAAGGCGATTATGGCAATGCGTTGACCAACTTGTCACAAGCCGAGGATTATATTGGTCTTGACTATGAAATATTACAGCAGAGAGCTGTCTGCCTGCTTCTATGTTCCGCTGGGCTTTATCCACACGACAAGAGGACTTTTAAACGGTGCGGGCGATGTAGGATTTGCATTTCTGAACGGACTTGCAGAGGTAGTAGGCAGAATAGGCTTTGCGGCAATACTTGTCAATATATCCGGAGTGGGAATGTGGGCGGTATGGACAACGACCTGTCTTACCTGGGTGCTGACAGCAGTAATGTGTCTTATCAGATATAAGGGCGGCAAATGGCGGAAAAAATGTCTTGTTGACATTGAAGCCGCAGAAACGGAGGTAATTCATGCTGAGCAATAAAACGCAAACCGAAAAAAGCGAAACGTTTCTGTTGGCGCACGCATTGTTATTGCTTGTGCTGTCACTGCTTGTCGGGGTACAGGGCGTATTCGAGATAATCGACTATATGCCGCACATTATATCGGCAGGCTGTGTAAACTGCGGAGCGTATGTGGCATCTATACCGTCTACTCTTATAATGTATCTGTGGTTTTCTGTTTCTGTAGCGGTCTTTTATTACAGGGAAAGCAGAAAAATGTTCGCCCTTATCCCCTATATGTGCATTATAGGCATAGCACCGAGCCTTGTGTATGACTTGTCGTTCATATCGGAAAACGGCTTCGTTTCCGGTGGGGAATATAATGTAACGCTGTATCTTGTTATGGATATATTTCTTCTTCTGGACTCGATAGTTATGATACAGCTTGTACGAGGAACAATGAGCAGAAAAGCCGCTATGATATGTCCTGCGATATATCTTATTACGGGGCTTATATACTTTTCGAGCGTTTTCGTTTTTTACGGCTCGGTCGAAAGAACTAATTTTATGGGATATTATTTCTGCAACAGCGTGACGAATATCGTATTTTCGCTGTCGCTGTTCCGCTTTGTAGATGTGTTGTATCCAGCAAGAAAAAAAGGAGCAGAAGATGGAGAATAAGTACATAGCGCTTACATTTGACGACGGACCGAACACCGTCACAACACCGCAGGTGCTTGAAATGCTGAAAAAGCATAACGTTACGGGCAGCTTTTTCCTTGTAGGCGATAACATAAACGAGGAAAGCGCAAGGATAGCCCGTGAATGCTTTGAGTACGGCTGTGAGATATGCAACCACAGCAGAACGCACAGTGCGATGCCTCAGCAGACAAGCGAAGAAATAAAGGCTGAAATTGAATACACAAACGATAAGATAAAGCAGATAACAGGCGGTATCGCCCCGAAATTTTTCCGTCCGCCGTATATTGCGCTTTGCGACAGTATGTATGACGATATACCGCTGACATTTATCTGCGGAAACGGTGCGGAGGACTGGCTTGACGAAATATCCGCAGAAGAACGCAGTAGGCGTATAATCGATCAGGCGCAAAACGGTATGATAATACTTCTGCACGATATGGAGGGCAATTTCCGCACGGTACAGGCGCTCGATACGATAATCCCGGAGCTTAAAAGGCAGGGATATACGTTTGTGACAGTAAGCGATCTTTTCGCAAAGTGTAAGATAACGCCCCGAAAAAGAGTTATATATTCAAATGTGCTGACAGACTGAAAAAATTTAAGTCAAACTACTTGACAACCGCATTTTAATATGATATAATAATCACGCTGTTCTAAAGACAGCAGGTCGGTTTACCGCTAACGAGCATATGCTCACCTGCCGAGGAATGGGAAGAATACTGAATTTTCTGCCCTTTTCTGTCTTACAGAGGAGGGCATTTTTATTAAATGTTTTTCCTTTTTACGAACAGTAAATCACGAAAGGAGAAAACAATATGCCTAGTGAGAAAGTTTTACAGGTAAAGCAGAATTACGTTGCTGAACTCGCTGAAAAGCTCAAGAAGTCCGCTTGCGGTGTGCTCGTTGATTACAGCGGTATCACAGTTGCCGATGACACAGTTCTGAGAAAGGAACTTCGTGAGGCAGGTGTTGACTACTTCGTAGTTAAGAACACTCTTTTAAAGCGTGCAGCTGAGATGGCAGGCGTTGAGGGTATTGATGATGTTCTCGAAGGAACAACAGCTCTCGCACTCGCAGAGGAAGACATCGTAACTGCTCCTAAGATCCTGTACAAGCAGGAAGAAGCAAGCAACGGATCATTCTCAATCAAGAAGGGATTCGTTGACGGTAAGGGCATCAGCAAGGACGAAGTTGTTGCATACGCAAAGCTCCCCACAAAGGAAACACTGCTTGCACAGCTGGTATTTATGCTTCAGTCCCCTATCCAGAAGCTCGCTATCGCAATAAGCGAAATCGAGAAGAAGCAGTCCGAATCAGCAGAATAATTTCTGTGCGGACGAAATCGGCGGCATAAACCTGCCGTAACACAAACAATGAAAACATATTAACGGAGGATAATTAAAATGGCTTCAGAGAAAATTTTAGCTATGATTGAAGAAGTAAAGGGCTTATCAGTATTAGAGCTCAACGAGCTCGTTAAGGCTCTCGAAGAAGAATTCGGTGTATCTGCAGCAGCAGTTGCAGTAGCAGGCCCCGTAGCAGGCGGCGCAGCAGCAGCTGAAGAAAAGACAGAATTTGACGTAGTTCTCGCATCATTCGGTGATGCTAAGATGGCTGTTATCAAGGCAGTTAAGGACGTTTGCGGTCTTGGTCTTAAGGAAGCTAAGGAGCTTGTTGAATCTGCTCCTAAGGCTATCAAGGAAGGCGCTTCTAAGGCTGAAGCTGAGGAAATCAAGGCTAAGCTCGAAGAAGCTGGCGCTAAGATCGAACTCAAGTAAGTTCTGCGCTGAATACGCTTTTTCAAAGGACGGGTTCTGCCCGTCCTTTTCCATATGCAAAAATATAAAGAAATACCCTTGCAAACTCCAAAACGGTTCGCAAGGGTATTTCAGCTTAATTAAAACTATATTGTTTGATGTGTTTCTGTTATATCTTTAGTATTTATCTATAATAACAAGCTACCGATAGTTCTGTTTGTCGGACAGCACTTCTCGGGTTCGCTATTCGAATCAATGCAC
>ERZ824473.4857-NODE-4857-length-11465-cov-3.067923_pt1 | contig 11465 bp, 10 predicted proteins | sample MGYA00519874_ERZ824473 | MGnify/ENA primary metagenome ERZ824473 (study PRJEB31778, sample SAMEA3449151) | human gut metagenome | biome: human gut; feature: human-associated habitat; material: faeces | place: United Kingdom | collected 2010/2012 ... | reverse complement strand
TCGCTGATAGAGAGTGCCCGGTTGGATGGCGCATCGGAATTCACGGTTTATTGGAAAATTGTCATGCCAAATGCCAAGCCGGTCATTGCAACGATTGGACTGTTTACGGCGGTCTACCACTGGAACGATTATTACCAGGGCGTTGTTTATATTCGGGATAAGACGTTGGAACCGTTGCAGACGATCCTCTACAAGCTTTTGGCGGAAACCAGTATGACGGCGCAGCAGCAGCAGGCAATGCTTGCGCTGGGCGGGACAACGACATCGGCTACCGTAAAGTACGCCGCAATGTTCGTGGGAGCATTGCCGATCCTGTGCCTGTACCCGTTTATCCAGAAGTACCTGGTAAAAGGCGTTATGCTTGGCGCAATCAAAGGGTAACCAAAGCGGCTGGAGCTGCTTAAAATATGAAACAAGGAGTGCGAACAATGAAAAAAATAGTCAGTGTCCTATTGGCGGCAATTATGATCTTCTCACTTGCTGCCTGCGCAAAGGGAGGCGGAACGGAAACCACATCCGCAGCGCCTGCTCAGACAGAGGCCGCAAAGACCGAGAATACGGAAGCGGCAGAAACGACGGCAAGCGCAGATGCCCCCGCTTGGGAAAAGGATACCAGCCCCATCGATATGGAGTGGTTTGTAGGCGCGTCCTGGTATGGCTATACCTGGGGCGACAGCCTGTCCACAAAGCATATCACGGAGAAAACGGGCGTGAACATCAATATTGTTACGCCTACCGGAGATGTGTCTGAGGAGCTGAACCTGATGATGATCAGTGGAACGCTGCCGGATCTGATTTCTCTGGGTTCCTGGGAAACCTGCTACAATACGCTCTATGAGCAGGGTTATACTTACGCGCTGAATGAATTGGCTGACCAGTACGATCCTTACTTCTGGAAGGTCGTGGATGGCAGCGTTGTCGCATGGCATACCAAGTCCGATGGCAACCTCTACTGTGTTCCCAATGATGCCTACGGTGCCGAACAGATGGCCGAAACCGGTATGACGGCGGCTGTTCAGACTTTCCTGGTGCGCAAGGATCTGTATGAAGATATGGGCAGCCCGGATATGTCCACGCCGGAGGGCTTCCTGAATACGCTTCGGACGCTGAAGAATGAGTACGCAACCTATAAGGGTGTGGATATTACCCCCTTCTATGCACAGGGCGGTAGCGGCTACGGTCTGACCAGCTACTTGCAGAACTTCCTGGCTGTTCCCTATGAGGAAGACGGCAAGATCTATGACCGGATCTCTAACCCGGACTACATCGAGTGGCTGAAAACCTTCCGGCAGGCTTATCAGGAAGGCCTGATCGGGATTGATTACCTGGTTGACTCTGACGATCAGGTTACGGAAAAGAGCAACAACGGCGCTTACTTCTGCATGTTGCGTGAGTGGAGCGGAATGCAGGAAGCGAATGCAATCCTGGCCTCCAGCGAAAATCCGGACAGCTACTATATTGCAATCGATGGCCCCGCAAATTCTAACGGCGATGCTCCTCTGATTTTCCCGGGCTCTCTGGATGGCTGGATGAGCACCTTCATCAGCAAGGACTGCAAGGACCCCGCCAGAGCAATCGCTTTCCTGACCTATATGCTCAGTGAGGAGGGTCAGAAGGATATTTTCCTGGGAGTTGAGGGTGAAACCTACGAAGTTGTAGACGGCAAGCCCCAGCTGACGGATGAAATGATCGAGCTGATGAACAGTGAAATACCTGTAGTTACGATTGATTATGTGCATCATAACTGCACCGCAGTTACTTCCAACAATATACAGGGTATGGAAGATTTAGTAAAGTACATATACAGTCAGGGACACAGAAAAATTGCATATATTCATGGACAGGAAGGGTCCAGTGTTACAAGGGACCGGCTGGCAAGCTTTTATCGGACGATTGATGAGCTTGGACTTGAAATTCCCGATACATACGTCCGGACAGCCGATTATCTGGAAACCAAAGGGGCAGCAAAACAGACAAGGGAACTGTTGAACTTAGAGGCTCCACCGACCTGTATCATTTATCCGGATGATACTTCTTTAATAGGAGGAAGAAATGTCATTATTGAAATGGGACTTCGCATCCCGAGAGACATTTCGGTAGCCGGATATGACGGTACGATGATTTCGCAGCTTTTATATCCAAAACTCACAACAATTCGTCAGAATACAGAAATAATTGGAAGTGAAGCAGCAACAAGGCTCATCGGAACCATTGAAAAACCGAGAACAACTCTCGTTGAGAGAGTCGTTATAGAAGGAAGTTTAGTTCCGGGACAATCCGTAGGTGCAATTCAGCCGAAGGAATAAACCAGAAGATTTCTTCAAAACAAACAGACCAGAAGGTCAACAATATTAAGGAGGGTTTTATATGAAAAAGAAAGTCGTAAGTGCACTGCTGTGCGCAACAATGGTAGCAACAATGTTTGCTGGCTGTGGAAGCAAAAAGAGTGATAACAATGCATCAACACCGGATACTTCAAAGGCAGATACCAGTTCTGAAGTATCCGAACCGGCAGAAGACACAGGAAAGGTTTTAAACATTTACTGCTGGAACGAGGAATTTAAGAGCCGTATTACCGCTCACTATCCGGATTATAAGGAAGTAGACGCAACACATGGTAAAATCGGAGATGTAGATGTTGTCTGGAACATTACACCAAACGATGACAACGCATATCAGAACAATCTGGATGCAACATTGTTAAATCAGGCAGATGCTCCGGCAGATGACAAGATCGATCTGTTCCTTGTAGAAGCTGATTACGCACTGAAGTATGTAGATACGGACTACACAATGCCGATCAAGGATCTGGGAATTACCGATGATGATCTGTCTAAGCAGTATCAGTACACAAAAGATATCGTTACCGATTCCAACGGAGTTTTAAAAGGTCTTTCATGGCAGGGCTGTCCGGGTGTTCTTTTCTATAACAGAGATGCAGCAAAAGAAGTTCTTGGAACAGATGATCCGGATAAGGTTCAGGAAAGTGTAAAGGACTGGGATACATATAACGATACGGCAAAGAAAATGAAAGATGCCGGTTACAAGATGACCGCTTCTGCAAACGATACTTACCGTGTATACTCCAACAATGTAACATCCAAGTGGGTAGACGGAAACAAGATCAGCATTGATGACAATATTATGAAATGGGTAGATGATTCCAAGGCTCAGGTAGATGCAGGAGAGACAGGTACATGTGATCTCTGGTCAGATGACTGGTCAAAAGGCTTCTATCCACAGGGTAAAGTATTCTGCTACTTTGGACCTGCATGGTTAGTAAATTTCTCTATGGCAGCTGATACAGAAGGATCTATCGGTTACAACGGCGGATGGGGCGCAGCTCAGGGACCGCAGGGCTTCTTCTGGGGTGGTACATGGATTTGTGCAGCTCAGGGAACAGACAATGCAAGCCTTGTAAAAGACATTATGTTAAAGATGACAACCGATGACGATATTATGAAAGATATCGTAGTTGATGATGATGATTTCGTAAACAACAGCACGGTTATGAACGGAATGGCAGATGGATCAATTAAGGTAAAAGACAATAAAGAATACAGCAGCAAGATTCTTGGTGGTCAGAATCCTCTTCCAATGTACTGCGCAGGTGTTGAGACACTTGACTTAAGCAACCTGTCTTCTTACGATCAGGGATGTAACGAAGAATTCCAGAACGCTATGAAGAACTACTTCGAAGGAAAAGCAAGCAAGGAAGAAGCACTTGACCTCTTCTACAAGGCTGTAACTGAGAAGTACCCAGAGTTAACTTACTAATACTATAAGGCGTTCGCCTTACCTCACAGGTGCCTGCCAGACGATATGACGGAAGGCAGGCACCATCTTTTTAGCAAAAATATGTGTAACAAAAACTATATTCATCATAACATACCAGTTGGGAGGTAGGTCTTATGAAAAGTAATAGTGGAGGAAAAGCGGTCAGATATAATAAATGGGGCTACATATTTCTGATTCCATTTATCGTTGTATTTGTAATATTTCAGCTGGTACCGTTAGTAAACACCATTTATAACAGTTTTTTCGAAAATTACATGTCTGGTCTGACACAGGTTGGACCGAGATTTGTTGGATTAGATAACTATAAGGCTTTGTTCAGCAGTGGAGATATCTGGACATATTTTAAGAACACGATGGTTCTCTGGATCATGTGCTTCATACCACAGATTTTCCTCTCCCTTTTATTAGGTGCATGGTTTTCCGATGTCCGTCTGAAATTAAAAGGGTCCAGATTCTTCAAAACAGTTATTTATCTGCCGAACCTGATTATGGCATCTGCATTTTCCATGTTGTTCTTCACTCTCTTTTCAGATGGAGGACCAATCAACTCTTTACTGATGCAGATCGGATTTATCTCAGAACCTTATAAATTTTTATCACACGCAGGAAGTGCCAGAGGCCTGATCGCCATGATGAACTGCCTGATGTGGTTTGGTAATACGACCATTCTTCTGATGGCCGGAATGATGGGAATTGATACTTCTCTGTTTGAGGCAGCCGAGGTGGATGGAGCTACTTCCACACAGGTATTTTTCAAGATAACACTTCCACTGCTTCGCCCGATTCTGGTGTATGTAATTATCACATCCCTGATTGGTGGTCTGCAGCTGTTCGATGTACCACAGATTTTGACAAACGGAACCGGTGATCCGATGAGATCTACCATGACCTTGATCATGTATCTGAATAAGCATCTGTTCAGTAAGAACTATGGTATGGCAGGAGCACTGTCCGTTGTACTGTTCATTCTTACTACAGTCTTAAGCCTGATCGTATTTAAGGTTACCGGCAATGACAAGAGAAAGGGGTAATTGATATGGCAAAGACAAATACAAACGACACCCAGAAGGGTGTAGGACTTCACGCACGGCGCATCATCGCCTATGTAGTATTGATTATTATCTCATTTTTCTGTCTGTTCTGGTTTTACATTATGTTTATCAACGCAACCAGATCAAACGGAGAGTTACAATCCGGATTTACCGCGATTCCAAGTACGAACCTGTTAAAAAACTGGAACAATCTGGTGCACGGAACGCTTCCAATCTGGTATGGAATGTTTAACAGTCTGATCATCGCCGCTTGCTCGGCAGTGCTTTGTACTTATTTCTCAACCATGACAGCATATGCCATTCATGCATATGATTTCAAAATGAAACGGTTTATTTATCCGTTCATCCTGATGATCATGATGATTCCGACACAGGTTACTGCACTTGGATTTATCAAGTTAGTGACAAAGATGGGAATGATGGATTCCTTCATTCCACTGATTGTTCCGACAATCGCTTCTCCGGTTGTATTCTTCTACATGAAGCAGTACATGGAGAGTGCACTTCCACTGTCTCTGATAGAGGCCGCACGAATTGATGGTTCCGGAGAGTTCCGTACATTCAACAGTATTGTACTTCCACTGATGAAACCGGCGATCGCCGTACAGGCAATTTTTACATTCGTCAGCAGCTGGAACAATTACTTCACACCGGCACTGATTCTGCATGATGATAAAAAGAAAACACTTCCAATTCTGATTGCACAGCTTCGTGCAGCAGACTGGTTGAAGTTTGATATGGGCCAGGTATATGTGATGATTACATTCTCGATCCTGCCGGTTATCGTTGTGTATCTGATTCTTTCCAAGCATATCGTTCAGGGTATTGCACTGGGAAGTGTCAAGGGATAATGTGAAATATAACGTTAAAAACTGCAGTTGATGCTGTACTACAAAAAGGAGTTGCCTTTTGCGGGGCAACTCCTTTTTTAGTGAAGAATGATTGATATCCGGTGTCGGGACGTCAGATGGACAAATGATAGATCTGCATCCAGGTGTTGATCTGGATAAAGTAAGCAATGAGCTGCGGACCTGCCATCAACTGGCCGAACCATGGTTTGCCGAGTTCCTTTGGTGCGGCAAGGAAAGCTTCTGTTTTGGAACGGTCCAGAAGCGGCAGTACCGGAGAATTCGGATCGTTCAGAATTTCCCGCATGCGCCTGATCAGCATCTGTTCGTAGGCCGGATGGTATGTCTTTGGATACGGGCTTTTTTTGCGCCAGAGAAGTTCCCGTGGCAGCAGATCGGCACAGGCATCTCGCAACAGGGATTTTTCGACTCCATTCCGATATTTCATCTGCCACGGCACATTGAAAACATATTCCATGATCCGGTGATCGGCAAATGGGACACGGGCTTCCAGGGAAGAGTACATGCTGGTGCGATCCATGCGGTCGAGCAGGGTCTGCATGAACCATTTGATATTCAGATAGCCAATGTCACGACGGCGGGCTTCCTCAGGGGATTCGCCATCCAGATGCGGAACGTGGGAGAGTGTTTCCTCATAGCGTGCATGAGAATATTCTGCCAGATCCAGCGTGCGAAGCACGTCATCGGAAAGAATGGAGGTACGTGCAGCAGGATCGGCAGACCACGGAAAACCATCCCGGTTCATAAGTTCCGGTCGGTAAAACCATGGATAGCCGCCGAAAATTTCATCGGCACATTCTCCGGTGAGTGTTACTTTATTATGTTTGGCGACTTCGGAACAAAAATACAAAAGAGAGGCGTCCACATCGGTCATTCCGGGAAGGTCTTTGGCGGTGACCGCATCGGACAGGGCGGCAAAGAGAGCCTCCTGGCTGCACTCTAAATAGGTGTGGGATGTTTTACAATATTGCAGCATCCGGTTGACGTAAGGAAGATCCCGTTCCGGCTGAAAGGCATTGGACTTAAAATATTTCTCGTTTTCAGAGAAGTCAAAAGAAAACGTGTTTAAAATTTTTCCTTCTTTTTGCATATGGCGGGCGGCTAATGCAGTGACAATCGAAGAATCAATGCCGCCGGAGAGAAAGGTGCATACCGGAACATCGGACACCATCTGTCGTTCTACAGTGTCACGCACGAGAAAAGAAACGGTCTGTACGGTTTGGGTATAGGAATCTTTATGTTCCCGGCAGGGCAGATCCCAGTAGAGAATGTCGTGCTGTTCGTCCGGACAGAATATATGATAATGTCCCGGCATAACTTCCTTTACGCCTGTGAATACGCCGTTTCCGGAGGTGCGTGCCGGACCGACCGCCAGAATTTCCTGCAGACTGTTTTTGTCAATGGATGGAGTGACATCCGGATGACAAAATAATGCTTTGGGTTCCGATCCGAAAACAAAGGAGCTTCCGGTCTGGGTATAAAACAAAGGCTTTGTGCCGGCACGGTCACGGTAGAGAAGCAGTTCTCTGTTGGTATCGTCCCAGATTGCAAATGCGAAAATTCCATTTAATTTTTCAACAAAATTTTTTCCAAAATGCATATAAGCGCATAGAATGATTTCCGTGTCGGATGTTGTGGTAAAGCGATATCCGGCTGCCTGCAGTTCGGGCAGCAGTTCCCGGTGATTATAAATTTCTCCATTATAAACAATGGAACAGGTTTTCCCGTGGAAAGTACGTGTCATAGGCTGGATACCGCTTTTAAGATCGCGGATGGAAAGGCGTGCATGTGACAGCCCCACATGTGGCTGTAGATCAATCATCGCCTGATCCGGACCGCGGTGCTTTAAAGTTTCGTGCATTTGTACAAGGATCGTTTCCCAGAAGGTTTTTTTGTCATAGTAGTTTAATGAAAAATCGCAAAAGCCTGAAATTCCACACATAATTTGTCTCCTTACCGTTGGGCTGCGGCTCTAAAAGCAGCCATCTTAGTTTTAGTCTATGCAGAAATTTCTATACAAATGCAAAAAAGAGGGGTATGATGAGTACAAAATACAAGAAAAAGAGGAAGAATTATGTTGAAACTGGAACAGGGAAGACCCGCGGATACGTCAGGAAGACAGGAAAAGGAGATCCGTGTGTATGATTTTTTAGATAAACTTGGCGTTATATATGACAGGGTAGATCATGAAGCCCTGATGACGATGGAAGCATGTGAGGAGGCAGACCGCGTGCTGGAAGCTACCATATGCAAGAATCTGTTTTTGTGTACGGCAAATAAAAAAGAATTTTATCTTCTGATGATTGTGGGAGATAAACGTCTCGTAACAAAGGATGTGTCAAAAAAGCTTGGTACAAGCCGGCTTTCTTTTGCCAATGAATCGTATATGGAAGAGTATCTCGATATTACACCGGGATCGGTCAGCGTGCTGGGGCTTATGAATGATACTGAAAATCATGTGCAGCTGGTCATTGATGAAGATGTTTTAAAGGGAGAATATGTGGGATGCCATCCGTGTATTAATACGTCCAGCCTGCGTGTGCGCACTGCAGATCTGATGGAAAAAATCATTCCTGCAATGCATCACGAGGCGAAGATCATTCGGATTTAGCCGGCTTCTTTTTGCGCTGGCGCAGTTCCCGGAAAAAAGAAGAAAGCATAGAAGAACAGGTCTCTTCAAGAACACCTCTGGTAATTTCCACCTGATGGTTAAATTGCTGCATTTGCAGAAGATTCAGGACAGATCCTGCACATCCGGCTTTGGGATTCATGGAACCGATGATTACCCGCCGCATACGGGATTGTACAATTGCACCGGCACACATCTGGCATGGCTCCAGCGTAACGTAGAGGTCACAGTCCTCAAGCCGCCAGTCACCTGTTTTTTTACTTGCTTTGCGGATGGCAGACAGTTCTGCATGGGCAAGCGTATTTTTATCGATGTTGCGCCGGTTATATCCTCTTGCGATGATTTTACCGTTTTGGACAATCACACATCCAATCGGGACTTCATCGATCGCATAGGCTTTTTTCGCCTGTTTTAAGGCTTCTTTCATAAATTTTTCATCATCAGTCATAGACATTCTTCCTTGAAATCGTTATGATAATTATGGGGATAAGTAACCTTTTAATTACAGTATAATACTATACCATAGAAATCATATGGAAGGAAGAAGTATGTTATTTGCATATGAGACAGAACGTCTTCTTTTAAAAATAATAAAGCCGGATCAGGCAGATGCGGTACTGGATTTTTATATGCGGGATAAAGAACTGTTTGAAAAATTTGAGCCGGACCGGATGCCGAATTTTTATACCCGTCAGTTCCAGAGACAGATGCTCCTGTTTGAGTATAACATGGCAGTGCAGGGAACACTGTTCCGGTTTTATGTATATGAGAAAGAGCATCCGGACCGTATCATAGGGACGATATGTGTACATCATATTACACGTGGATTTTCTGAACAGTGTGAGGTTGGATATAAGTTTTCCAGCGCATATCATCATCGCGGATACGCAACGGAATCACTGCGTTTTATTATGGATCTGGTGTTCCGGGATTTAAAACTTCACCGTGCCATGGCATGGGCACTTCCGGATAATACGGCAAGTATCCGGCTGCTTGAACGGGTGGGGTTCGTGTACGAAGGTATCTGCCATGATTATATGATGCTCAATCAAAAGTGGCGGGATCATGCGCAGTTTTGCATGATTAATCCTGATTAAGCGGACACATCCAGTATCCGAAAACTCCGGTCATGTCTTTGGAGTCTGAGGATACTGCGGCTGCTGCCTCAAATTCCGGGAAACCAAAGAGCATTGCCATCATACGTTCCGGCTGCTCATAGATTCCAGGAATTCCAAGAAACTGTTGTTTTTCTCCATTCATTTCCAGCGTTTTCAACATGAGATAGTGATAATTGAAAAAACCGTGCAGAAGAAAACGGTTGTTGCACAGATTCCAGTTGCTTTTTGGAAGCTTTCGGATATCCTGAATTTCTACTTTCTGATAAGAGGCTTGTGGCTGCCGGACTGCTTCTGGTTGAGGGATTGTTTTTGGCTGTTGGATCGTTTCCGGTTGAGGAGTAGTTTCGGGCTGCCGGATGGGTTCCGGTTCTGGCATGGCTTGTGACTGTCGGACGGGTACCGGTTCTGGCATGGCTTGCGGCTGACGGAATCGCTCTGGTTCGGTTGTAGATTGCGTCTGTATGACCGGCTCTGTCTGTGCCTGAGCGGCAGGCGGTACCGCTTCTTTTTTCTGAAAGATTGAAAATTCTCCCCGGAGTGCCTCCGGAACCGGAGTGGAAGAAAGGCATCCGGTCAGAAACCTTCCGTTGCCACAGGCAATGGTCAGGGTTTGTGCCTGATGCACATCAAAACCACTGTTTCCGATCCGATTATTTTCACAGGTAAAGCTGCAGGTTCCCATACCCTGCGTGAGCAATAATTTGGTAACAGGTATAGCCTGCAGACCATTTTCATATACTGTCAGATAGACCGGACATTTTCCCTTGAAACGGTCAAACCCCCGGATCTGAAGTTCCATACGGCAGCTGTTTTCGCGCAGATCGGTGCGGATGAACCCGGTATTTCGTCCGCGGTTTCCCTGTTCATATTCATAAATATAAGTAATAAATCGTCTCAATTGAAGAATTCTCCTGTTTTGTATTTGATGTCTTGTATAGTTTATGAGCCGGGGAAAAAAATATGTCGTTTATTTTGAAAAAAGGATTGACATTTTGGTACTAAAGTATTATTATAATGTCAGTAACAGTTCCTATTATTGTTTTAGACTAATAGAGAAATGAGGGAGAGTATTATGATAAAACGAAGTCGTCAGCGGGAGGCGATCCGGCAGTGCCTGACAGGCCGCTATGATCATCCGACTGCGGAAACGGTTTATATGAGTATCAAAGACGAATTTCCAAATATCAGTCTCGGAACTGTTTACCGGAATCTTTCTCTTTTGTCTGATCTGGGGGAGGTTCAAAAAATTACTGTCAGTGGAGGCCCGGACAGATTTGACGGAAACCCGGCACCGCATTACCACTTTTCTTGCAGAGAGTGTGGATGTGTGATGGATCTGGACATGCCTTCCCAGGAACAGTTAAATCAGATTGCAGCGGAGCAGTTTGATGGAACAATTGAAAACCATTCCATTTTGTTTTCCGGATTATGCCCGGACTGCAAAAAGAAAAACACCCATTAATTAAATTTATAATAAGGAGGACATTTAAAATGGCAAAGTTTGTATGTACCGTATGTGGTTATGTTTATGAAGGTGAGGCTGCACCGGCAGAGTGCCCGATCTGCCATGCACCGGCAGAGAAGTTCGTAAAGCAGGAGGGTGAAATGACCTGGGCTTCCGAACATGTAGTTGGTGTTGCAAAAGGCGTGAGTGAAGACATTCTTGCAGATCTTCGCGCAAATTTTGAGGGAGAGTGCTCTGAAGTTGGTATGTATCTGGCTATGGCAAGAGTTGCCCACCGTGAGGGATATCCGGAGATCGGAATGTATTATGAAAAAGCTGCTTATGAAGAGGCAGAGCACGCTGCAAAATTTGCAGAGCTTCTTGGTGAAGTAGTAACAGATTCTACAAAGAAGAACCTGGAAATGAGAGTAGAAGCTGAGAATGGAGCAACTGCAGGAAAGACAGATCTTGCAAAGAGAGCAAAGGCAGCAAACCTTGACGCAATCCATGATACCGTTCATGAGATGGCTCGTGACGAGGCTAGACATGGTAAGG
>ERZ824473.4855-NODE-4855-length-11472-cov-2.465183_pt1 | contig 11472 bp, 13 predicted proteins | sample MGYA00519874_ERZ824473 | MGnify/ENA primary metagenome ERZ824473 (study PRJEB31778, sample SAMEA3449151) | human gut metagenome | biome: human gut; feature: human-associated habitat; material: faeces | place: United Kingdom | collected 2010/2012 ... | reverse complement strand
ACCCAAAAAATGCTTGTGGCCGACGCCCTTATGCGGTCGGCGCAGGCGGGCAACACCTATGCGATCCAGCTCTATATGGACATCACCGGCGAAACCGGCTTGGGCGGCAGCGCAAAGGACAACAATCTGCTTGAAGCTATCCAGAATGCCACAAAGGAGGACGTGAACACGGATGATTTACCAGAACTTCAGCAAGCGGCAGCTTCTGACGCTGACGTGGTGGAATAAGCCGCAGTTCATGGACTGTGACGGCATCATCTGTGACGGCTCTATTCGTTCCGGCAAGACCGTTTCCATGACGGACGGCTTTATCCTATGGAGCATGAGCCGCTTCAACGGTCAGAACTTCGCTATCTGCGGCAAGACCATTGAGAGCTTGCGCCGCAACGTTATAACTCTCATGCCGCAGTGGCTTGAGGGCATTTTCTCAATCACTGAACGTCGCAGTGAAAACAAGCTGATTATCACGTCTGGCGGCGTGACCAACAGCTACTATATGTTCGGCGGCAAGGACGAATCAAGCTACACACTGGTGCAGGGCATCACGCTTGCGGGCGTGCTGTTTGACGAGGTGGCCCTTATGCCCCGTTCCTTCGTGGAACAGGCTATGGCCCGTTGCAGCGTGGCCGGTTCTAAGTTCTGGTTCAACTGCAACCCCGAAAACCCCGGTCACTGGTTCTATGTGGAATGGATCAAGAAAGCGCGAGAGCGGAACATCCTGTATCTGCACTTCACGATGAACGACAATCTGAGCCTTGCCCCGGAGATCAAGGCCAGATATGAGGGAATGTACACCGGCGTTTTTTATCGTCGATATATTCTCGGCCTGTGGGTAAAGGCCGAGGGCCTTGTCTACCCCATGTTCGACCGCTCGGCGCATATCGTTCCGAAGGTCCCGGCGCTCAATCCACGGCACCGCTACTACGTGTCCGTGGACTACGGCACCGTCAATCCGTTTGCCGCTGGCCTGTACGACTATAGCCCCTCGGAACAAAAGGCCGTCATGATTAGGGAGCTGTATTACAAAGGCGGCAGCAACAACCGCGTGGACAACGAGGCATATTACAAGATGCTGTGCGACCTGATCGGGGACTATCCGATCCAGTACATCATCATTGACCCGTCCGCGTCGTCCATGATCGAGACGATACAAAAATACGGTAAATTCATGGTCGTAAAGGCCGACAACGATGTTTTGAACGGCATTCAGGACGTTACAAAGTTCTTGAACGCCGGGTGCCTGTATTTCCACAAGAGCTGCAAGAGCACCTTCGAGGAGTTTGAAACCTACTCGTGGGACGAGGAAAAGGCCGAAGACGCAGTTATCAAGGAAAACGACCATAGCATGGACCAGCTCAGATATTTCTGCCGGACTGCCCTGCGGAATGAACTGAAATGGATAGTTTAAGGCGGTGACGAAATGAATTTTTTTACGCGCCTGCTAAGGAGGATCAAAATGCTTTTTATTCATAGCGGGACCGATATTGCGAAAGCATTTGGCGTTGAACTCATTTCCTCGCCGGAAATGTCCAGCGCCCTTACAAACTGGGACCGCATTTCTACCGGCAAGCCGCCTTGGCTGAACGCCGAGGATGAAATCGGGACTATCAACATGGCAAAACACATCAGCGACACCCGCGCAAAGCTGGTGACGCTGGACATTGGTATTGCTATTTCCGGCTCGCCCCGTGCCGACTATTTGCAGGGGCTGGCCGACGACCTGCTCAAGCGCTTGCCAGACCGTGTATCAGAGGCTGAGCGGCTGGGCGGCATCATGCTCAAGTGGAACGGCGAGACATGGGACTTCATCCTGCCCGGCAACTTCGGCATTACCGCAAAGGACGACAACGGCGAAATCGTCGGTGCGATCTTCGCGGCGCATACCGCGCAGGGCAGCCGCCATTTCACACGGCTCGAATACCATCGCTTCGAGGGCAGCACCGCAGAGGGCGGCAAGCTCTACAAGATCACGAACAAGGCGTTTGAAAACCGGCTCAGCACGAAGGGCGAAGTCACCCTTGGTGAGGAGGTGGCGCTTGACAAGGTTGACGCATGGGCGCATCTGGCCCCCGAAGTTACCATTACCAACCTTGAAACGCCGCTGTTCGGCTACTATCGCGTTCCCGGCGCGAACACCGTTGACCCGTCGTCCCCGCTGGGGCTTTCCGTGTTCGCCAACGCCATTGCGGAGCTGAAGGCCATCGACATTGCCGTCAGCCGCAAGAATACGGAGATAGAGGACAGCAAGCACATTACCTTCGTCGGGCAGCAGCTCATTCAGAACGCGCAGAACCGCAACGTCGAGCTGCCACGTTTCGTGAAGGGCCTTGGCATGGGCCTCAACGACACGGAAACCAATGCGATCCATGAGCACGCGCCGACGCTGTTGACCGACGCGCGAATCAAGGACATCAACTTCGACCTGTCTATGGCCGGTGTCAAATGCGGCTTTTCTGAAGGTGTATTTGTGCTTGACGGCCAGACCGGTATGATTACCGCAACGCAGGTCGAGGCTGACGACCGCGATACCATCCAGACGATCAAGACCGACCGCGACGCGCTCAAGGACGCCATCACGCAGGCGCTGGCAGGTGCTGACGCGCTGGTCACGCTCTACAACCTCGCGCCGCTGGGCGAATATGAGGTCAATTTCAACTTCGGAGACGTGACCTACAACTATGAGGAGGACAAAGCCTCGTGGCGCGCCTACGTCATGCAGGGCTGGGTCCCGAAGTGGATGTACTTCGTAAAGTTCGAGGGCATGAGCGAGGAAGAAGCAAAGGCTATGACCGCAGAGGCTGACGCGGCGCAGATTGAGAAAGCCCAGCTTTTCGGCGCAGAATAGGAGGCGGCATAAATGCTGACCCCTCAGCAGATTCTGGATATCATCGAAACCTTGTACCCGCAAATCGACGAGTTGAACGTGTGGATCACCAGCGACCTTATCCGGCGAGTTATGGCACGGTTAGGGCGCGGTGAGGGCGTTTTTCTCACCGCCTCGGATGAATGGCAGCTTGAGGTTTATCAAGCCGCAGGCGGCCATTTGGACGCCGTACAGCGGGAAATCAAGCGCTGGACGAAGGCGACGGACGCAGAGATCAAGCGCATCTTCGAGGACGCCGGTATCAAAGCCCTTGCCTACGACAGCAATTTCTATGTTGAACACGGGCTTGCGGGCATTGAGCTTGCACAGTCTGAGAGCATGATCCGGCTGCTTGAGGACACCTACCAGCGCACGGCGGGCACCGTCCACAACTTTACCCGCACGACCGCGCACGCAAGCCAACAACGGCTGCTGAAAGCTCTGGACACCGCACATTTCAAGGTGGCGTCCGGCGCGACGTCGTACACGCAGGCCGTACAGGAGGCCGTCAGCAGCATTGTTGACACGCAAACGCAGGTCGTCTATCCCACCGGACACGTTGACACCATCGAAACCGCTGTGCTGCGGGCCGTTCGTACCGGCGTCGCGCAGGCGTCCGGCAATATGGCCGTTCAGGGTATGGAGGAACGCGACTGGGACATTGTGCTTGTGTCAGCGCACCTCGGCGCACGCTACGGCGACGGCGGTCAAAACCCCGGAAATCACTTCTGGTGGCAGGGCAAGTTCTACAGCCGGACAGGCCGAACGCCTGACCTGCCGCTTTTCGTGGAATCCACAGGGTATGGCTCCGGCGAGGGCCTGTGCGGCTGGAACTGCCGCCACAGCTTCGGCCCCGGCGACCTGCGGCACAATCCATACGCGCAGTTCGACGCTGAGGAGAACAAGAGATCTTTTGACCTCAGCCAGAAGCAGCGCGGGAAGGAATCGCGCATCCGGCGCACGAAAACAAAGCTGGTCGGCCTTCGCACGGCCATTGAGGCAGCGGAGGACGCGGGTGTGAAAGCTACACTTGAAGCGCAGTACACACGGACGGCAAAGCTGTTGGAAAAGCAGAATTTGGACTACAACCAGTTCTGCGAGGACAACGGCTTGAAGCGCCTCTCTGACCGCATCCAGATTGCAAAATGGACGCGGGAGGACGCGCGGAAATCCATTGCCGCCGCCCGCAGCAAGTGAATAATCGCAAAGCAGAGCTTTACAGCACCATTCCGGCGCTGTGAGGCTCTGCTTTTCTATGCCCCTTCCAGTATCGCCGGTGCAACTCCGGCAGGGGTACAAAATTGGACTATCGGCGGTCCTAACAATGCCGAAAACGGCCAGACGCTGCAACGTCTTAAATATCTGCTATTGCCGTTATACAGGAGGTTATCTATGAAAACCGAAGAACTGACCGCACTGGGGCTGAATGAAGATCAGGTCAAGCAGGTGTTCGCGCTCAACGGAAAAGACGTTGAGGCCGCGAAGGCTGCCAAGGACAAGACCATTGCAGACCTCACGGCAGAGCGCGACGGCCTGAAAACCCGCCTCGATACTGCCGAAACCACGCTGAAGAAGTTTGAGGGCATCGACCCGCAGCAGATTCAGCAGGAAATCCAGACCTACAAGACGCAGGCGGAGGACGCGGAGAAGAAATTCACCCGCGAGATCACGCAGCGCGATCAGAAGGACTGGATCACCAAGAAGCTGGACGAGTACGGCGTCACTTCTCCCTTTGCCCGCACGGCCCTTGTGTCCGAGTGTATGTCTCCGGACGCCGGTCTGACGTGGAAGGACGGCGCATTTTTCGGCTTTGACGACTTTATGAAAGCTGCCAAGCAGAAGGACGCCGGTCTGTATCAGACTGCCGAGGAAAAGGAAGCCGCAGAAAAGGCGGCAAAGCAGAAGGAAAAAGCGCCTGCTTTTACGGGACCCACGGGCGACCCCGGCACCGGCTCTGAGAAGTACACCCCGCCCAAAATTTTCTGATAAACAAAGGAGTATGAATTATGCCTCGTATTAACGCACTGAACATCCTGCTGGAAAGCGACGGCAAGGAATATCTTGCCGAGCTGTACGGCAAAACCATTGAGGGCGTCCAGAAGGCGCTGATCTCCGGCTCCATGAAGAACATGGACCTGTCCGGCGATCCTGTTTCGTCGAAGCCAAGCGCTTCGTCAACGCCACCCCCAAGAACTATGGCACCGCGCGTACCGCAGGCAAGGGCGACGCCGTGAAGGCAAAGCCCGTCACTGTCGCCATCGACACCGACCGCGAGATCGTCGAGGAGCTGGAACAGAAGGACGTCCGCCTGTACGGCGTTGACGGCGTTCTGGACCGTCGTTCCGCAAACCACATCCTGCGCATGGCTGCCGAGCTGGACCATGCGTTCTTCGCCGCTGCTGCCGGTAAGGCCACTGTGCTGAACCTGTCCGCCTACAAGACCATCTCTGACGAGCTGGAAGCCATCATTCAGGAGTGCGAAACCACCCAGAATGACTTCGTGGACGGTGTGCCTCGCTCTATGATGCACCTCGTTCTGTCCCCGAAGTATTACGGCATGATCCGTAACGACCTCGACAAGCAGACCAACAACGCGAATGTGAACACTGCCGCCGAGGAGTTCCTTGTGTGGCACGGCGTCCGCGCGTACAGCTGCGTCCACCTTCCCGCTGGCTGCAACTACCTGCTCATGGTCGAGGGCGCTGTCGCTCAGCCCATCATGGCCGATCAGTACACCGCTGAGAAGATTCCTCTCTCCAATGCCTACGGCGTCGAGCTGTTCTACCACTACGGCACCACCGTTGTCATGCCTGACCTGATCTTCAAGCCCGGCGTGTTCACCAAGGCGACCGCTTACGCTGCCGGTACTCAGTATTACACCGAGGCCAACGGCGTGTACACTGCCGTCTCCATCACGGAGTTTGCGTCCGGCACCACCTACTACACCATGGCCTGATGTAAGGAGGACGCTATGCTGTTTCGCAACCTGAAATCGGGCAACGTCGTAGCCGCCACCGACGAAACCAGCATTGAGCTGATGCATAGGTCGGCCATCTACGAAGCCGTAGAAATCGCCCCTGCTGTCGCACCCGCGCCCGCAAAGGCGGAGGGCAAGCGCCGGAAGAAGCCTGCCGAGGCCGAAACGGACGCCCCCACCGAGGTGCAGGAAGACTAAGGAGGCGTTGATATGGCATACGCAGACTTTACGTTTTACGGCTCCAGCTACTTCGGTGACACGCTGACCGAGGAAACCGCCCCGAAGTGGCTTGAACGCGCCAGCGACGAGCTGGACGCAATCACCTTCGGGCGGCTCACGTTCGCGTTTCCGACCGTGGAAGCCCACGCCGCCAAGGTCAAGAAGGCTGTTTGTGCCATTGCCGAAGCCCTCTACTGGATCGACGTCCAGCGGAGGGCATCTTCCGCGCAGAAAGCGGAGGACGGAAGCTATCACGGGGCTGTCGCGTCTATCTCGTCCGGACGGGAATCCATTTCCTATTCGGCGGGCAGCGCGAACAGCTCCGTTTATGCTGCCGCCGCGACAAGCGCAGAGGCACAAACAATTTTGATCGGCAGCATTGCCGCGCAGTATCTGGCAAATATCCCGGATGCAAACGGCGTCAATCTGCTGTATGCGGGGGGTGTTGGGCGTGTACCGCGACACAATAACGGTCTTTAATTACCACGCCGCAACCGGGCGTTGGTTTCCGTCCGTCATCTCCGGCGCTGACCTGCTGACCACAAAAGCCAACAGCGCGACAACTGCGGGAGGCAACAACGCTGACGCCGTGGACATCATCATCCATTGCACGGCGGACAAGCGCGTTCCCACAGGCGCGGGGATGAAAAGCTACACGGGACCGAAGGAGTATGCCCGCTGCGACAATCCAGCGCAGCACATCACCTTTGCCCCGGAGTGCGATTTCATTTTTGCCGGTGCATGGCCTGACACCGAGCCGCTGACCGACGACGACTACGACGAGGGGCTGTACCACGCCCTGAACGCAGAGCGCGACGGTATCTACCTGATAAGCTCTGCGGGCTTTTACGGCCTTCTCCCTCACTTCGAGATTGGAGGGCGGTAATGTCCGATTTTCCGAAAATCTCCTACTCTGACGGCGGCGTACACGTCACTGTTGACCTGCGCGCGCTGGATCAGCGTATGCGCGAGGCGCAGCAGTGGCTGGGCGACCGCGTGCTTGAGGACTGCAAAGCCTGTATGCCGCTGTTGACCGGCAGCTTGCAGCAGCGTTCCCACACGGAGGACGACGGGAAAAAGGTCGTCTTCCCCGGGCCGTATGCGCGCTACCAGTACGGCGGTAAAGTTATGGTGGATTCCGTAACCGGCAAAGGCCCCCGCAAAATCCCTACAGGCCCCGGTGAATACATCCTGCGTTTCCGCAAGGGCGCAAAGCTCGTTGCCACCGACAGGCCGCTGAAATACTCCAACCCGCAGGCCGTTCCGCAATGGTTTGAACACGCCAAACGGCAGAACAAGCAATTCTGGATCGACGGCGTGAAGGAGAAAATCGGAGGTAAATAACCATGCCGTCGAAAACGGTCATCGACATTGACGGCTCTGAGGCCGTCAGCAAAATTCTTCTTGACCTGCTGAACAAGTTCCCCGGTCTGACCACCGGCAAAAAATCCATCCTGTTCTCCACGCTCTCGGACGCTTCGGGGATCGGATTCTTTCCGATTTCCGGTGCGGCTTTGCAGAACAGCACAGAGGACGTCACCGGTCACGTCACGCAGGTCTGCCAATACCCGTTCAATGTGGTCTACCGCGCCGCTCCGAAATCCGAAACTCAGCGCATCCGCATCAAAGAATTCCTTGATGCGCTGGGCAAGTGGCTTGAGCGGCAGCCGGTCACGCTGAACGGCAAGAGCCACCAGCTCAGCGCATACCCCGCGCTGCTGGCTGGCAACCGCGTCATCAAGAAAATCAGCCGCACAAGCCCTGCCTACCTCAACTCCGCCTATCAGGACGGCGTTGAAGATTGGCTCATTGCCCTGCGGCTGGACTACAACAACGAATTTGATATTTGAGGAGCTGAAATTATGCCGAAAATCGAACGCAAGTATCTTGCCCATTTCCTCGACGCCAAGTTCGGCGTCAAGACGCAGGGCGAGGAAACCTACACCCCGAATTATACCCGTCTCGGCAAGGACCTTGAGGAGTATAACGAGGAGCTGAACCCCGACGTTGAGGTCAACAAAAACATTCTGGGCGAACAGAACGTCGTCCACAATGGCTACGAGGTGCAGTCTGAGGTTGACCCCTTCAGCGGCGACCCGCTGTTTGAACGTCTCGCAAAGATCGCCAATGAGCGCCTGACCGGCGACGACTGCATGACCACGAAGGTTGACGTGCTGCTTAACAGCGACGGCACCGTGGCATGGGCCTACCGCGAAGACGTGTGGGTCGTTCCCGAATCTGTCGGCGGTGACACCTCCGGCGTGCAGATTCCCTTTACCGTGTACAACGCGGGCAACCGCGTCAAGGGCACCTTCGACCTCACCACGAAGACCTTCACCGCAGACACCAACGCTGCGGGCTAATCATCCACCCCGCCGCCCTGTGTATTAGGCGCAGGGCGGCAACATTTTGAATTCAGGAGGCAATTAAAATGGCTGACAAACTGGTACAGCAGAATTTCAATGAAATCATCATCGACGATGGCAGCGTAAAGGTGCCTATCCGAAACAAGCACGGGGAACAGATCGGGGAATTCTCCTTCCGACCGACCGACATCGGCATTGTGGATCGCTTCAACAGTGTTGCCGCAGAGTTCGACAAGATCGTCGAGCCGCTGGAAAGCGTCAACATCAAGCCGGACGGCACTGTGGACGAACAGAACGAAGCCGAGTTCGCAGCATTGCGTGAGGCCGAAAAGCGCCTGTACGCCGCCTGTGACAGGCTCTTTGGCGGCAATATGTCGGAGGCGTTCTTCGGCAAGATGCACCCGTTTTCCCCCATCAACGGTCATTTCTACTGCGAAAACGCGCTGTCTGCGGTCGGTGCTTATATCTCCCGCCAGTTCGACCGCGAGGTGAAGAAAGTCAACTCCCGTGTTGAGCGGTACACCCACGGCTACCGTACTGGCAAGCACAAGGGCGGTAAAAAATGATCGGAACACTGCCGCGAAGTCTTGAGGTAAACGGTAAGTTCTACCGTATTCGCAGCGATTTTCGGGACGTTTTGAAAATCGTGATCGCGTTCGGTGATCCCGACCTCGAAGACAAAGAAAAGGCTTATATCTGCCTGTTCATTTTGTTCAAGGACTTCGACGCAATTCCAAAAGACGACTATGAGGCGGCCTTCAAGGCCGCTCTCGCTTTTATTGACCACAATGACAAGCCGGAGGACACGGGCGGAAAGCCTCCTCCGCGCGTCATGGACTGGGAACAGGACGAGAGCATCATGTTTCCAGCGGTCAATAAGGTTGCCGGTTTTGAGGTCCGTTCCGCCCGGTACGTCCACTGGTGGACCTTTATGGGCTACTACATGGAGATTTCGGACGGCGTTTTCGCGCAGGTGCTCAACCTGCGTCTGAAGCGCGCAAAGGGCAAAAAGCTGGAAAAGTGGGAGCGCGAATACTGGAATTCCAACCGTGCTATTTGCGCCCTACGCACGAAACTATCGGAGGAAGAACAGGCAGAAAAGGATAGGATCGACGCGCTACTCGGCTAAGAAAGAAGGTGGTTAAATGGCAGATCAGGCTGACGGCTCTATCATCATTGATACCGAGATAAATTCGGACGGATTTAAGGCCGGAAGCGCTGAATTGCTTGCGGCTATCAAGGCACTGTCCACAGAGGTCAAGAATCTGGGACAAACGCTGAAAGAACTTTTCAGCAAGCCGCTGACACCTGAAATCAATACAGGTGGCGCAGAGGATAAGGTTGCAGCGCTTGAGGCAAAAGTACAGGAGCTGCAAACCTCCCTCGAAGAATTACAGAATACCAACGGCAGCGGCACGCCTGCGCCGGAAACAGCTACACCGCAGGTGAACATCGGTGGTGTGACGGAAAAGGCATCCGGTTTGCAGCGTGAGATCGACGCCGTGAACAGCAGCGTGCAGAAGCTGGAACCGACCTTCCAGAAAGCCATGTCCGGCAGCGAGAGCGCTATGACCTCCTTTGAGGGCAAGGCAAGCACGCTGGAAAGCAAGATTGCGGAGCTTCAAGAGCAGCTGGACACCGTAGGTCGGACACAGTTCCCGACACAGCAATATCAGGATATGATCGCCCTGCTGGAAAAGGCCGACTATAAGGCCGACGCGCTGCGCGAAAGAATGAAAACTCTTGACGCGCACGGCGTTTCGCATAATTCGCAACAGTGGAAAAACCTTCAGGTTGACATCGACCGTGCGATCCAAAAGTGTGATACATACGCAGAGGCTGTTCGGAGGATGGAAGCAGACGGTTCAGCGTTCCGGCTGGGCGCTGACACGGCGCAATACGATCAAATGCAGGCGTCGCTTGCCGAAGCATCGAGCAGGCTGTCGGAAATGCAAGCAAAAACACAGAAGTCCGAAAGTCTCATGCAGCGCTTCGCCAGTGCAGCAAAAAATGCCGCAAAAACCATTGCCGGGTCCCTTGTGTCTGGTATCAAAGCAGCCGCATCCGGCATGGCAAAAATGCTGTTCCACAGCAAGAAAATGAACGGCCAGTTTGGCGGGCTGATTTCCGGCGCGAAGAAATTTGCACTCAGTTTGCTTGGCGCGCGCGGCGTTTGGGCGCTGCTGCGGAAAGCGGTCAGCGCCTATATGGCCGAAAATCAGCAGCTCTCCAATACGCTGTCCGCCTGTTGGTCAGGCATCGGAAACCTGCTGGGGCCGATCATTACACGCATTATCAACCTTGTCGCACAAGCTGTCGCCTATGTGACCGCGTTTCTCAAGCTCTTTGGCATCTATGGAAAAACTGCGTCCAAAGAAATCAGCAGCGCAGGCGGGGCGGCATCCAAAGCTACCGATAAGCTCAAACGGCAGCTGGCCGCGTTCGATGAACTGAACATTCTCAGCGACAACAGCTCTGACGGCGGCGGGGGTGGTGGCGGTGCCGGTGATCTCGGAAGTCTGCCCGACGTAACGCTGCCCGACTGGGCAAAACTTATGGTCGAGCAGATCAAGGCCGGTGACTGGGCCGCAGCTGCAAACACGCTGGCAACAAAGCTCAATGAAATGGTCGATACCGTAGACTGGGCGGGCATCGGCGATAAGATCGGGTACTATTTGAACGGCGCATTGACGTTCCTTGCGACGTTCATCCAGAACTTCGATTGGAAAAACCTTGCGTCGCGCTTTGCAGAACTCCTAAACCACATCATCACTGGCGTGGACTGGGGAAATCTCGGTGTGATCCTGACCGGGAAATGGGCAATCATCCTGAAATCGCTTGATGGCTTTTTCGGTACGCTTGACGGCGCAGCAGTGAGCAAGGCCATCACGGATTTCATGTACGGGACCGTGAACGCCGCCGACTGGATCGGTATTGCGGGAAGTCTCGCAAAAAACATCAGCAATTTCATTTCGGACATTGATTTTTCGGCACTTGCCGAAGCGCTCAGTACGCAAATCAGAACGGCGCTCCAAAGTATGGTGGCT